>Ga0315316_10002702_pt1 | contig 12818 bp, 11 predicted proteins | sample M160m3416metaG_FD_203702 | JGI IMG/M metagenome (GOLD analysis project Ga0315316, IMG submission 203702) | Ammonia-oxidizing marine archaeal communities from Monterey Bay, California, United States - M1 60m 3416 | ecosystem: Environmental > Aquatic > Marine > Intertidal zone | place: USA...
TACGACGGGGGGCGCGAACACCTACATATATCGGTGGAGTATACCCACCACAACTGACCCTTCCGGAGTATGGGTTCATGAAAATGCAACGCCGCTGAGCGCAAAGTTCGCCGGCTTCGCCAGCTGCTCGTGGGTGCGTGGGGAGACTATATACTTACTGGGTCCTTACAATCCAACCTCCCCTGCCAGCGGTTTGATTTTGTACTCCTGGAACCCGATTACTGGGGCGATAACAAATTTTACCCCCACCTTGGGGGCCGGGGTGGTCTCGATGGCGATTGGGGGGGCGACGGCGGTGGCTGTCGGCGACGCAACTTATATCATGGGCGGCTTCCAAGGCGGCGGCGGCACTTGGTGGGGTAATACTGGTCCGTTTTCCGGCGCTGCATCGTCACTCATGTACCAAGTGAAGGCGGCGGGGGGTGATGTCCACATCACTGACACCGGGATCGGGCTCGATCCGAATGCCAGTAATTGCGCCTCCGCGGCGGGCTCGTACACCGCGGGCGGGCGCGTAGCTTCAATATCTTGTGTTTTGGGAAACCGAATATATATGACCGCCGGGGGCTCATCACCCTCAACAAACTCAGCTCCCCCCTATCCGGCGTGGAACACAACACCCGCCTCGATGTCTGTTAGTTACTGGGAGATGCCTACCAAAGCATACCCCCGCCTCACCTTTCAAGGAGAAGAGTTATATCTTACGGCATCTCGCGGGGGACCCAAGACCTTTATTATTCCCCATCCAGAATACGAAGGGAAAATGCTCCGGCATGCTTGTCTCGAAGCCCCAACCCGCGGCACCAATGTGTATGAATACCAAATAGAAGTAACGGAACCGAACCACACCACCACCATTCCACTGCCATCGTATTTTAAACATATCAATGGGCGCGGCAGGGTCTATGTGAACGCAGCCGAAAAAAGCGCATGGGGTGGGAGTAGCGGATATGTGAATGATGATTTAACAGCAGCCATTATCGAAACAGAGAAAACGGGTACCTTCAACGTGATGGTGACTGGTGTACGCAAAGATCCTCAGGCAATGGCTTATTCAGAACTAGAAGATATTGATGCACCAATTGCTATCGAGGATATCCCAAAGAAAAATTAGAAGAAACTTGGACATCAAACAATCTTATTGTTCGAGCGAAATCGGCGTCAGAGAATATTGATATGCCAATAGCTCTTAAGGATATCCCAAAGAAAAATTAGAATATTTAGAAACTTGGACATTATACTTTTCTCATTCAATAGTATAATGGTTGTTGAAGGTTTTATTACAATGATCGACGATATTTCTTCGGTGGCGCATCAAGCGCTCGCGGGCGGCGGCGGCGGCGGCGTTGTTGCCGTCAATAATTATCCCAATCCCAATATTTATGGTCCTAGCGGCGATTCGATAAATACAAGCGCGACAGGAAACAACAATGTTGCCCTTGGACTACATGCCCTGCAAAATCTCACTACTGGTGTTCAGAATATCGCCATTGGTCGGGCCACCCTAAAAGATGTTAGTGGTGGTGGTGGAAATGTAGCTGTGGGACATACTGCGTTGACAAAGACTGCGAATTCGTCTGGAAATACTGCCGTTGGGTGTTGTGCCTGCGCCGATCAAAGTGGTGGTTTACACAATACAGCACTTGGGTATGGTGCAGCACAAAGAAATGTAGGTGGGCGTGATAACGTTACTTTAGGTTTTGAAGCTGGAACTCAGCTTTTGGATAGCAGCTACAATGTAGCTGTTGGATCCCGTGCCCTTGCAGGCGCAGCGGGATCGTGGGCGAAGAATAATGTTGCCGTAGGTTATGAGGCGATGAGTGATGCTTCAGGAGCATACAATAATGTTGCAATTGGTTACAAGACATTAACAAATATCAGTGGCGGCAATGGAATCGTTGCCATAGGTTATGAGGCAATGCAAAATTCCAATGGCGATAATTGTGAACTCGCTGTCGCTATTGGGACTCGCGCCATGCAGAATGCAGGTCCGGGTTGTTGGAGCACTGCAGTCGGACACAGCGCGCTCAAAAATATGACAACGGGAGTTTTTAATACGGGGCTGGGGTATGGGGCGGGCTCCAGCGTCCGAACTGGAGATAATAATACATCTGTTGGAGGGTCGTCGGGTCCAGCCGGTCATGCGGCAGGACAGAATACCATCATGGGTATGCAAGCGGGTATGGAAACGCAGGGAAATGATAATACTGCGGTCGGATATTATGCGCTACGAAGTGTAGATGGTTCTTATAATGTTGCAATCGGTAGTCAAGCAATGTACGCCTACGCCGCCGCGAGCGCCGAAACCGCCACCCGCGCCTGGTATAACGTTGCTGTAGGATTTCAGGCTCTTAGGGAGATTTCAGGTGGCGAACAAAATGTTGCGGTTGGCTTTCAGGCGCTCGCAGACGGATGTGTAGATGGGAGTCATAATGTTGTTATAGGATCCAAAGCAGGAAGAACTTTGGGCTTTTGCGCAGATTGGGGACATGCTTCACGTAACACCTTTGTTGGCGGCCACGCGGGAGAGTATGGATCTGGGGGGCTTCGAAATGGTGTCGCCCTTGGTTATGAAGCCGGACAATACATGATCGCCGCTGGTAATGTTGCCATTGGGTATAAAAGTATGAGGATGGGGGGACCGCTGATTGGATGGTCGTCACCCTCTGTTACCATAGGGAATTATGCCGGAGAAATGATGTCCGACGGCAGTGGCGGCAATGTAGCGGTAGGCTCATCGGCACTTCAGAGGTGCATTTCGGGTTGTTATAATGTTGCTGTCGGCAGTGGTGCTTTGTCCTCTCTCTCCGGTGAAGTAAACTATCCTTGGAATTCTTCTAATAATGTTGCGATCGGAACAGGCGCCTTACAAACCGCCACCAAGGCAATGAATAATACTATTATAGGTACTATGGCAGGGAATACCGATCTTGGCAGCGATGTATCCGGATTACTCGTGCTTAATGCGACTGGCCGAGATTTCCCCAATGCAGCTGAAATAACAGCGGCGGGAGGTGCGCCGGCGGCAAAGCAGGACCGCTTCTATGTCAAACCGGTGAGAGAAGCCTCCCAAACCAACGCTTTGTATTATAATCCGACATCTGGCGAAGTTACACATAGTGGGGCGGGGAGCGCCTTTTCCTCGGGCGGCTATGGCAGCAAGTGGATCACAGCCACCGACGCATCAAATAATGGGTGGAATGCCCACCCGTACGGAGGAAGCGGGCTAGGCACTTCACCCGTATCCCTAGGAACATTGACAGGACTTCATGAAAGTGATATATTGGCGGCTTTCGCGAGTGGGACGCACGCGATGCGTGCCAGAATAACTATTTACGGCGCAGGCGGTGGTGGAGGAGGCGGCACCAGCGGGTCAACAGGGAATGGTCGTAACGGGCAGGGCGGTGGTAGTGGTGCAATGTATACATTCATAAATTACGATGTGAGTGCTACATTGTGGGATAATTCTGCTGGGCTGTTGGGGTTGGCGGGCGGCGGTTCGCCCGGGGCGGCGCCGGGGCAGTTCGAGGGCGCGTACGGGACGGGCGGCGGCGCCGGAGGCGGTCCCCCGCCGGTTCTGATCACTGGCGGCAACACGCCCGCGGCGGGCTCCGCCTCGAACCCTATCGGATATGTACCGACTTTCTACGACGCACTCTGGAGCTCGTACTACACCCCGACCTACCCGCACGGCTTCGGTATCGGCGGCGGCGGCGGCGGCATGGGCGGCGTCTCCACTGGCACGACGGCGGGCGGCGGCACCGGCGGAGTGATCCAAGGCCCGGGCTCGGTGACGGCGCTGACGCCCCACCTTGGCAATTGGCGAGTCCCCTCGGTCACGTTCCCCGCGCTCCCGGGGAACGTCAACAGCCCAGGCGCCGTCGGCGCCGGCACGACCTCCTACGGCCCGTCGTACGTGGCGCAGCCGGGCGCCGCCGCCGGGTTACTTCTGACGAACTCGCCGTTTCTGTCAAAAAATGCCTGGGGCACCGACGGCGGCGTCGAGGGCAAAGGGAACCAGGGGCCGTACGGAGCCGGCGGCGCCTTGGCGTGGTCCTTCCCCGCGTTGCCAGGCGGCGATGCAAAATACAGCGCAGGCGGTGGCGGGGGCGGTGCGTCGTTCCAGTGGTCCACCGAAGCGGGGAAACGCGGCGGTAAAGGCGGCGATGCTTTAATGATCATCGAATGGTGGTTGTAAACACTTTTCCACATCAAACAACCTTATTGTTCGAGCGAAATCGGCGTTTTCGTTTAGGTACATCATCATTCATATAAGGGTTCAATAAGTATCTGATAAAAAGATTAGTGTCTTCCGGTTTCTTAAGTTTTTTAGCATAACACCACCGCGGAAACCAGCGTTTGCGTTGTATTTCGGCATTTTTGATTTCTATGCGAAACATTTGTTCAATGGTAGAGAAAGCCGATTTTAATTGTAAAATAACTTGTATATACCCCATTTTTTCAGCATAAAGATTATGAAATTCTTCTTCTTCGTCCTCCTCCCAATTTCTGCAACGTTTTAGAGCCTTGTAATATGATATTTTATTTAAGACTTCTCGATACTTTGTAATTTTTTCTTTACGAATATTCTCGATTTTTTTAATAATCGTGAATACATTCAACTGATATATCAAAGGGTATCTGTAGCGAATTTTACGCGGCACAACAAATTGATTGGTTTCCTTGATTTCTGTGATTTTTGTTTGAATATCACCCAATTGTTTTTCCAAATCATCGCGCAATTTCTTCATTTCCGGCTTGCTATCGGGATCTTTAAAGAGTAAAATAGAACCAGAGGTAAATTCGCAAATGCATTGCAGTTTGTCATATTGATGTGAGGATGTCTTATATGCTTCTGCTTTCGCGTCGAGTTTAAGATAACTTATAATTGATAGCAGAAAAGCGATAAAGGCGTTCACACCCGACATCATAACCGACCCCCATGTATAACCTCCAACCACTTCGGCAAGGACGGACGCCGTCACAGAACAGAAAATAGCAGGAAACATTAGTCTATTTAATGTTTTTTCGCTATAGTATTTCGATTCCATATAAATAACTTTTTGCCCCTTCACGTAACAGGCAAGGATATCAAGCGCAGATGAATAATAGTCTGTGAGATCATAATATAAATCGTTAATCTGTTTCTCTACAGATGTGTAATCTAATTTTTTATATTTAATTATTTCTCCATGGAATCGTGTTGTACTCCCACTATCTGTCGATAAATTGTCACTTGAATCTATGATAGGCGGCGGCTCGGTTCTTGTAACACAATGTGCCGACGGATAGTGTTGTAAAACTCTATGAGAGAAATGGCTCGGAGGCGTTGTAACCTCTTCCGTAAGATCGCTATCCATCTCTCGCATCTCTAAGCTAACATGCTCATTGTCTTCGGGGTTTGCCGTACACATACCGCGCACGCAGAATGCGCCACTACTTACATTGTCAATCGTATTTTCGCTACTATCAATTGGGTTTTCTGAGGGATCCATATGTAATAATATGAATAATTTTTTTTGTCCTAAAAGTTTTGTAAATCTATGTCAATGAATAAGTGTATGTTAGTGGAGGATGTTCTCGGTCATATGGGAACATTTTTAACACCAAAAGAAACCTTTTTAGCAGGCCGCGTAAATCAGGCATGGTTTAGCGCAATGTTCGAAAATAAACGCCAGATATTTAAGAGGTTGCGAGAGAAAATCCGCATTTGTCATGTATGTGGCAATTGTTGCCCCTGTGTTATGGAATTTAGTTATCCGTTTATAATTACTGATTTTAAGCTGAAGCGGTATATGTGTTCTTGGGTTGATAACGAACCTGTTCCAGAGTGGATGCATAAATACATGGGCGAGAGAAAAAATCTACACATATAGTAAATGGGAAACACTTCATCTAATCATTCTCGGAGACGCACACGACGTAGGAAACAAAGAGGAGGCGCCGCTATGGTAAAACCAAGTCAAAAAACAGCGCCGGATGATCGCGGCTACGGGCGCGGTTTTACACGCGCCGTTCATCAAAAGGATGGTCAAGTACAAATGGGCACCCAGCTTGCCGGCTCTTCAGGAGGGACTGGTGCCTCGAAGGGTGGTGGGCGCCGGCGACGGCGCCATCGCGGCAAGGACTTTGACAAACACTTAAAGCGCGTAATTGCACAGCATCGGAGATATCAGATTGCACGTGGCGATAAACGCTTTAAAGCAACCAAAGGGCTTGTAAAATGGTCTAGACCCAATAAAACAAAGCGGGCAAATAGGGTATATTACCGCAAAAGAAAGACGCGCCGTCGTCGGCGTCGTCGCCGCGCAGGCGGTGGCATTGGCGCTTCTCGGATGACAGGAGAGATACATACGCAGGACATTGCCCAATACAGATCACAAATACACGATGCTGCTGCGAGAGAAATACAACAAGAACTTGGTAATATGGGTCTTAAAGTCACGCTAGCGGAAGCAAAAAAAGAACTAAAAAGATTTTCCGGGATACAGGGACAAGCTACCCATGCATACAAGGCGCTAATTTCAAAATGTTGCCAGTCATGCCGCAATTAAAATAAGACATTGCAAAAGATTTAAATACGAATTATTTTTTAATATAATGCATTCATGGGAGCATTGCTTCTGTTTCGCCAAATATTATTGCCTTTTTTGGTATAATTATTATTGCCTAGATTGCTGTCTTTGCAAATATGTAAGACAGGTAGATGAGGAAAGCGAGGAAGAGCCAAATACCGAAGCTGAAATTTAATTTTTTCATTTATTAATATAAATGAAAAAGTATGGACTTCAACCTTTCTTCTACTTTTTAAAAGGAAAAAATTTTTATAAAGAGCGAGAGAAATGGTGTGATTCTCATTCCATTAAAGCAGATTTTATTGTGGACCCTGAATATCTTAAAAAAGTTAAGGTTGAAGACCCCGTCGCTGTGAAAATTATTAACATATCAAACATTACATTTCTTGGAGAGACAGGCAAAAAAATGGCCGAAGCCGGTTTTAAGTTTTTAATTACGAGAAAGTTAGCCGAAAAATTAGTCAGAGATAAAGATGCCATTTATGTATAATTTAAGAAAAATTGAATTTAATAAGTATGGTATACTTATACTTATAAAATTATGAATCAAACACCAACTCAACGCGCGCAAGCGATTAATAGAGCGATGTATAATGATGATCGAATTGCTTCCTTGGGGGAAGTAGGATTTAAGACTCCACCCGAAACTACTGAGGAACAAATAATCAGGTGTATTCCTCATGAAGGAGAACATAAGGATATCCCATATGGAATAACCCTCACGTGGGGATGTGAGTGCGGGTGGCCACATGTGCGTATAGATTCACCCATCTATAATCCAAGAAAAACGCCGCAAATGCAACGAAATAAAGGATGGCGGGGGGCGGACCATAAGGGGATATGTTTTAAAGATATGACTCATGGTTATGCATTCAAGAAACATTTTAAAAAAAAGTTTGCCAATAGTTGGGGTAATTATATTTATCAACTAATACTTCAGTTTAATAATCCGCAAAGTTGGGAAGGTGCCCGCGGCATAAAGGATCAAGAATATTAGAGCTCAGCTCTACACATTGGGCACTTTTTTAATGGTCGTTTCGCTTCGTAGGCTTTGCAGTTGCATCTCCAACAAACAGCATGCTTACATTTGAAAATATTCATGAAGGATGGTTGGTAACTTGCTTGGCAAATAGGACACTCAAGAATCTGCTCCTTGCCGCAGGCGCAGCATATAGCATCTTCATTGTCTCCACGACATGTCTCGCATGCACCAGTGCAGTCAGAGTGAATGCATTTAGTTGTTTTTTTGCTAGCAAGGCAACAGGAGCAAAGATCTTCTTTCTTGAATAGTGTTCTGAATGTTGAAGTATCAGCCAATTTAACCCGCTCTTCTTTGGAGAGATTATTAAATAGCACTCTAGACATGTTCCTATAATCATCAACACGTTTGCTATGTTGTTCTCGAATTGTATCGCAGGCTTGTAATGTAGATTTTACGTTAGCTTCAAGTTCTTTCTTGAAATTATCGAATTCAGCATCCAGTTTCTTTTTCTCTTTCGAGAGAATATATTCCTTATCCATTACGGAGACTTGTATGCTTGTATTCGGGGCATGCCATGAACCTCCATCCACGTTGAGAGTCCAGTCATCCCACTGATTTATTTGCCATGGTGGAAATGGGCTAGTTGTAGGCGTATGCTGTTTCATAAATCCCCAAGGTTTGCGGTGCTCCATGTTGGGTTTGGTGCCTATCCACCATTGATATTTACGTACACCATTGTCGAGCTTAATTGTACAATATAAATATCGATTTCCATCATGACTTTTATATACATTAAATTCATTTGGAAAATCTTCGTGTGGCGAATCAATGGGCATCCATATTGCATTTATAGAGTCTGCGCTCGTTGCCGTGCTGCCGGTTATTTCTATGGACATCTGTTTATCGGCGACAACAGCATTTTGTCCAAGAGTATTTATAGTTTTAGAAATTTCTGACGCCCATGTACCCCATCTAGCCGCACTGAGTGTTTCCAAACGCTGCCATTTCCAGCGCCCATGTATTTTAATACAAATAAAGGGTTCATGACAGCCTTCACCTTCTCGCGCCATGTATGTAGGACCTATGGTCTTTGCAAAAGGTATTATCGTCCCGGCAATATCACTAGATGCTTGCATGTTTTAATGTATAATCCTATTTTTTATTTATATCAATTTTGATAAAGCCAGTATTTGTAAGTTAAATTGATTTTTGAATAAATAATTTAATTATAAAAAAATGCGTCGAACTCTTATTCTTTTTGGACCCCGCCGTTTAACCTTTGGTCAAAGATGGAAACGTAATCGAGTTATCAACTCGCTTAAAAATCGTACTAATTATAATCCCCATATGATGATTTATCAATGCGATACACTAGAAAAAATAAATGAAATGCAGAAGCTAATTGATAAACAGAAACAAGTATTGGAGAAAAAAATGGAGAAAAAAAATTGAATTGTTTTTAAGTATTTTTTAATACCAAAAAACCATAGATTACAATGGCTACTCTCATCACTCTTCCTCATGAACTCCAACATAACATCTCTAACTACTTGCGTCCTCATACATGGACTGGGGGTGACGAGGCTCAATTGCCGGCGGGCGTAAAACCCAATCCCGAAGAAGTTAAAATAGACCCTATTGCTAAGGCACAGGATGTGGCTAGCATTAAAGCTGTTCATTCGAATCTCAAAGCAGTTCCTTTGTGGAAAAACCATGAATGGGTAGAGCACATTCGCCAATGGCGTGACGAAAACCTGACGAAACTGCGCTGGAAATATCAGTACGGAACTTTGCCCGATAAAATGATAAAAAATGGGTGGGTAAGTAAAATTAATAACCAATATCGGTCTCAAAATTGTTTTGTGGAAACGATGGTAGGAACAACTCTGGGAACGGGATTTCTTGAAGTTCCAAAAGAATATAAAGTAATTTGGTTCTCTGTGAGCCTTCTTGATTTAGTTACAGGTGTTCGTCCGCTCCCCCATTGCTTTGGGAACGACGGGAGTTTCCACCACCAAGCAGATAATGGTTCTCTCCAGATTGATGCGTCGATAGATTTTGTGCCCGCGCCAACATTGGAAACATTGATTCCAGTAGATGAGCGTCTCAACTGGTTGAAAGAATGTTTTCGGGAGTGCGTATTAGAGCATTGGGGTAAAAAAATGCCGCGCTCGCCCAATTTTATGAAAGAATTTAAAAAGAAGATGGATCTTCCTTCCGATTACAAATTCTCGTATACAGATTTATTCCGTATGTTTTTGAGAGAATTGAATGTTCGCCCCTGCGATGTTCGCGAAAAAGAGGGATATTTTAAGCGCTCAATGAGCATACGTCAACTTTGCCTCGGAACGTGGTGATCTTCGAATAAATTTATAACCGAATTCAAGAAAAATAGGAAAACACGTAAAAATTGATTTTTTTTAATATTAATTTGAATTAATATAAAATGCCGAAGCCATTAAACCCATTGATTGTGGCACGCCTTCGAAAATATTGGATGTGCCCAGAACCTGAAAAACTAGACGACTTATTTTGTGAGTTAGATGGCTGGCTTCATCTCCTTGGACCCGGTCCAGCTATGCCTATTTGTGATAATTGCCGATGTGAATTAAGTTTTGATTGGCGTTTATGCCCCAATTGTTCAGGACAAAATATGCTATGCAACAGATGCTATGAATGCTATGACTGCGAGACAGGATTTGCAAGCCCAGGATGTTGTGAATGCGGGACTTCCTGTGGTGCATATATCTGCCGTGACTGCAAGATACTTGGCGATTATTGATTCAAAAAAATTGATTTAGATAAATCACTTTTTTAATTCCAATAAGACAGCGTAATGGCAGCATTTGCAACCACAAACACAACTAACACAACTAACACAACGATGGAGCCGACCACATTTCTCAGTGCTATCCGCGCGGAGGGCGCGGCGGCGAATGTTAATCGCATGGGTTTTAATTATATTATGGCTCGTGAGGGGACATTTGCCGATTTCAAGGCGGGCAACATCCCTTTTGTTCGCCGCGCGCAGTCTCCAGGCAAGGGTGGGCGGAAGGGCGGCAAGGTGACATATGCGCAGCTGGTCGCCGAGGGGAAGCCCGATGAGCATATTGAGGAGATCTTTCATCTATGCCGCCGCAAGGTAGCAGATATGAAGCCAGGTAGCTATCGCCACAAGATGGCTGAGGAGTACGCAAAGATGCGCGATAAGTGGGATACTGCTAAGTGGAATAGTGGTAGCCGCGCGGACTCACTCTCTTCTCATCTGGAGAAGTTTTCGAAGGGATCCAAGCCGCTCTCGCCTACTGGTTTTTGTGCTGCCGTTGGTCGCATGATGACGCTGGCGCGCAGTTTTCATCTGCAGGGGATGGCGGATGCTGCTCATCAGAAGGCAAAGGAGTGGCGCCACCAGAAGAAGATTGCCAATGATAAGCGGACGACTAAGCACAATGCTATGAAGGACTCGATGGGTCTAGCGGCATGGAATGCTAAGAAGCGTCGCGATCAGGCGGCTAGCGAGACTCGCAAGGCGGCGGAGATTTCTAACCGCCCGGAGGATGTGAGTGATTTCCTCAACTTTCGCGCAAGCGCGGCCGGTCGAAAGTATGATACTGCCCCTGTGGCATCATGGGTAACATCCCGCACCTCCCTTCCCTTCCTTCCCTCGCCTCCGTTTCCGCTCACAAAGCGGCTAGGCTACACGTCCCGCGCTACACTTGCTCGCCTTGTTAATAAGTATGTCCTAGATTCGAAGGCATCCGGGCTTGAGATAGCATTTCAGGTAGACCCATGTGATTCTAAGACGCAGCTTTTTCAGCATGTCGCAATGGACGGCGCCGTATCTCCTCTCTCGAAGACGCAGGAGGTGTCCAGTACTCGCACATTCCATATTTCTGGCTATTATCATCAGGGGGGCGCCGCTAGCCCTCTAAATAGTGCATTCTATGTTAATCTTGATGATATGCGAGCCAGTGTGTATATGGGACTTCCGGTCAAGTACAAGGCTTTTGAGGCATGGGAGGGGTATGGCGTCAAGGGTAACCCGAAGAAGGCGACTAGTATGAAGGTCCTGTTTAAGATTACCCCATTCAATATTCAGAAGTTTAGTTTTGTGCGCGATGGCACTCGCTATGTGGCGGAGTTTACTGGAAATTATGGGATGCAGCATTCTTTCGTCGAGCTTGAGGCGAAGATGACCGATGATCTGGATAATGCCGCTGTGCAGGCAACGCGTCGCGCAGAGGAGGAGAAGCGCCGCCGCGCGAAGGAGGCGCGCGAGGCGGAGCGGCGCCGCAAGGCGCGGGGGGGCCACCGGGATATTTATAATCAGTTCTTCGGGGTTGGAACCAAGCAGGAGGATCCTACCACAAAGGCCAAGGTCAATCTTGCAATAAAGCTTGCGCAGGGCGATATTGATCAGGCGACGTTTCACGCGGCAATGGCCGCGCTTAATTAATATATAAGGATTCTGCTAATTTTTTAATGCATTAAAAAATGTGGTGGTTGACGATTTAATTATGGACCTTATTGCCGCCGCCGCGTTTCTTGATAACGCGATTCATAAACTTAAATTCGGTGAGTTTTTTGGCGGGGGGAGCGAGCGGGGGCTGAGCGGGTGCCAAGGACGGCGTGGCAGGCGGATGGCGCGCACGGAAGCCGCGCCAGATGCGCTGGATGGACTCGGAGGCGGTAGTTTTATCGCGCAGAACCTTGATAAGATAAAGGCGCAAACGGGGGAGAAGGTAAATCATTTTTCCCGTGGGAGCCCAATGCGCCGCTACTAACCCAGACGGCGGGATGAGTTTTAGCTCGGCATAATAAGGTTTGAGTTTATAGGATGATTTATAGCCAAGGATATACGGAACTTTGTTGGCAAAGGCGCGTGCCATATTTCGCAAATCCGTGACAAATTGTTCTCTCGTAATTCCTTTCGTAGCAAGGAATGAGTCCACGAGGGCGGGCGAGCCAGCTGCGAGAGTGTTCCAGTCTGTGCACCAGCTGAGCACCGCTTGAACGCCGTCGTTTCCCTCGATCGCGGGCGTGGAGAGAACCTCGCGACCCACTCGATCGTGGAGCTCAGTCGCGCCGATTTTAGCCTGTTTGCGGCCATGAAGAGTGGCATTTCCAAAGGAAATTCGGCGGGCTCTCTTTGCGGTATTATTCCTCTTTGCAAGGCGCATACGCCATTCGTCTATGAGCCTTTCCTTGTTTTTGCGTGCCAAGCGCTCTAATTCCATAGCGGTTTCAAAGGCTTCTACAGC
>Ga0315316_10002705_pt1 | contig 12809 bp, 10 predicted proteins | sample M160m3416metaG_FD_203702 | JGI IMG/M metagenome (GOLD analysis project Ga0315316, IMG submission 203702) | Ammonia-oxidizing marine archaeal communities from Monterey Bay, California, United States - M1 60m 3416 | ecosystem: Environmental > Aquatic > Marine > Intertidal zone | place: USA...
AGAGTCGTAGTACTTCGGTCGACCTGACGGCCTTCTCCCCTGGCGATAACCCCATGCCTGCCAGAGGCATCAATCACCCAAGGAGCTTCGATGATGCGCGAGCCCTCTGCGCCGTCACATCGGACGCGCCAGCCTGTTTTTGTCTGCTCCGCGTTACGGGCTGAATGTCCGAAATGAACGAGCACTCCTGCCTTAGCTGCGACCTCCAGAAGTAGGTGTTCCAGGTTCGCTAGATCGGTGTGATATCCTCTGGAGTCGTTCGAGAATGTTTCTGAACGAGGAGGAGCGTCTGCCCAGATTACGGAGTTGCCCAGGTTCGGATAGAGGCCAGCTGCATCGATGGCGTCCAGTGCCCCTATCTCTTCCAATACTCGTCGGGCCGAAGGAGGTATCGACACAGCGAGTAAGCCGGAGGAGGGAGTTTCCGGACTAACCAATGTCACCCGATGACTTTGACGAGCCAGCAGTGTTGCGGCAGCGCAGCCCGCTGGGCCGGCACCGATGACGAGTACGTCGACCTGGTTCAGTTCTGGTCCGCGCAGGCGCAGCCGGTCCCGCATCCTCGGAAGTCTGCTTGACCCGATGTCCCAGTAACGGTGACCGTACTACTCATTATGCGCTGGATTGGCGCATCTGTTCGGGTGTCGCCAGGATCGACTGCGGCACGAGCTGCTAGCTCACCCCATGTGGTGAGCTGCTCGCTCATTCCGTGACGGACTTCGACGATCTCGCCGTTCTCCACACACTGATATTCATAGTAAGGCATACAACTATGGTAAGCCCAGAATGATGCTTCCATCCAGTCTTCTCGTTTTGCTCATGATTCAATTCTCCCTTTACCGCGTACCTTGGTCTCTAGGCCTTAGGTTAGATCGCAGGGCTCAGGTAGCACCTCAGACTGGGGGTCTAGCAGTCGCTGGCGGGAGGTTCTGGGATGGAGTCGGCGACGGATGGGACCTGGCTCGGCCGAAGAAGCCTTCTGGTGGAAAGGCAATCTCCGACTTGGCCGTTGATGCTTTCGCCTGAGGATGTTCAAGCCATTGAGATGGCCCGGATCGAGCTTCGAGAGACACAGGCGTTCCCAAACGTGGGCCGAATGGGATGCTTAGGAATGATCGCGGGGGTCGCCCTTTTCCTCACATGGCCCCGATTGCTCACAGTGATGCCTGCGCTGTCGTTCTTTACTCCGTTTGTAATGTTGGGTGCCTTTGTGGGGGCTGTGGGTAGCCCATTCCTCGCAGTCTTCGGCGGGCAATCGTCAAGGAGTGGATCACATGCCGCTGTCCAATCTGCACTTCGTGCGCTCGCAGACCTGGATGCGCATCGTGAGGAACAGCTTCGTGCTGCAGTGGTCCTTCTGACACAGGACCCCACCACTCGGGTATCCTCATCCGTGCGAGATATTGATCTGGTAGCGGAGGTCGAACGGCATCTCAACCAGATTGATGAGGGGGAAGTAGATTCTGTGCCGGAGGGGTAGGGCCGGTCTTCTTTGTGTTGCCGGACGAATAGGGCAGGGTAACTCAACTGAACTCTGGGGTAGGATCTGTGAGGAGGAACCCCACCCCAGAGTTCAGTGCTTCGCTAGAAGATCGGTCCTCTGAGGTACGTGTCCGACCGGGCCCAGGCTTCGCGGAATTCGGAGTGTACCTCGTCTGCTTCTTCATTCTTGTCTTGGGAGCGTAGTGCTCGCTCGAGGCCAAAGAGCGACCAGCCATTATGCGGATGCTTGGAGAGTTCGTGGCGGAACGCGTTCTCCGCTTCTTCGTAGCGGCCCGCCTCGTGTAATGCGTCACCCAGCCATGTGTAGATCGAGAATGGGAGAGGCTCTGGCTCATCATAGCGTAACCCGTCCTCCAGCTCTCCACCCGCGTGCAGTAAGCTGATCGCCTCTTCGAGCTCTCCGCTCGCGCGGAGAATCTCACCTTTGAGGATCGCACCTACGACACCTAGCAACTGCTTCGCCGAGTGTCCACGGAAGTTGTCGTCTGGATCCTCTTCTAAGGAGGTCTCTATGAGATGCATGTACCAGCGTGCAGTACCCTCATCTCCCATCCGGAGGTGCGCGTAGCCTTTTCCGAAATCGTACAGGCCTCGGAAGACGGTCCCTTCCGGAGGTTCTTGTAGTGCAATGATATCTTGGAAGCGCCCGAAACGAACCATGGTCAGCGCTTCATAGAACGTGGCTCCATCCATGAGGTCGGCGTAGTCGCGACCCGCCTGAATGGCGACAGCGCCTTGGCCGTCGTTTGACGCGGCGAATAGCAGCATGTGCAGGTTATGTGACGGATAGATGGCGAAGCCATCACCGTGAGCTGCTTTTAAGTCAGAATGCCATGCGTCGGTATTGCCCTTGACCGCATCACCCCAGCGGCCAATCCGGTTGTACGTATGCGATGGCATATGCTGGATGTGGCTGGCGCCGGGAATTGACTGACCAAGGTGGTCCGCACACGCCTCCGCGAGACCTGGCTCTTGTGTTGGCTCAGTTGCATGGATGTAAAGGTGGCATGTGCCAGGGTGAGTGATATCCTGCTCGAGCACAGATTCGAGCACGCGGTGGATCTCCTGCACCTCCGGATTCTCGATGTCCCACCTGCCACGCCGAGGTTGCAGGAGCATCAGTGACTCACCGGCCAAGAAGCCAATGTCCAAATCGTTCGGATACTGCTCAAAGAGATCGTTGGCTATCTCGGCCCAAGTTTCGTCGAGTGAACGGCGCTTGTCAGGGTCATGTTCCTGCTCATAGCGAACCGCTAACGCTTCGATCATAGACCGTTCTAGTTGAGACGCATGGTTATCGGCGAGTTCGAGAGACTTCTGAATCGCCGCGTAGGCCCGTGGTGCGTCCGGTGCAGTCATGGGACCGTTCAGGTAAGAGCCCCATGCCCACGCCTCGCCGAAGTAGCACATGGCGCAGTTAGGATCGAGCTTCCACGCTTCACGGAATGATCGAGCAGCAAGGTTCGGGTCGAAGGCGTACATCAACTGTATGCCCTGGTCGAAAAAGCGTTGAGCTTCTGAAGATGCGGTCGTGATTGCTCTATGAAACTCGCCTAGGCCACGTCCGTCATGGTGCATAGGCATGGGCTCATCAAATCCGGCAGGGAACTCAATGTCTTGCGCCACTATGGGTGCAGCTACGAGTGCCAGCAGGAAGACTGAAGCGACAGTGTATCGGCGCATCGGCAGTTACTCCAAGCAGTTAAGAATGGTTGGTGAATTTGTTCCAGTCGTCGGCTGGCGTCTACCATGGCGACGAATTTTGGTTGTCAGGTGGGTGTGATGGACAGGCGACAGCCGTGATTCCGACTACTAGCCCCAGGAGGCAGAACGCTACAGGTTGTCGGCGCCGCTTGAAGACTGGAAGGAGGAGCCCACTCGATGCCCCGTGCTGAAAGTCCCAAACTCTCACGCCGTGCGTGGATCACGACGACCTCTGGAGTGATCGCAGCAGGTCTGGTAAAGACACAAGTGGATGCAATCCAGCTGGTTGCTCAAGAAGCTCCGGGAGACCCAACTAAGGTCCCAGGACGACTAGTATCCGAACTCGGTAGCAGGGCACCGACTGAGAAACCGAAAAGACTGATCCGAGCACCTGCGCTTTCGTCCTCTTCTCGCACCCCACTTGCGGACCTGATGGGCACGATCACGCCAGCAGATCTGCATTTTGAACGGCACCACGCTGGCATACCAGACATTCAGTTTGAAGATCACGAACTGCTCGTCCACGGCATGGTCGAGAGACCGATGGTGTTCCGTATGTCAGAGCTCATGCGTTATCCGCAGGTCTCACGAATCCGCTTTTTGGAGTGCTCTGGAAACGGCGGTGGTGTCTACAATCGCGAGCGAATGCCGACCGAGATAACGGTTCAGGCTCTCGACGGCTTGTTAAGCACCAGCGAATGGACGGGTGTCCCGGTTTCGACGATCCTACGGGAGGTAGGTGTCAGGCCAGGAGCGAGCTGGATTTTGGCGGAAGGAGGGGACTCTGCGGTTATGTCTCGTAGTGTTCCCCTCGACAAGGTGATGAGTGATTCAATGCTTGCTTACGGTCAGAATGGGGAACGTATTCGGCCGGAGCAGGGGTACCCACTCCGCCTGTTCAATCCAGGATATGAGGGGAACACGTCGGTGAAATGGCTCCGCCGGATTGAGGTCACCGACCAGCCTACTCACACCCGAGACGAGACCTCGAAGTATACCGACCCGCTGGGAGATGGGACGGTCCGACAGTACAGCTTGGTGATGGACGCGAAATCTGTGATCACTTTCCCTTCGTATCCTTATGTACTGCCAGATAAGGGGTGGTGGGAAATTCGTGGATTGGCTTGGACGGGAAGAGGGAGGATCACCCGGGTTGAAGTGAGTACTGATGGTGGAAGGAGTTGGTCTGATGCGGCTCTGGAAGGCCCGATCCTAGACAAGTCAACGGTTCGCTTCCGTCATCTGTTTGACTGGAGCGGGCGTGATACCGTCATCATGAGTCGCGCGACCGACGAAACGGGTTATGTGCAGCCGACGGTCGAGCAGCTGTGGGAAGCGCGCGGCACGCGAACGTCTTATCACCAGAATCACCAGCGTGCTTGGAAAATCGCACGCACGGGCGAGGTAACGTTTGGCTTGGGAGAACTCGTATGAGTCAGCGGCCTTATCGGAGCTCCGCCGTCGCAAACATCGCTGTTACATCGTTAGTGGTGGTCACCGTTTTGGCCGCGTGTGCCGATGCGAGCGAGACATCGTCTAACGGTCAGTTTGCTTCCATTGAGGTTGCGATGCCCGGAACGGCCTTCGGAGTTCCCGCGCACGCGCCTGACCGTTTTGGCTTCGGAGTCGAAGCCTCTGAGCAGCGGGTCGCTATATGGGACATCGATGTTCGCCCGGACGGAGTGGGGCTTCCAGAGGGAAGTGGGTCTGTCCAGCAGGGACGGGATATCTACAACATCCAATGCATTGCTTGCCACGGTCCGACTGGAACCGAGGGTCCTAATGACCGACTGGTCGACAGCGAGCAGTGGGAGGACGTCCCCGCCACAAGAACTGTGGGGAACTATTGGCCCTATGCTACTACTCTCTATGACTACATCCGTAAGGCGATGCCTCAACTGACCCCAGGTATCCTCGCGCCTGATGAGGTCTATGCGGTCATCGCCTACATCCTCTGGATGAACGAGATTGTTCCCGAAGACGCAGTGATGAATGCTGAGACTCTTCCCGCGGTGGTCATGCCCGCACGTGATAAGTTTGTGCTGGATGATCGAGTTGGAGGCGGCGGGATAGTTCGATGACGATCGTAGGTGAGATCATCACTCGGCCCCGCTTTTAACTTGTGCGAGTTCAGCCCCGGGGTTGTGCGTACCGGCTAAGGTCGTCAGCCATTTGTGCCGCCATATAGTTAAGGAGCACGGTGGCAGCGGGTGTCTGGTTGACGTTCCCGATCATAATCGAGTACTCGGGCTCGTTTCCGTTTGCTCCACCGACTGCGGTCAGCATCACTGGATCTCCGGCACGAAATCGCACAACGTGCGCCGCTCCCAGTGGTATCGTGGCTTCAAGAGGGGTCCCCGACCCTGCGGGGCCGCTCCAGAGGATGTCGGCGGCGTTGATGTCCCCGAAGTGCAGCACGTAGCGGGTCTCTGTTCCGAGTGGCTCATTGAGAGCGGCCCGCAGGCCGAACGCAGGAGCTACGGCGATCGTGGGATGATCGATTGCAATACCTAGTGAATCATTAACGGCGTCGTATTGGGCGAGTTCTGACACCGACGCTTGGTCTCTCTCTCGGAAGAACGGTGAAAAGGAGAGTGATACGGCTACGTTGCCCACCCGTGCATATCCGATTGTGCGTCCTCCTCCTAGCTGACCATCCGCCGTTGGCTGAAGAGGTGCCGGAACAGTCCACGGGCGTGTCTCCTGAATTTCCCATACCGAATCTCCGGTATCAACGAAGCGGAAATTGGTTGCTTCACCCGCCGGCAAAGCTGCTTGGTCGCAGATGGGACCTGAAGCATTCTCGCACGCGTCTAAGACTGCTCCTCGCACAAAGATCGCCCCGTCGCACGGTCCAGCATCCTGGATTAAAGCGGTGTTCGCACTGAGCACGCTGTCTGCATGTTGCTGCATTGTCGTGAGCGTTTCGGCAATCACTGCCTTGATTGTCTCTCGACCGGCCTGTCGTTCTGCGAGCACGCCACTGTCTTCCGAAATTACGTAGCGTTGCGCGAGTGCCGCGTCTGTAGTGAACCAATTCTGAACGAGGGCTTCCGTCTCGTCTGAAGACGAGAATGGCTCGACTGTGCTCCGGTCTTCTAGCGCAACAGCCTCGGCGATTTCACGTAGCCTCGTGCTGCGGATGACGACGGGAGCTAGGACCCTGTCTAGGACTGCGATCTGTCTTAGCGTGCTGACGCATGTCCTAGAACGTTCTGTTTCGATTTCGACGAGTTTGCTGGGTGTGCCTTCGACCTGGGCAGTCAAAAGGGTCGGGAAAGCGGCGATGAGCGCTGCCAGGATGAGTCTACGCACGTGTGTCACTCCAATCGTGGTGTCGAAATTGTTGAACGGGCGCAGCCTAGGGATGCGTACGCTCATGGTACCAAGAATCGTTTGTTAGGGTTTCCTGCATCCGAACCGCTTGGCTGGGTGGATGCTTCTTTTTAGCCTGAGGCTCTAATAGAAGGTCCAATCGGCGTCAGTTTGTCATAGGTCCCCTCGCCGTTCCCTCCCAGTCTGGATCGGCCGCACCAATTAAGGTTCTGGTTTCAGGATCAAATTGGATCCCATGAATTCGACCAAATGCACCGGTGCGGGGCTGTTTGTTAATGTCCAACCCGAGTGCTTCCATCTCCGCAATCTCTATGTCAGTCCATCCGATTCCCGGTGAGGTCTCAGCATTAAATACACCCCCGGGTCCTCCTGCAACGCGTGGTTCGGAGAGTGCTTGGGGAAGGTCTACACCGAAGTCGATGACACGAGTGACTGCGTGCACTACTGCTGGCGGGATCATACCCCCGCCGGCGCCTCCAAGGACAAGAATGACCTCACCGTCCTTCATTACGATAAAGGGACAGATGTTCGAGCGGGCACGCATTCCGGGTTGTGTCATCGTGCCCAGGTATCCTCCGAGGGTCGAAGCATAAAGAAAGCCGAGTCCTGGGGTGACTACTTTCGAACCCATGTTTGGACCAAGCGTTTGTGTTAGCGATACGAACATCCCGTTCGCATCTGCGGTCGAGAGGTGAGTGGTGTGTCCACCATACAGATCGCCGCGCTCTTCGAGTTCGGGTAGCGGCGTACTTCTTACGCCGGGCCGTTGGCCGGGCGCGTTGAGATTCCTAGCCAGCTGCCCTGCATATTCTTTAGATGTTGCTCGCACGGCGGCCGTATCGGTCCCAAGGACGGCGAGCTCAAGTTGTGCCATGCGCAGAGCCTGAGCCGTGATGGCGAACCATTCCGCTTCTGTCATCGCACCCGGATCGAACTTTTCCATGATTTGCAGAGCTTGGATGGCTAGCACTCCGGCTGCAGGCACATCCGTGCCGATGAGATCGTATCCGCGGTAAGTCCCGCGCACGATACGGCTGTCTTCCGCGACATATTGTTCGAGGTCGTCTAGGTCGATGACAGCACCGTTTGCCCGAAGGTCCTCTGCCATCGCCTGAGCGATTTCTCCTCTGTAAAACACATCGCGTCCGCCGGTCATGATTTTTCGGAGGGTTTCGGCGTAAGCGGGCTGGACCAGTGTTTCGCCTGCCCGGTAGGGAGAGCCGTCACCCTTGTAGTAGGCAGCTGCAGTTCCCGGAAACTGCAAAGCTTGTTCAGCCCCTGCGGCCTGCCGCCGAGCATCTCCGGCGAGCAGGCGAAATCCTTTCTCAGCGTATTCAATCGCGGGAGCCATGACTTGAGCAAGAGGCAGTGAGCCGTGCTCCTCGTGAAGCTTCAGAAGTCCGGCTGCAGCGCCGGGAATCCCGATGACGGCGTAGCCAAAGGATGCTCGTGGCGCGGTCTCGTGATCGTAATCCCACGGGGCTTGTGTTGTTCCGTCGATGCCGTGGAACTCCCCCTCGGCGGTGCGGACCAAAATTTGATTTCGACCCCCGATGGAGTTCATAGTCGGTTCCACGACCGCGATGGCGAATCCGGCAGCGACTGCAGCGTCGGCAGCGTTGCCGCCCAGCTCGAGCATTCGCACTCCGGCGTCTGTGGCAAGAGGTTGCGCTGCGCTAACCATTCCCGTGCTCGATCGACCACTTTGGCCGACGGACTGGGCAGATGCGGAGAACGGGACAAATGAGAGGCTGCTCGCAGCCGTTATCGCTACGAGTCGGTAGCCCAAGTGGTGACTTAGTTTCATAAACTCTAGTGTTCGTCGAGCATTGCACTGGCACATGATGGTACGGCTCATCGGTCACATGAGCACGTCTTAAAGGCTAGGCAGAGCGTTCGATGCCACGTCTGCGCAGCAGGCTGGATAGAGGGCCTTCTCGCAGGAAGCCTCCGTGCTAGATAGAATCTCCTCATGAATGAGCAGATGATATGCCGATTTACAGTCCAGAAATCCGTTCCGCTTGCCCCAAACGGTGTTGGCCATGCTCGTGTCGCGGCGACAGCTGAGGTCAACTTTTAATGCTTGAGGCTCGTCTGCGTGCGGTCCTCGGCCTTGTTCTGCTGCTGGGTATAGCATGGGCTTGCTCTACTGATCGCAAGAGAGTCTCGTGGCGCCTCGTAGGGTGGGGATTGGCGCTTCAGATTGGGTTCGCCCTCCTAGTCCTTCGAACTCCCGCTGGTGTGGCCGCCTTCGATGCATTGAATCATGTGGTTCATGCGGTGTTGGGTTACGGTACCGAAGGTGCCCGCTTCGTCTTTGGTAATCTCGTTGGTAGTGAAGTACCGGTGGGGACGCTGGGGTCGGATGGTGGGTTCAGCGCAACGGATGGCGTAGCTGCTGAGACGGGTGCGTTCTTTGCCTTCCGCATCTTGCCCAATATTATTTTTGTGTCTTCGCTTGTAACCGTGCTCTACCACCTTGGTATCATGCAGAGGGTGGTGCGAATCGTAGCTTGGACGATGCAGCGCACGATGCGGACGTCAGGAGCGGAGACACTCTGCACGGCCACGAATATTTTCGTGGGAATGATGGAATCGCCCCTGGTAGTTAAGCCATACGTAGAACGCATGACCGAGTCGGAGATGATGGCCATCATGACCGCCGGACTCGCCACGATTTCTGGAACTGTTCTGGCTGCATACGCCGGTATGCTTATGCCTTATCACCCGGATGCTGCGGGGCATCTAATAGCAGCTTCGGTGATGTCTGCGCCTGCGGCACTCGTAATCTCAAAGCTACTCGTCCCGGAGACTGGAAAACCGATCACGACAGGGATGTTGGCTGAAGAGGTAGAGCGACGAGATGTGAACGTGATCGATGCGGCGGCTCGTGGCGCTGCGGAGGGCCTCCGATTGGCCCTAGTGGTTGGTGCTATGCTGATCGCCTTTATTGCTCTAGTCGCTATGATCAATGGCTTATTAGGTTGGCTTGGGGGCCTTTTCGGGGCCTCCGGAGTGACCCTAGAAGGTATGCTTGGATCCGTCTTGGCCCCTGTCGCGTGGATGCTCGGCGTCCCGTGGGTGGATGCAGGTCTTATAGGACGAATGATCGGCGTGGATCTTGTGTTGAATGAATTTGTTGCGTTTGTGGAGCTCTCTAACGAACTGGCTGACGGTACTTCAGTTGATCCGCGATCCTTAGGGATTGGTATCTACGCGCTTACAACTTTTGCCAATTTCGGATCCGTTGCCATGACCTTAGCTGGGATCGGTGCTATTGCTCCGTCTCGCAGGCAAGATCTAGCCCGCCTGGGTCCTAAGGCCATGGCTGCGGGCCTGATGGCTTCGCTCGCGACTGCTGCAGTGGCGGGAATTCTCTTGTAAGGCGAGTTTTTCCGTCTTCCAGCACAGATAGAATTATGTCGCACAGGGTGGATATGTCAGAATCGAGAAAGCGTCTTATCGTCGTGGGCGACCGCGTCCTGATTCAGCCCGAGGAGGGTGAGGATAGGACAAAGGTTGGTCTCTACCTCCCCAGCACAGCGGTGGATAATCAGGCGGTTCAGGGCGGCACCGTTGTCGCTACCGGACCGGGAAATGCTGTTTCCGCGCCCACTGAACTGGACGACGAGCCGTGGAAGATCGGCGGCGCTCCTGGTGAGCCGAAGTACGTTCCCCTGCAGGCTCAACTAGGGGATTATGCCCTATTCTTTAGGCGAGCTGCGGTAGAGATCACGTTTGAAGGTGAGCACTACCTCGTGGTGCCCCAAGCGGCGATTCTGACCCTCGTGCGTGAAGACGAAGACCCTGACGTCCTAGACTTCTGACCCCGAGGAGGCGCAGGAGGCGTAAGGCTCCGCGAGAGAAAGAGGTCGATCTTGGGCGCTACCGAAGCTTTATTGACGACTGGGAGGGCTTTACGAAAGCGGCCCATCGTCCTGAACCAGTGGTGTTCCGAGTGTGTGAAGGGCGGATAACACAGAACGCGCTCTTGGAACGTCTAGAGGATCGAGGCTTCCAGACGGAGCCTGTCGACGGAGTCTCCGGGTTCCACAAAGTGGTAGAAGGACCGGGGCCGCTTTCCGCGACACCTGAGCATTGGCTTGGCTTTTTGTATGTGCAGCAAGCCTCTACGGGTGTTGCTGCACCTGCGATAGCTCCAGAACCTGGTGAACACGTGCTGGATCTATGCTCGGCGCCAGGTGGAAAAACCCTGCACATGGCGGAGTTGATGAAAGACTCAGGATGTCTTGTCGCGTCCGAGGTCAGTGAGCCACGTATTCGCGGGCTTTTGGGTAATGTCTACCGTCTCGGGAATTCAAACATCCTAGTGACTGCAGGAGATGGTCGTGATTTTCCGACCGGCGTCACATTCGACCGTGTATTGGTAGATGCACCGTGTTCGGGTGAGGGTACACTTCGTCGTGCAGGCGGGCGGGCGCCGAATCAGTCTATGTCTTTTCTGAGTTATGTGACCAAGGCTCAGCGGGAGCTTCTAGAGAGAGCGGTCAAGGTGACTCGCCCAGGCGGTGTCATTCTCTACGTCACCTGTACTTTTGCGCCTGAAGAGAATGAGGCCGTAGTGTCCGACGCACTTAGGCGTCTTCCTGTCGAGATAGAGCCTTTGTCGCTTTCGATCGATTACGCTCCGGGGTTAACTCACTTTGAAGGGGTGCGATTTGATCCTCGGCTTGAGGGAGCGGCTCGCATTTACCCGCACCACCTCGACTCAGGAGGGCTCTTTATGGCGCGACTTCGTAAACTGGGTGACGGCGGGAGTCGATCTTTTGAAGACATTGTGCCTAGGGTCTTTCCAGATGACTCCCTATCGGTAGATGAAGCGAACGAGCGGCTTGGATCTGCTCTAGAAGAGTTTCGAAGTCGATACGGTCTAGGGAGCGGACTCGATCGGTTACGCTGGATTTTTCGGGGAGGCCGCGCATGGTTTCATACGTTGGATACTTGGCCTGTTCAGGGATGGGAGAGTGGCTCATGGAGAACGGTTTCGGTTGGGATTCGAGGGATAGACTTTGACTCGCGTGGGCGTCCGAGACCATCGAATGATCTTCTCCGGCTGCTTGGTGATGGAATGACACATCGGACTGTTGATGTGAGTGACGATGAAATACGAAACCTCATTGCCAAGAAGCCGATAGCTGTGGCGGAAAAAGAGCGAGGACCTATCGGGATTCGCCACCGTGGAGATCTGCTCGGGCGAGGCGCCCTGACGGTCGACGGTCTTAAGAGCGAGATCCCGAAAGCTAGGGCTGCGGATTACCTCCGCTCACTCTCCTGACGCTCTTCAGTTGGGCGATCAGTTTACTCTAAAAACGCTGTTTCTAAGACGGCTATGGCTTAGGTCGATATCACTGGAGACCAATCCGTATCGCTACAGCGATCGATACGCATCCCAAGGCTACTAAAGCGATGTAGAGTGGGCCGGTGAATTTGATCCACTGCTCATACCGAACCCCGGCCGAAGCGAGAATGGCCATCAGAGCTCCGTTCGTTGGTGTTACAAGATCGCAGAGTCCTGCACCGTATTGGTATGCGAGCACGATGACTTGTCTCGAGAGCCCCAGCAGATCGGCCAGCGGCACAAGGATCGGCATTGTCAACACGGCTTGGCTACTGACGCTTGGCACAGGGATATGCAGAAGCGCTTGTCCCACGACCATACCGAGTGCAGACGCAAGTGGGGGCAAACTTTCTAGAGGGGTGAACATGCCGTTCACGATGGTGTCGATGATGCGCCCGTCCGTAAGAACCGTCGAGATAGCTCGAGCGAAGCCGATCAGGAGTGCTGCATAAGCGAGATCTCTGAAGCCCTTTACGTAAGCTTCAGCGGTCCCGCTCACTCCCATTTTTGCTATCACGCCTACAATACAACCCATAAGGAAGAACGCTCCAGACATCTGGTCGAAGCCCCATCCCCAATTCTGAAGACCCACGACCATCAGGCCAAAGGTTGCCGCCACCATGGTGACGATTACGGTGTCTGTGCGGGTCATGCCCTCGCCAAACCCATCGGAGCTAGGAGCTTGTCCGTCCGTCCGTGTTGCCGCCGCGTAGCGCATCGTGGCCCCGATCCACAAGGCGAGTGCGCCAATCAAAAAGACGATACGAAAGAGTGCGCCTGATATTGGCTCGACCTGCGCAGCTTGCTGGGCGATGATGACCTGAAATGGGTTGATCGGGCTGAAGGCGGACCCTACGAATGCAGCTCCGGCGCTCATGGAAACCGCCACGATCGGTGTGAAGCCGAG
>Ga0315316_10002706_pt1 | contig 12809 bp, 12 predicted proteins | sample M160m3416metaG_FD_203702 | JGI IMG/M metagenome (GOLD analysis project Ga0315316, IMG submission 203702) | Ammonia-oxidizing marine archaeal communities from Monterey Bay, California, United States - M1 60m 3416 | ecosystem: Environmental > Aquatic > Marine > Intertidal zone | place: USA...
TTACCCATGGCTACCGAGTGTTATCTAGCGTCTTGGCTCACGAGGACGAGCTTCATTGACGCGAAGCTGTCGACCACCATTTTCCATTCCGTCAAGAGCCTTGATGGCTGCATTAGCTTCGGTGTCATTTGCCATTTCGACAAACCCGAAGCCCTTGGAACGACCTGTGTCGCGGTCGATGATTACATTCGCATCATCGACGTTTCCGTATTCACCGAACAACTCTCTAAGGTCGTCTTCGGTCATTCTGTAAGAGATATTTCCACAATATATATTCACTAATTTCTTTCCTGTATCCAAACTCAAGCTCGTGAGACGTTCTCACTTCTGCGTTGAAAACAGTATCATAAAACTTGCTAAAGAAATTGTGTCGGGAGTTCTTTGCTAATAATCATCGTCATCACAAAATTGAGAACCTCTCTTGCGCATGACTGAATTGGTAAACACAGCTGAACAAATTAGCATTGCCACGCTCGCCTTCTCTGGCGCGGCAGCAGGTATAAAACAAAGATGGATGTCTTTAATCTTATGGTTTCAGGCTTCATTGCCGCATCGGAAGTGGGCTTATTCGTGATGTTTCGCTAAACAATGTGCCAGTCGCATTCACAGACAATCACTATTTCTTAGCTGCGTTAATTTCCACCAGGTTCGCTGTGACCGGCGTAGTCATCGGGTCAAATGAAATGCTGAGTTGGGCTCCGTGCATTGCACTCAGGATGGTTACCGTCACAGGTGGTGGGATACTCCTTGACATCCTAGCCTCAAGAATCTCTAAAGTCCTTAGCACTCAGCCAAATGTAAGTGGATCGCTTATAGGCCAATCAGTCAACTGATTACTCGTACCACATGATCACCAATTCGGAGTAGTAGCAGGAGCTATTTGTACGGCAGTAATCGTCTAGATTGGCCACAAAGGGAGGATTTTCGTACCCTCTTTGCACCGACCGTATAGAGACACTCGTTATCAATAGTCTGGCCAAGAATCTCCAAATTCCGGAAGATTATTCTCGAAAGTACAAAGCCTACTCGATCCATCAGTGGAAACTGGGCAGGGTATATCTACTAGATATTTTTCCCCTTCAGGTGTAAGTACCTTAATCTCGTGCCAAAAATTACCATCCCATTTATCCATGCCCACATCGACGTAGGTTTTATATCGAGCACAATCATCGCCTTCATATGCTTTCACAGGATTCGCATCATATTCAACTTCACACCGCATCAGGACATTTATTACGACATCCGTATTTTGTGACGACGAGTAATCGCTCACCAACCAGACCACGCCAAGAACCAGCCCAGCAGGTAGGATTAAAATCATCAAAAGTTCGCGAATAAATTTATTCATGCGTCGTAATGATACAAGAGTTTGTGACTAACTCTTTTCACACACAAACGCATCTGATAGCCTCGCCATATGAAGACTCACATTGCCTTAGTCACAGCCACGCTTTTCTTTGTCGCCCTCAGTGCCTGTTCAGGTGACCCAGAGCGTCTCGCGTTCATGAATAATGACGAAATCTCGGTAATGAACGCCAACGGTACAGAAAAAATCCAGCTTACTTCTGATGGTTTTACAAAAGTGTCAGCTGATTGGTCAGCTGACGAAAAACAGATCGTTTTCGATTGCAATCAGGACGGTGACAGCGAAATCTACGTTATGAAATCAGATGGGAGTGAAATCACTCAACTTACTGCGAATGAAGATTCTGACGTCCTCGCCTTCTGGTCGCCAAATGGAAATAAAATCGTCTTCGCCAGTGACCGTGACGGCGACTTAGAAATTTTCACTATGAACGCCGACGGAACCGATGTTACTCAATTAACTACGAATATCGAAGCAATTGATTACCCAGCAGGCTGGTCTAAGGATGGCGAACAAATTATTTTTTCAAGTGACCGTGACGGCGATAGAGAAATCTTTACTATGAATTCTGACGGAACTAACATTCGGCAGATCACTACCAATGATGATGAAGATGATTTCCCAAGTGTCTCGCCCGACGGTAAGCAAATTACATTTTATAGTGATCGGGATGGTGACTATGAAATATTTGTCGCGAATATAGACGGCACAAAAGTCCGCCAACTTACCACAAATCCAGCAGGCGATTTTGATCCCAAATGGTCGCGCGATGGAAGTTTGATTTCGTTCGCAAGCGATCGTTACGGTGATGAACAAATCTTCATCATGAATACTGACGGTACAAACGTAATCTCGACGGGGGTAGCAGGATATGCGGTAGCCTGGATAAAGTAATTATCCGGCCAAGCGCGAAGTTGTTAGCGCCCGTAATACCTCGTTCTCCAGAACCACGTCAATTCCTTTAGCGCTTGAAGTAATCGCCACCCCACCCTCAGAAACTATTGGCAGCTTTCCGCCAACCAGTTGAGCAAAATAACTGGTCTCATCAAATTGATGCTCGAGTAAACCGGTCTTGTTGACGGCAGCACAGATTTGAATTGACGCAGCATGACAGATTGGGCCGGTCGGGTTATGAGGAGAGAAATCGACATCGTAACTTTCGAATAAGTCCGCTATCCGCAGTAATTCCCTTGGACCGCCCGCGTACTTCACATCTGGCATCATTACGTCGTATGCTCCTGCGTCAAGATACGGTTGAAATCCAGAGCGGCGGATGTTCATTTCGAGTCCGGCTAACCGCACGCCGACTGTGTTAGCCTGATGCCTCAACGAAACAAGGTCTGGTATAGAAGCCGATTTCTCAACAATGGGACATTCAATCCAATATAAATTTAATGACTCGGAAGCTCTTATCAAATCCTGCGCTCCTTTAAAATCAAAGCGCCAATGACAGTCGACCATCACTCTTGAATCAGACCCAACGGCATCGACCACCGCTTGGACTCGCTCCAAACCAACCGTCATTGACTCTTGCATTTCGCGCCGCGACTGAGTTGGCGAGACTTCATCAAACGGAGCCAATTTAAATGCCTTATAACCATTCTTTTGTGCGAGCAACGCACTCTCAACAAATCCTCTTGGTGATCTATCGCTAGTTCGTCGATTTATGTTTGCGTACATTTCGACAAATGATCGTTTAATCCCTCCCAGAGATTCAGCAAGTGAAATATCCTGACTTCTCGCCAGGATGTCAGAGAAACACTGCATAATAGCTGACGAATACGCGGCCTTCGGAAGCGAGTCAAACTGCAATTCTGCCTCTAGACCCTCTAGGTCAAAAAGTTTCCCGACAATTTTTTCCTTGCCCGCCGCGAAGATATCAATTACTTGACCTTCCCTACCGGCAAGACTCGCTTCTCCAAAACCCTCAACGCCATCAGATGACGTCATCCGCAAAAACATCCAATTCGTCTTATGCGTGACAGTTACTTTGAAAATTTCAATATCTTTGATCGCTACCATATTGGACATATCATCGTCCCGTCATAAAGCAAATTTTACTCACCATAAGTTATACACTCCGACTAGAAACGTACTCTCTAAAGTAATCGTGGTGTGGAGATTCTAAAATTTAAACGAATACTTAAGGAAGAGATCGGGACTAATTTTTTGACCCAACTTTCAGGTATAGAATATCGGCTGTCTTAATACAGGGTGTACTCGCTCCAGTCACGATTTGTCTAGTTCTGTTCTTTATTGATCTATTTTACAATGCGATTGTCGGTGCCGCGCTTGGGGCCTTTATACACACCATCATAGGTACCTTCTGAGTCGGTCCAATACAGCACTTCGTCGGGCTCGCAGCCTATGACGTCGGCCATGCCACGCTTATAACCCTGACCTAATGTGTCATCATGCACCGCCTTGATCAGAGAAAAAATCTCTTCCCTCATCTCATTAGGGGTTGTGATACCGAGTAAATATTCTGTCACCTCGTCGATGCTTTTATCACCTGAAATGAACTCCTTGAAATCAAACACCGTTGCCATAAACGCACTCCTTGTCGGCTAGCCAAAACTATATTGAATCAGAAAACACTCAATGCTCACTAAGCAGAATATATATCGTTAATATACTGATATCTCGATCTACTATCGATGACCCTTGTTTATAGAGAAAGCGAATAATCATGACGGATATACAAATTAGCCAAGAAGGTTCGTGCCTAAAGATTCAATTAACTCGGCCGGACCACGAGAATCGTTTGACGTATGAAATGATGCTATCCATTCGCGATGCGATTCTGAGTGCAAATACGGATGAGGATATTCGTGTAGTTGTAATATCTGGTTCCGCTAACCTATTTTGCACCGGTGAGGACAAGGATGCGTTGGGTGAATGGCCTAGTGAGTTTTCCGGCCGGGGTCCCTTAGGTTCTCATGGGTTACCACCCCTCCCTCAACAGGAAATGATTTCTGCCCTCCGATCATGCAAAAAACCAACCGTCGCGTTACTGACGGGAAAAGTGGCTGGCCTTGGTCTCGATATTGCTGCCGCGTCTGATCATCGAATCGCAACTGAAAAGATGATTATTTCTGATGGACGAATTCAAAACGCCGAACACGTGGCGACTGGAATCACTCATATTCTTCCACGACTTATTGGATTATCACAGGCTACAAGAATTTTGTTGCTGGGGGATGAGCTCACGGCAATCGAAGCAAGTCGGATCGGATTAATTCACGCGGTATACGCGAGTGATGACTTCACTGACCAGGCCGCTCGTTTCGTAGATAAAATATCAACTCTCGCCACTCGCTCCTATTCCATCATCAAGGAGCAAACAATAGAACAACTTGATATGCCCTACGAATGGGCACTGAAACACTCGCTCGCAATCCGTCAGACGAATGTAATCGAGGATCGAGTTGAAGCTGCAGCTGCGTTCAAGGAAAAACGAGAACCTAAGTTTTCTGGGAGGTGAACTAGATGACTAATGAAGACACATCTCCGTTAGTGTTTGATGATCCGAACATCGCTGGGTTGCGGCATATTCGGCTGAATAATCCTAATAAACTGAATATCCTGAATTCGGCCCAACAGGAAATAATCTCCGCAGCTATTACAGTGGCGCAATACGATGCTGCTGTAACTGGTCTAGTCTTCAGCGGTGAGGGGAGAGCATTCTGTGCTGGAAATGACATTGTTACAAAAACAAGGCCTCTTCCAGAATACGGACAACACCAGGTCGATCTCGAGATGGGATCCGGACCCATAGGGCTACACCACTTGATTACAAAAATCCGAGATTTCCCCAAGCCCACGATCGTTCTCATGCAGGGATTTGCCTTGGGAGCGGGATACGATATAGCTACATCTTGTGATATTCGTATTGCGACGAGTGACTGCAAATTTGGAGATCCGCGTATTCATCGAGCGCTATGGGCTGCTGAGGGATGGTCCTACAAAATCACACGTCTTATTCCACAGTCACACTTTAGTGAGATGCATCTTCGGGGTGAGCTACTCAGTGGTGAATACGCCATGGAAATTGGATTGGTCCACCGAACATTTCATCCTGATATAGACCTTCGCGAATCGGCGTCCGAGGTGCTCAGGCATCTCGCTTCTTTACCTGAGAAGTCGTACGCTCTGGCCAAGGACTCTTTGCTCAGGGGCCTAGATCTTCGATTCGAGGATCTCCAGATATCAACACGCTCGCATCCGGCCGAATTAAATTATAAGTAGATCAACAATTCCAACCAGAAGAGAGAATCATGGGTGCAACAATTCGTAAAATCAAACTCTCGCTCCACTTCGTTGCTATCCTCAGAATCTTAAACTGAATCAACTGAGGGAGAATTAATAAAAATGCGTGCCTTAGTCGTCGGCGGAACTGGACCAACTGGCGTCCATATTGTTAATTTTCTTATCCATGCGGGGCACGAAGTCGCCGTTTTTAACAGTGGAAAACATGATTCAGGTGTTGAATTTACTGACAAAGTCGAACGGATATATGGAAATCCACGTGACGAGGAAAGCGTAGGTCAGTCAATCGGTGCAAGAGAGTGGGACGTAGCGATTTGTACCTATGGAAAGCTTACTATGCTCGCTAATCAACTCGCTGGCAAAACTAAACGCCTAGTTGGTATCACTGGACAGCCGGTCTATAAAGGCGCAGCACGACGCACACCTGACGGTGGGCTGTCTTTGCCTGTTCGTGAGTTTGCACCGAGACAATATGATGCCGCAAACTATACCGGACGCGTGGCACTAGGCGAAGATCAACTATTTGCTCAGCACGGTGCTGGAGATTTCGAGGCGGTGATATTGAGATATCCCGGAATCTACGGACCACGTGCTCCAATAAACCACGAATGGGCGGTCATAAAACGTGTGATTGACCAGCGTCCATTTATGCTCATGCCACATGACGGTATGAGCTACTTTCAACGCGGCTATTCCCAAAATGTCGCGTGGCTTGTTTTCTTGGCTGCGACTCGACCTGAAGCTGCAGGAAATGCATTCAACACTGGAGATGAGCAGGTATTAAGTGCTCGCCAAGTCGCCGAAATCATTGTTGAAGAGCTTGGTTCGTCCATGAAACTAATCGGTATTCCAGCCGAATTTTGTCGCAATATATATCCACTAGCTGAAAAAGCCCCGCTAATTTTAGACATGTCCAAAGCACGCGACCTACTGGGATATCGAGATGTCATAGATGCTGAAGACGCAACACGAATCACAGCTCGCTGGTACTTCGACAATCCAGTTGCTTCTGACTTCGATTCAAATACTGTCATCCCCGCAGCCGGCTCATTTAATTATGAGGAAGAAGATCAACTGTTAGCTCTTTGGCGAACCGCTGCCGGTGAAATTCATGGTGAACTGGAATCGACTGAACTCCGGTAGCGCCTGAAGATATTCACACAGTGTTTAAAGAATAGGAATAATTCGTATGTCTGAATTTACTGGAAAAAAAGTGCTCATTACAGGTGCCGCAGGTGTATTTGGGCATTGGATATTAGAAGCATTCTTGAAGGCTGGTGCGGACATCATTTGCAGTGATATTCGCGTAGACGCATTGCACCAACAGGTGGCCGCACTGGGGTCGGCCAGCGGCAATATTAAAATATATGAAGACGATCTTGAAAGCGACGACTCATTAATCGCTCTCGTCGATAAGGTGGAAAAACTTTGGGAGAGTCCCGATATTTTTGTTGATTGCGCTGGTATTTATCCCTTTAATAATATATTGGAAGTCAGCAACTCTGAGTGGGATCATATATTCAATGTCAACGTAAGAGCTCCATTTATACTGACACGTGATGTCTCAAACCTCATGATTAAATACAAAATAGAGGGTTCAATTATTCATATCGGATCCGGAGCTGCACGAAGCCTCCGACTCAATGGCTTGCCTTATTGCATTTCAAAAACTGCGCTGGAAAGATTAGCTAAAGGTTTTGCGCTTGAATTAGCACCGCACGGAGTACGAGTGAATATTGTAGAACCAGGTTTTGCTCCGGGTAGTGAAATGTCAACTTTCCCAACTGGATATGTCGATACGGTTCTCGAAGGAATCCCTCTTGGTCGATCGTCTGGACCGACTGATGCTGCCTCTGCAGTACTATATTTATGCTCAACGGCCGCTAGCTTTATCACTGGCACCACTTTAAGCGTTGATGGAGGAAATTCACTTGGAAAAAAACACGGCCGGACCACCTTGCAAAATACTTGAGATTAGTAACACATAAATATGTCATTTGAAGCAAATACCGACTGGAGCACCCCTTACCAATGGCCTGAGGGCAAAAAATGTGGAGTATTAATCTCTTTCGATGTCGACGGAGAGTCTCCATATCTCTGGCAAACAAGAGATGCTCAATCGAATAAGCTTGCTGAACTTGAACAGCGGCGATTTGGTCCACGAATCGGAGTCCATAGAATTTTAGATCTTCTCAAGAAATGGGACACCCCTGCGACTTTTTTTGTGCCAGGTCAGACAGCTGCATACTATCCAGAACTCCTAAGTATCATCCTGCAATCAGGATTTGAAATTGGTCTTCATGGGTATCAACACGAGCGTGTGGATGAACTGAGTATCGATGAAAATATTGATGTTCTTGAACGTAGTTTAGAAATATTTAAGAAGCAAACTGGACTCGAGATGTTTGGCTTCAGATCTCCGGCGTGGGAAATGACCTCAGAACTCTTCCAGATACTTAATCAATATCAACTTTTGTACGACAGCTCGTTAATGGGTTCTGATCATCCATATACAATTGACGGTATAAGTGAAATTCCGGTCCAATGGTTGACTGACGATGCAATTTACTTTCGTTACACCGCAAGCACACGCGATAAGGGTGCTCCAAGCAACCCAAAACAGGTGTTAGATAGCTGGATAGAAGAATTTGAGGGCATAAGAGCTTATGGCGGCTTATTTAGCTTAACTGCACATCCATGGATTTCTGGTCGGCCTCAACGAATTCGGCTTCTCGATAAATTATTTTCTCATATCCGACAATATGACGACGTATGGTGGGCACCGGCCATCGAATTTTCACAGTATCATAAAACATCAGAAAATTTCGACCGTTATGTGGTAAAAACCAAAGATTCAGTTGGAGATAACACCTAGCCACAATTTATTCTTTTAATAAAACAGTGCACGAAAGGAATATTAGAAAAATGGCGCAATCGTTACTCGACACACAGATAACAACAATGCTTGGTTCGCGATATCCCATCTTTGGATTTGCTCACGAGATTGACGTAGTAGTAGAGGTCACGCTTGCCGGTGGAATTGGCATCTTTGGTGGTACTCGAAACACTCCTGAGGAAATTACTGAAGCCTTGGCAGAAATCAGTTCACGGGTCGGAGACTTACCGTTCGGTATAGATTTGGTATTGCCTAAAAACATGCCTGAGAAAAATAATCGAGAAGATATTGAGGCACAATTACCTGACGCACATAGGAACTTCGTTGACCATCTGTATGAGAAGTACGATGTTCCCCGTGACAACATGCCAGGGGCACGTTCTCGATTTGTCCGTTCCGAAGAAGTTGCCAGAAATCAATTAAATGCCGTCCTCCGCTCAGATGCCAAAATATTTGCTATGGGTGTCGGATCGCCACCTGAAATGGTGGGAGCAGCGAAGGAATATGGGAAATTCGTGTTATCTCTGGTAGGCGCTCCTCGCCATGCCCAGCACGCGCTCGATGCGGGCGCAGATATGATAGTCGCTCAGGGTTATGATGCAGGTGCCCACACAGGTGAAATAGGCACATTCTCTCTAGTTCCACAGATAGTTGATTTAGTGGCTGGTAAGGTTCCAGTACTTGCTGCCGGTGGCGTCGCTACCGGGCGGCATATAGCGGCAGCACTTGCCTTGGGCGCAGAAGGCGTATGGATGGGCACTCCATGGCTGACTACAAAGGAACATAAGACGTCTCCAAAGATGCTGAACCAATTATTAAACGCTGGATCAAACGATACAGTCAGATCGCGATCCGATAGTGGAAAAACCTTAAGAATGATTAAGTCAGCATGGAGTGAAGAATGGGAAACAGATGGAAACCCAAAACCGTTACAAATGCCATATCACGACATCCTCGTTGGTGATCTGCTCGGCTCAATTCACCGAAATGAGGTTGAACCTTTGATGCATCAGCCAGCTGGCCAAGGTATCGCATTTTTTAATGAAGTAAGGACCGTTCGTGAAACCATGGACGCGTTCGTGATGGATGCCACTGCGGTATTAGAGCGTTCACGCTAGTTAACTAAAAAACTTCACCCCGGACAAAATAAACTGGAAGTTCAGTCGCTACCCCTTTTTAAGACTTGATGAGTAAATGTCACCTGCATTTCCTTTAACAAGTCTTGCACCGGTCTCATAAACCCTAATTTCGACATCGATCGTATGAATAGTGCCCGTAAAATAGAACGGAGCATCGTAGCTCGTTGTTGTCGGCGAGAGCTCATCACCTCCGATTGACGCTACGGATCCTGTACTACCCAATCCGCGCATAATCAATGGGATATTTAATACTCCGACCTCGTCCCCATCAACAAGCAACGTAACTCGCCCTTCACCACCAATTCCTTCACCTTCGAATCGTGCACTGACGGTGCATTCCCCAATCGGAAGTTCACGCTGTGATGTACCAGTCAGAATTTCAGTAAAGCAGTTGTAGTCAAACTGTAGCCGGTTGTCCTTCACATACAAACTCAGTCCGGACGTATGCGACCCGCGCGCGAAAATAACTCCTTCTTCATCTGAGTCATGTCGTTCAATCACAGCATCGAGAGTCCACTCACCAATCCCTAGTGGTGGAGCTATGCTGCTCGGAAGTCGATCTACCGGAGGGGTGTAGTGGTACTTGAGCCCATCATGTATCCCGCCAGGTTTTTTACTTATACCGGTGAGTTGGAAGGATCGGTCATCAATTGGCAGGACTCCGTTTCTGCCAGCTTCAATCCACCAAAGATCGATAAGTTCCCGAAGCTTCTCTGGCTCTGTATCGGCTAAGTTATTGCATTCCGAGAAATCCGCGTCAAGATAGTACAGTTCCCATTCTTCATCACCAATGGGATCGTTTTTAACATGACGGGCTACGGCTTTCCAGCCGTCAGCCCATATAGCTCGGTGACCGAACATTTCAAAATACTGCGGTCCTCTATCAGACGAGACGTCCGGATCGTCAAACGTATACGCAAAGCTATTGTCCGGAATAGGCATTTGTGGATAACCCTGATAGGAATCTTTCGGAGTGATATCCAAAACATCAAGAAGCGTTGGGACAATATCAGTCACATGGGTGAATTGACGCCGAACACCACCTATATTCTTAATCCCATCTGGCCAATGAACGAGTAGCGGATCTCTTACACCACCCGCATGCGTGGTGCTTTTATACCATTTAAGGGGGGTGTTCCCTGCTTGCGCCCAGCCCCAAGGATAGTTCGGGTCACTTCTAGGTGTTCCAATGTCGGGTAAGATTTCATCAATATTGTCGAGATCATCGAGATGGGGGTGTGAATACCTTTCACCAGCAGAAATTCCCTGTGGCCCTCCCTCTTGGCTAGCTCCGTTGTCAGCCATGAGCAAAATAATAGTATTGTCAATTTCTCCAGCCCGATCGAGATACGTGATTAAGCGTCCTATCTGATCATCGGTGTGATCTAAAAATCCAGCGAATGCTTCCTGCAGCTTGCACGCAAGTTTTTTGGCACCATCAGAAAGATCGTCCCAGGCGTCAACTCCAGGATTTCGAGGTGCTAGTTGGGTCCCTTCTGGAATTATTCCAGATTCGATTTGTCGTGCAAACCATTCATCACGTACCGAATCCCATCCCTGGTCAAATTTACCTTTGTACTTGTCAATGTATGGCTGTGGCGCTTGGTGAGGCGAATGTGTCGCACCGAAGGCAAGGTAAAGAAAGAATGGCTGATTTGGATAGATCGATTTATTGTTCCGAATGAAGTCAATGGAATGATCAATAAGATCTTCATTCAAGTGATAACCCTGCTCGGGTGTTTTCGGCGGATTGATGTGATGATTGTCTTCAGTTAGGTCCGGATAGAATTGGTCAGTCGCTCCTCCGAGAAATCCATAATATCGATTGAATCCTCGCTGGAGCGGCCAGTCAGTGAATGGGCCAGCTGCGGACCTCTCCTCCTTCGGATTGAGATGCCACTTACCTACTGCAAAGGTGGCATAACCTTCGTCGAGCAACATTTCACCAAGTGTGGCCGCATGACGGGTGACCGCTGCACGCATGTTTGGGAATCCAGGATCGTAGTCGGCAATCCCTCTCATGCCAACAGCATGGTGGTTCCGACCGGTGAGCAGACTGGCGCGGGTGGGCGAACACAAAGCCGTGGTATGAAAATTCGTATATTGGAGACCACCAGCTGCAAGTTTATCTATATTTGGAGTCTCAATAGTCGATCCATAGCATCCAAAATGACCAAAACCGGTATCGTCAAAAAGCATAACGACGACGTTAGGTGTCTTTCCATCATGCCGAGATGATGTCGGTGGCCACCAAGGATCTGAGTCTTTGTAAGTCTTGCCTATTCTCCCCTGAAATTCTGGTTCCTGAGTCATTAATTTCCTCCTACCCGCGACACACTCTAGAGATTCGCAAATAGGCGAATGTTGTGTGATATATTGCCGAGAATTGTAAGGTAAAATGACCAAACAAGTCGACAACGTTTTCAACACAAACATACGGCAAGGAGTTAAGGTGGATAACCCCTCAGATTCTGTCTTTGACGGGCTCAAGATTCTTGAATTTGGTCGATTTGTAGCTGGCCCTTACGCGGCAGAACTATTTGCGCATGGGGGGGCCGATGTAATAAAAATAGAACCTACTGATGGCGATGCTACACGTTTCAATGCACCTATATTTCCTGGTGAAGGTAAACAGTACATTATTAAAGCCCGTGGAAAACGAGGTCTCCCGGTAAATTTAGCCACCCCTGACGGACAAGCAATCGTGCAAAAAATTGCAGCGACGTGCGACGTGATAGTTTCAAATATGAGGCCCGGAGCACTTGCTCAATACAAATTAGATTATGACAGCTTGAAAGAAACAAATCCTAGAGTAATCGTGGGGGAGATTAGTGCGTTCGGTAACAAAGGTCCATATGCTGGGCTAGCAGGAGCCGATTTTCAGGCACAGGCTGCCTCAGGATTAGTTTTGTCAGCAGGAGCATTTGATGGAGATACCCCACAATTCGTAGACGCTTTTTTGACCGACTACATGGCAGGAACGCTACTTGCATTCGCGATATCCTCTGCTCTTTGGCGCAGGGAAAAGACTGGACTGGGTCAAGAAGTATCGACAACTCTTTTTCAGGCCGGACTGGCTTTACAGCACGGAAATGCAAATATATTCGAAGCGGTTGATAGTTGGAAAAGAGAGTTTGTT
>Ga0315316_10002707_pt1 | contig 12804 bp, 10 predicted proteins | sample M160m3416metaG_FD_203702 | JGI IMG/M metagenome (GOLD analysis project Ga0315316, IMG submission 203702) | Ammonia-oxidizing marine archaeal communities from Monterey Bay, California, United States - M1 60m 3416 | ecosystem: Environmental > Aquatic > Marine > Intertidal zone | place: USA...
AGACTGTTATTTACAACGTGGTCCAAGAGGAACTTCGCCCAACATTTCTAACTACTCCGGATCGGCTTGAGGCCTTGAGAGTACCAACCTGAACCCAATGAATGGGCGTTTAACACCGGGGTCAGCAGCACCTCTGGCGGCAGAACGCACATACCTTTCTGTGTCAGCGAAAGAACCTCCTCGCATCACCCACAGTGCATCCTTTTCCAAATCTACATCTGGAGAGTTCGATGCCATTTCGATAGCATAGTCGCCGTATGGACTCCTGGTCCATTCCCACACATTTCCACCCATATCAGAAAGACCATAAGCACATTCTGTACATGGAAAACTACCTACTCGTACTGTCTCCTGAGTCCCAAAATTACCGCCGTCATCTCTAGGCTCATTCCCCCAAGAATAACGTCGCCCATCTTGGCCTCGCGCCGCCTTTTCCCATTCCATCTCACTAGGCAAAGAAACTCTCCATCCTTTTTCTAAAAGATTTCTAAGTCCTAATGGTACCTCCGGCCAACTCCTAAGTCTCTGGTCGATCCAACGGGTATAGGCAATAGCATCGGTCCATGAAACTCCAGAGACGGGATGCTCAGAAGATTTCCCTGAAACCTCCAAAGGGTAAGCGACGTCTTCTTCGAATGCTTTAAATTGTCCTATAGTAACTTCATAGCGACTTATGTAGAATTCCGGGAACCCTTGGATCTTCTTGGGGCTGTCTCCAGGCCAGATCTCATTATCGAAGAAAAGCGTATCCGCTAGAGGATCGGACCCCATCAAAAATTCGCCTTCTTCGACTTTGACAAATCCTAAAAGCGAGTCATTCGGAAGAAAACCTAAGTTTGGCAAAAAACGACCCGTGGATACCCCCTGACTTTGACCCGAGACTGTCGAAACACTCTCCTGTTTCATATTTGCCCAAATTGACTTAGAAACCCAAATTGTCACGGACATTGACGCAATCAGTAGAAACAAAAATGGTCTCATCCACATAATTCAATTGGCCTTATCTTACTCCTCAAAAAAGTCACAACGAACTGACCACTTGGTTACAAGCGAATACCCATTGATGGTCACAGGCCCTGCTATACAAATCCCTCTCGGACATTTCTAGCAAATTCCTTCCTCCTTCTCGCAGAATAAGCCTGAGGTCAATGATTTTGGGAGGAGACCGCTGGAGTTCTTCCAAAGGAAGCAGATTTAGACAGGCTGCTTGGAACCGAACCTGGCATGCCCTGGAAAAATATGTAAAAGCAAGTTCTGGATCAGGGGAAGTCACGATGCCTTCAGAAAGATGAACTCCCAGTTCGTTACACGCCCATCCAGAGTTGTCAAAACAGTAGGTTGTTTCCAATTCCAACAGCCTTTTACAGGCTTTCTCATTCCCTAACTCACAAGTTTCTTGCCAAAAAGGCAGGCTGTCCCCCGCATGCTGACCATCGGTCTTACCCATGATCGACATTCCCAAAAACAACACGGCCCACAGCGCCATGTGAAGTCCATTTTTTCCCAAATTTAAAGATTCCGTCACTGACAAACTGAATCGCACCCTTCCCATCACATGACTCGCAAGCTTATCGATCCGCTCCACACTAAGATTCAACAAGGGAACACAGAGCAGCTTGTCGTAAAAAGTTGGAACGCCTAAAAACCCTAATAGACTATACAACCCAAAGACGCCCAAACCATAAAACCCTCCGAAAAACACTTTTCCTAATTGAGTTTTGGGTGAAGTTGAAGGATCTGTAACTAGAAGCAGTAGACCCAAGAAAACTGCCGTTGGAATTTCAGAATCAACAAAATATGGTACTCCCGACCACCCAGAATAAATTGCACTCAACAGAAAAAGTGTTGCCGCGGCTGACCCTGCAACAAGTGTGATAGAGAAAAAGTACATAACTACGAGGCCAACTGAAAACAGAAAGAGATAGATACTTGGTGCAAGGCTCAGAGTTGAAGCAATTTGCTGACCCCAGCTTAGATCTGTGGCACCCGTAGCTATCAACCCTAAAGAGAATAATCCCAAAGAGAAAGCGGAAGGATTGAAAATATGTACCCTTCTTCCTCCTCGATTCCACCGGACAAACTCCTTACCTAAGAAGCCCACCGCAATCATTAGGAATTGCAGGTAAAACCAATCATCCTTGAACCACAAAAACAAATTTGTACTGAGGATTATAGGGAATGGCCCAAAGCCCAAGATATACTTCTTTCCACGAGACCAGAAAAGTAAAATGTCAAAGGCGTAAGCGAACAAGAGCTGGCCTAACATTATCCAGGCCATTTCATATACTGGAGACCAATACCATCCCCAGTATATGAATACTGACGACTGTACCATCGCTTGGATGTAGTGTTGTGGCCGTATTTCTATTCTTAATAATGGAACCAGAGTATTCTTGTTAACTTTTACAAAGAGCCAAGTTTGCCAAATTAAAAGTAGCAATGCGGCCACAATAAAAGATTGCGCCAAAATTACATTCCCAGCTATCCGAGGGGAGAACACCAGGATGATTAGTCCCACTGTTAATATGAGTGGTATATACAGTGGCCTGCTGTCAGGTCCCTTCATACCAACCACACCTTCCCTCGCACTAAGGGAAGTTTTCTTGTGTCTATTTCCTGAATTCCGTGGTCTTGACGACACCATAACTATCTCTGCAGAAGTTGCCTCATCGAAAAATTTCCCTTACTGCCACCCTCCCTGGCCCTGCACTCCTAGACTCATTGCTCCAGGGCGACGCGGGTCGGAATAACCGTAAAATAAGTCACCGTCAAAAAGCACTGTCTGCAAGCTACCCATACCTGCACTAAGGCTGAGGCCATGACCTCTCTCTTCTAGAATTCGCAAAGCGTCCGGACTAAATCCGCTCTCTACCTGCAGTCGGTCAGGATACCACTGATGGTGAATACGGGGAGCAGCCGTTGCATCAGCTATATTCATTCCGTGTTCTAACACGTTGACCAATAATTGAAGATTCGTAGTGATGATCCTACTGCCTCCTGGGCTTCCAGTAAGCAAGAACGGGACTCCATCCCTCAAGACTATGAGTGGCGTCATGGAGCTTACCGGCCTCCTTCCAGGCATGATCTGGTTATCAGCACTGCCCATAAGTCCGAAAGGATCTGGTATATCTGGTCTCAGAGTAAAGTTTCCCATGTTGTTGTTCATCAGAAATCCTAAGCCTTCAACAACTACGCCCGACCCATATGATGCCATTAAAGTATAGGTGTTTACTACCGCATTCCCATCCTCATCGAGAATTGAATAGTTCGTTGTTTCTGAACTTTCATAGGGAGTCAAATCACCTGGAAGAATATCGTCTGATGCCCTAGCCTTTTCCATCGAAATTCCATCTGCCAAGTGCTTAGCGTACAGTTTACTGGTGAGCTCTTCCACGGGAAGATCCAAATAATCTGGATCACCCAAATACTTTGAACGGTCAGCATACGCCAGCTTCATAGACTCTGTCATTATATGCATCGCATCTGCACTTCCGTATCCTAGTTCGCGTATCGGAAAATTCTCCAAAATATTAAGCATTTGAACAATCGCCATCCCACCGGAACTGGGTGCTGACATTGCGGCAATGTCAAAATCTCTAAAAGTTCCCCTCACTGGCTCACGTTCTATGACACTGTAATTCTTAAGATCCTCCATGGTTATTAAACCGTTATGGCTTTCCATCCCCCTGACCAGCCTCTTCGCTATCTCACCTTCATAAAAGGCTCCAGGACCGTGTGCTTTAAGTTGTTCGAGTGTCCAAGCCAGCTGTGGTTGCTGAAAAATATCTCCTACCTGATAGTCCTGGCCCTCTTCTTTATAGAAAATAGAAGCCGTCACTGGATTGACCATCAGTCTAGCTTTGCTCGCCCGCAAATTATTGGCTAAATCCTGTGTTACTGGGAAGCCTTCTCGAGCTAATTTCAATGCGGGTTCTACAAGTTCAGCCCAGTCCATCGTTCCATATTTGTCAAGAATGTGGGCGAGCCCAGCGATGGTTCCCGGCACAGCTGATGATTTGTGAGTTGATCGATACTCTGCATTATCGACTTCTCCATCTGGTCCAAAATACATATCTGGATGGGCAAGCGATGGTGCTGTTTCTCTGAAATCTATTGCCACAGTGCGCTGTTCTTCAGCAATGTGGATCAGCATAAACCCACCTCCACCTATGTTCCCAGCCCTAGGCAGAGTCACCGCCAAAGCCAACCCTACTGCGACTCCTGCATCAATAGCGTTTCCACCTTTCTTTAGGATTTCAACTCCCACTCTAGTAGCGGCTTCGTTTTGGCTAGAAACCATCCCCATACGACCAACGACAGGATGGTGGATGGCACTATATTCATTGATTGGAGAAGCTTGACCAATAGTAGCCGATTGACTTTGGGCACCTGACGGTCCGAGACCAAAAACGAACGAAATGCTCAGACACATTTTGATAGCCCAGTGGGTTGACCGAGTAATCATATACCAATCTCCCTCTTGTTGAAATGGAGGACCTGCCGAAGGAATCCAGTATAGGGAGTAATCGAGTCTTTCGAAATGTTTAGCAATGAGTGACCCAACGCATCACCACTGAGATTTATTGGACGGGAGGACCTGCTGGATGCATCTGACAGTCTGGTGGCTGTAAGCTATTCCATATCAGCCCAACCACTTTCCATTCACCGTCTATCTTACGCAACTGGAAGGCGTCTATGCCACAATGACTGAACTCACCATTCCTATAGAAATCATACGGAGTCCAGATAGATGCTATTTGACCATCAATGAACACTTCTGGATCCCACATCCTCTCCACCATTGGCTCCTCTCTTGCCGCAAATCCACTTGCGTATTCCTGCACCAAACGACCATTCATACGGGCCCCTGAAAGCATTACACTATGGAGCAAGGCCGCATCCGCATTGCCAATCGCGTCAAGAACTTTTTCTGCCACGTCAATTACAGCCTCACGCTCTGGGTCCGTAGCTTGCTCGACTGGAGAGCATGACTGTAACAATACTATCGAAATTGTCAGTAAGATCGAGATAAAACAATTCTTCATCATGTTATCAATTTATCGGGCATGGATCGTAGGATAGAGATTTTCCATTTTCCATCCATGAGCCACACTTGTAGCCTAAATCGTAATTCCCCTTATGGGTCAGTCGGTATAATCTAAAAGCATATTCCTCTGAAGGACCGTGTCTCCTCCCACTTCTCATTGAACCCTTCTCCAGAAGGAACCCATTCTTGTAATAGTATTCGAAGGGTCCGTCCCTTTCTCCATTGCGGTAAGTGTCTCGGAAACCCACTTGGTTGTTCTCAAAAAACCACTCAAAAATCCCGTTCCTAACTCCGTTCCTAAGTGTCCCAACTTCTTTACTGCTCGAATAGGTATTTGTAATAACTACAGGCCCAGAATATGGCTGACCATCCTCCTCCGTAAGGTAAGCTTTACCATCAAAGAAAAGAGTGGATACATCCCTTGGACTCTGTGCCACAACACTGTCTAGTAAAACAGTCGAAATAGTCACTAGACAAATCAACAACCTAAAGATCATTATTCCGTAACTCTCACTCGCACATACCCGTTTGTCCAGCAACATTGATCTCCACCCGTACTATCATTCGCGTCCCAGTTATCAACTCTTACCCTGAGGACATAATCACCAGGCTCACTAAATGTAACCGTGGTTACCGCTTCCCCTTCTCCCTCTTCCAGAACCATCGAACGATCTTCAAAACTGACTTCTCCACGAGGGCCCTGATGCTTGAACCACAAAAGCCTTACCTCAACGCCATCTCGATTGGCTATATCATCCTCAGATCGAACTGATACTTCCGATGCCCACACAGTCAGTTCCATAGGATTCCCCACGATAGCAGAACGCATTTCGTCTAGCATTATTCCCGTGGGATGTTGGCCTTCGGTCTCACTGCCTTCCAGCCTGACTAATGGTGGCACTGATCCCATCGCTCGTGGTCCGTAGTCGAGCTGAAAAGCATCTACTCCTATTCTCCCTGGAACTGAGTAAGTCACATCATTCGCGGTAATTGTCCAAACAACCCTCTGTTCTCCATCAGAAAAAGACGCGGGAACATCGACCGTAAAAACACCTCTATCCCTTCTAGGACTGCTTGGAAAATGGGTTGGTTGCATCCCGTCAAATTCCACTGGTTCAATAAAGTTGTCTGACCCCAACGGTACATCCAGTGACTCAGCTAAATTCAGATTAAAGTATCCGAAAGAGAGTGTGAAGGTCCCATCTGTATTGCGATACCAACCCTCAAAAAAAGGTGCCACAGGTTCGCCAGTAGGAGGTCTGGGAGCTAGCGGCAATCGCTGTACCTGCTGACCATAAACCTCTACCGTAGTCAGAGCCAGGAACAATATTAGCAACCTCCCAACTATCCAGTGACTCCTCATTTACTTTCCCTTTGATAACCAACAATAAATTCTGATTCGTCTTTTCAAATAAAATGCAGTTTTTATTCGGGACTAGATCTCAATGCCTCAATCGCGTCCACAGTTAATCGAGTCCTAAAGTCAATAACCATTCTTCCCAAGGCTTGGGTTTCTGACAAAGGTAGTAAGCTGATGCCGTTAATTGACGCCCTGCCAGCTTCCACCCTTTGATCAAAACGAATTGAGGTCGGATCAATGACCGACATAATTGAAGTTATAGACAATTCTTCGTGGATCCCATCCGATCCCGAACTCGCCTGATATTCCATTTCTTCTGGTATCCCCAATGTTTCCTGAATATACTGGCGAACTTTGTCGTGGTTATAGAATTCCGGAACATGGTTAAATTGAGTGGGATCTCCCCCATATCGCTCATTAAGTGCATCTGTTGCTGCCTGCATTCCACGTCTATTCCCCCCGCTATCTCCTAAGAAATAGACCTGGGTAAATCCCATGCCCCTCAAACTATCACCTATGTCAGTAAGCCATGATATGTAAGTCGCCTGAGAAACCATCGGACCAGTATTGCCGATAGTGACTGGTCCACTTGGATTTCCCGGCTCGAGTGTTACCAAGGGAGCGATGAGTGTTGCGCCAAGTGCTTTTGCAACTGATTCACCCATCAATTTGTTCGAGTAGTTGTGCTTTCCAGAAGCCAAATGAGGACCATTTGATTCAACGCCTCCAGTCAGCACAAGAACCGTTGTATTGCCCTCGCGGATGGCATCGCGAATCTCCATCCACGTCAATTCTTCTATCCACAGACTGTTCAGAGCTTTGATCGGGCGCACAGCAGCGGCCAATTCAGCTGCACGAGCAGCTTGTCTTTCCCTCATCTGTTCTGGCGTCAACTGTCTAGTGGGCCGTTGTGCCACAGCAGTGGACGTCACCAAAAACAACATTACTAGCAATAATCGACTAATTTTCATCTGAATCCCCCAGCTTTATATCTATTTCTACCAGTACAATTTGGTATCAGCGGCGGCTTCCAGATTCCTGTGTAGCAGTCACTGCTTCCTTTTTTGCTTCTCTCTCACTGACAAGCCGCTCATAACCCTCTTGGTTTAAATGCGTTACTGCTATCCAGGCATGTGACATCTCATCCACAGTCCGACTTCCTCTGGCCTTCCACACTTCTGGATCAGGGTTAAGGGGATTATCCGCAGTATTATCATACCAAGCGGTCACGACTAACACACTACCTTCTGGCAACAGTGGCGCCACATCGTCTTCATATATATAGCTATGATGCCATTTTGCATTAAAGTTCGTCACCATACTGAGTAACTCCCTTTTACCATCGGGATAAATAACTTCCATCGATTTAGCGTGTAGCTGAACATGTCCGTGTGGCTGGAAACTATCTAGCCTCACAGGATGATCCCACCTGAAAAACCCCTGTGTCATAGCAGTTCCACCAGGAGCCAGAGCTATATCTCCTTGCAACGGATAAAGTCTTAGGTCTTGGATGAATTCGGGCTCAAAACCCTCTGGATGAAACCAAACTCCAAGTTCTACTTGATCACCTTCCACGTCGTAACCCATAGGATAGTAATGAGCATCCCATTCGATTCTTGATTCCTTAGGAAGTAAACGAGCTGCATCAAGAGGCAAGATCTCGCCTATCTTTCCCATCGCATACTCTGAAAGGGACGCTGTCCTGCGGTATTCACCGTTCTCCTGAAGGACTTGAAGTCTAGGAATAGCATGGTGTACCACCTCACGCCCTTTGCGGGAAGGCCTGGTTTCGAAAGCTTTTACATAGCGATCCTTATCTAGTCCAGTTTCAACTATAGGACGCCACCATTGATCTCCTCCTTCGGCCGGCACATCGAATGGCTTCGATTTAATCACATGATCAGGGGGTCCTAGTGTTTCTCCCAACTGCCATACCAGAGCATCCGACCATTCCACCTCCGGAGGCATATGTGCAATATCTCCTTTTGGTGACCCATTATCCACCCATGCTGCGATGGCCTTGATCTCATCTTCAGTCAACCTCCAATCACCCTTGATTTCTTGAATACCAACATCGGTGTCAAGATGGAACGGAGGCATCTCCCGAGTTACGACTTTATCTCTGATACGCCGGGAATACCTTCTTGCTTGCTCATAAGTCTCCAGATGTATTGGAGCTATTGAACCCTCACGATGGCAACCAGTGCAATTCTCCTGCAAGATTGGCATCACATCTCTGGTGAAAGTCACTTCCTCGTCACCTGGATCCGATACGAACCTCACTGTCTGCCCAGAAACCCCCTCAAAAGAAACCGATGATAAAGCTAATATATAAAGGACTGACGCCACCCATGACGCATATAAATTGGATGAATTCTTTACCATAACTCACTCCATAACCTTAGAGACAACAGGGTATTCCGCATGTTAAAAGTAAGACTTCCATCCGATAAGGCAAACAGACGCGAAAATATGGAGGAAGGAAGATTGTTGACAATGGTATCGTCAAAAAGCTCTTATATGGATAGAATTACACCTCGACCACATTACTTGGCCTAAAAAACAACAAATTTAGGGTGACATATAAATGCCTGGAGAATCCCTGCTTTTTCTAGCTATTATTTTTGTTGTTTTCATTCTTTTCATTAAAGAAATTTTTCCTATAGACGTAACTGCCCTTGCACTGCTGGCTATTCTGCTCGCGACCGATCTTCTGACGATTGAAGAGGCAGTCTCAGGGTTCAGCAACCAAGCAGTGCTCACCGTAGGGCTGATGTTCATATTAAGTTCAGCATTGGTCAAAACGGGATTCCTAGAAGTGGTAGCCGACAGACTCAGTTCTGGAAACAGGACTCCATGGGCCACCATAACTCTTTTCCTTATAATCACTAGCATAAGCTCCGCATTCATCAACAACACTGCCGCCGTGGCAATCTTCATTCCCTTGGCACTGCATTTGAGTGGACGACTTAATATCTCCCCATCGAAACTATTGATACCACTGTCGTACGCTGGAATTTACGGAGGAACGATTACACTCATCGGAACTTCCACAAATTTGTTAGTAAACTCTATCGCTGTCGACAACGGAATCGCAGCATTCACGATGTTTGAGTTCTCTCGAATGGGACTCATCTTTCTGATTTTTGGGACCCTCTACACGGCATTCATAGTTCCTAAAATCCTACCCGCAAGAGTTGAAGTCGCCTCACTAACACAGAATTACCGCCTGAGCCCTTATTTGACTGAAATGAAAATTGATTCGGCATCGCCGCTGATGGGTAGCAGCTTAACAAAACGTCAAATAGGAAAGAATTACGGAGTAGACATCCTTGCCGTCATCAGGGGCGACTTCCGATTTGACAGTGACTTCAGAAATCTCACCCTGAAAGCAGGAGATATTCTTCTGGTTCATGGGACCTTGGAGCACTTCATCGAATTGCGTGACAAAGAATCTATGTTATTGCTAACTGACATGAAGATCGATCAATCAGAGTTGCTTGGAAGCGAAAGCACAATTGTAGAAGGCCTCGTCACTCAAGGTTCTGAATTAATTGGAAGCACCCTTCGAGACCTTGATTTCAGGAACACTTATGATGGTTTTGTCGTAGCGGTAAGGCGTGAGGAAAAGACCCTAAGGGAAAGAGTGTCTAGAATTCCACTGCAGTTTGCTGACACTTTATTGATATTCCTGCCGAAAAATCGAATTAACTCATTGAGTAATCAAAACGGGCTTGCCATCCTCCAAGAACTTGATCTTAATATCCACAAAGTTCGCTTTTGGTGGCTATCCATAGCCGTCATCCCCCTGATCATGATCACTGCATCAATGGGATGGATGAACATTTTAGAAGCAGCCCTAATCGGGACTGTCATACTATTGCTAGCCAAGAGTATTTCAATTCAAGAAGCTTATAAAGCCATTAATTGGTCGGTAATTGTCCTTATCGCAGCTTTTGTCCCGGTAGGAATAGCGATGGAGCGGTCTGGTGCAGCAGACATAGTCGCGAGCAGCATTATCAGAGGGGGTAACCTTTTCTCTGCGGACATAGCACCCTTTGCTTCGCTTTCCTTGCTCTATTTGGTCGCAGCAATCCTGACAGCTGTTCTTTCTAATAATACCGCCGCCATTGTTCTCGTACCCGTGGCACTGGCGATTTCACAACAACTTGGAATCGACCCAAGTGGAATGTTGCTTGCTGTATGTTTTGGGGCTTCCACCTCGTTCATGACGCCTATGGGATACCAAACCAACCTGATGGTTTATGGCCCTGGCCGATACCATTTTAAAGATTTTCTTATAGCTGGCCTGCCTTTGAATTTAGCGTTCTGGGTTCTTGCTAGTATCTACATCCCAAAATTCTGGCCGTTCTAAAGATGCTCCACAGCATTAGGCACCATTTGCGTATCGAACTCGGAAATTATGACCAGAAAATCAGACAGTTCGTTCCGGGATATGTAACATTTTCATAATTAATAGCAGTAGGAATCCAATCATGTGGGGGTTCATCTGGTGGCAAGTCCTGACCCGCTAAAGAACTAAAATCAGTGGTCGCAAAGAGTGCTAGTGTCAATAAAGTTACTATCTTTTAAGTTCGACAAACTTATTTGCCTATACATAATTTGATCTCCCCTCTGCTATTCAGCCTTAGCTGTCAGGACATGGAGGATAGCTATCCTCTGTTCCATCAACATCAAACCATTCCCCACAGCGAACTCCTTGGTCGTATGTGCCTCTGGCAATTACCTGGCCATCGAAATAGTACCGCTCTAGTGGCCCATCGAATTCACCATTCGAGTAGCTGATCTTTGATTCCAATTGGCCGTTAAAATAATAAGTCTCATAAATCCCATGCCACCTGCCATATCTCAGAGACCCTAGCTCTCGGGTCTTGGTTTCGTCCGTCGCAAATACTGAAATGACATCTCCAGAATAGGGTTCACCATCAGATGAATGAATGAATCGGCCCTCCTCTAGCACTAATTCCTTCATAGGCAGTCTTTGTTCCTGTGCGTTCACAAGACTCACTCCGAAAACCACCATGCACCCTACCATTCTGGCTACCAAAGAGAACTGCGACATCAAACCTCCTTGTTGAAGAGCATCCTGACACAGAGACATTCTGGCACCACTTAATAAAAACCCGCAAGCCATATGCAATACCGCGCCAGTTGGCATCAGTTTAAATTTTAGAGACGTCCGGAGGTCAGGGAATCTCTTTTCTCAAGACTCTTCCTGACCTTAAGTCTCTGTAATCTCCATTCGCCAACGCTATCTTGCCATTCACCAACACCCATTCTATACCGACTGGATATTGGTGTGGATTTTGGAAAGTTGCCCGATCAATAATGGTCTCCGAATCGAATACGACTAAATCCGCAAACCATCCCATCTTCACCTGACCTCGTTTCGCCAGGCCAATTCGTTTGGCTGGCATGAAAGTCATCTTGAATACTGCCTCCTCCAATTCTAAAATTCCACGTTCTCTCGAGTATAAACCCAAGACCCGAGGGAATGTCCCATACCAACGTGGGTGAGGATGTCCATCACCCATAGCTACCAACCTGCCATCGGACGCTATCATCGTTTGAGGATGCGACATTATAGCCTCTACATCCCCCTCATCCATGGCATGGTAAATTCCATTCGCGCCCCCGCGCCTGACTGATTCGACGACTAGTTTCGCACCATTCGCTGGAGTTGGTTCCAATCCATCACGAATCGCCCAATCATATAATGTCTTCCCCTCAAGAGATTTATCCCAAGAAACCCTAGAGAACTGGACTCTTTTTAAATCATTACCTCCTCGATCATATTTGATATTGAATTCAATACCAGACAAAATACTATCGGCGAGAAATGGATCTTCCATTCTAATCAGCAGAGCATCCGTACCACCTTCCATAGCCCAGGCGGGTATCAAAATAGTGATACCCGAGTGACTGGCAGTATATGGATACTGATCAATCATTACATCCGTACCCGCAATTCGTGCCGAATCGACCATCGCCAGGGTAATCTCAGACGACCCCCACATAGGTTGACCCACCACTTTGTGATGAGTCAGAACAACTGGAATATTAGCCTGTTTACCTATTTCCAGAGCCTCGGAAACACTTTCTAACAAGCCTAACCCTTCCTCGCGAAGATGGGAGGTGTAAAATCCCCCGTAGGGCACTACTACACTGGACAGTGCTACCAGTTCATTTAGCTCAGCAAAAGCACCTGGAAGATACTTAAGTCCAGTTGAGATGCCCCAAGCACCTTCAATCATACCCTGGTCCACCATACCCTGCATTTGAACCAACTCCGTTGCAGTCGGAGCCCGGTCTTCCAGACCTATTACTTCTCGACGAATCGTGTTATGGCCGACCATAAAACCCACATTCAGGCCAA
>Ga0315316_10002708_pt1 | contig 12799 bp, 14 predicted proteins | sample M160m3416metaG_FD_203702 | JGI IMG/M metagenome (GOLD analysis project Ga0315316, IMG submission 203702) | Ammonia-oxidizing marine archaeal communities from Monterey Bay, California, United States - M1 60m 3416 | ecosystem: Environmental > Aquatic > Marine > Intertidal zone | place: USA...
GCCCCCAAGATCTCAAATATTGTATTTCATAATCTCCGATTATGAAATACAATATTCAGAAACCTTTGTTGGTTGTTTATTATAGATCGGAGATCTATAATAAACAACCAACAAGTTGGAATATATATTTATAGATCGTAGATCTATAAATATATATTCCAGTCCAACCCCAGCCAGCCAGCCAGCAGAAATATAGATCGGAGATCTATATTTTACGTGCCCGCGCGGAAAGAGTGGTTCGTGCGCGCGCCTGCGCGAATTGATGTCCGCCACGTGAGCACAGCACCCCACCCCCCGCTTGGGGTACCCCCTTCATGTACGTATATGTATAGATATGGATAGACAGTGCGTTTGGTATATAGACTTTGGTCTGTTAAGCCTGTATGCGACTAGGTGTTTAGTACCGATCCAGCCCTTGGGGGGCGTGGATCGTTTACTTAGTACCCCCTTGTAGTTATACTTGATTTGTCCCAAAGATATTTACACCCGAATGGGACACCAAAGAATATATTATGTAATCTAGAGAGGAACTATTATGCCTAAAGTCGGTGGAAAGAAATACGCTTACACTTCTAAGGGAAAAGCCCAAGCGGCTAAAGCCCGCGCTAAAAGAAAGAAAAAATAATTATGATGAATGGTGGAGGTAAAGGTTGGTACGCTGATACAGACGGCCAACTAACAATGCCTGATACATGGAAAGAGTTGCTTACTTGGTTGCTTCAGGGACCTGAAAGGTCCCCTCGCACTCAAAGAGAATGGGCGGCGCAAAACGGAATCCATGAAGATTCCGTACGACGAATAAAACGTGACCCACGTTTTTTGAAGGAGTGGGATCAAAAAGCCGCCGAACTGAATATTAACCCTGAAAGGGTTCAGAGCGTAGTAGACGCTCTTTGGCAGAGGGCTTCCTCTGGCGACGTTAAGGCGGCTTCCTTGTACTTGCAGTATATTGATAAGTTTACTCCTACTAGGAAGATCACTACTGATGAGAGAGATGTTTCTTCTTTGTCTGATGCCGAGTTGGCTGCTGAGATGGAGGCTGAGGTTAGGCATTTGCGTGCTGTAGGTGATAATGAGTAGACGTTCTGAGTTAAGGAACGAGGCTGAGTGGCGTAAATGTGCTCAAGATGAGGCATATTTTTTAAGAAATTATTGGCATATCGCACACCCTGCGCATGGGCGCATGTTGTTTGATTTGCGGGACGCTCAGTCTATAGCCTTGGACACTTGGGATAATAACCGTTATTCTTTGACGTTGAAGGCTAGGCAGATTGGTTGGACCACTTTGGTGGCGGCTCACCAGTTTTGGCTCGCCTTTTTTAGAGAAGATCAGAATATTATTGATCTGTCGCGTACAGAGCGTGAGGCTGTCCTGTTATTGAGGAAAACAAAGTATGGGTTTAAACATTTACCGCAGTGGTTATTGGACCGTGGTCCGAAATCGGTTATGGAACATCAGCAACGTATGGCATTTGAGAATGGTTCGCAAATTACGTCTATGCCGTCGGCAAGCGACCCTGCACGTGGTGAGTCTGCAACGTTGGTGGTGGTTGATGAATGGGCGTTTTTACCAAATCCCGAAGAGGCTTGGGCTTCTATTGAGCCTGTTGCCGATGTTGGGGGCCGCATTATTGGGTTATCTACTGCTAATGGTTCAGGTAATTTCTTTCATAGTCTTTGGGTTGGTGCTGAAACAGGCAATAATAGGTTTGATCCGATGTTTTTCCCGTGGTCGGCGACAGAAGATAGAGATGAGTCTTGGTATGAGTCTAAAAAGCAGGCGATGCTTCCGTGGCAACTCGCACAGGAGTACCCTTCAAGTCCCGAAGAGGCATTTGTTAGGTCTGGGAATCCTGTATTTGATCTTGACGTTCTTGATGATATGCGTGTCCACATTAGAAGCGGCGTGGAGGGGTATCTCCACGAGTTGCAAAAGAATGTTTTAGAGTTTAGAACATGAGTTTGACTGTTTGGGAGTTCCCTGAGAAGTGGTCTGGTTATGTTTTGGGTGTGGATACTGCTGAGGGTTTAGGGCATGGTGATTATTCTTGTATTCAAGTCATTGACGCTAAGAATGGTCAGCAAGTTGCTGAATGGCATGGACGTATACCTCCTGATGAGTTGGCTAGGGAGGTTTACAATTTAGGTATCTGGTATGGCAATGCTCTGTGTTGTGTTGAGTCTAACAATCATGGTTTGACTACTATCACTATTTTGAGACAGTTGGGATACCCTAACCTATATAGGAAGAGATCTTTAAATACGAGTAGTCAGAGAGTGTCGCAAGAGTATGGTTGGAAAACAACACGTACTTCAAAGCCTTTAATGATTGACGAGTTAGGGCAGGCATTAAAAAATGAGGAACTTGTGTTGCATTGTGAGTACACGATTGCGGAGTTGCGGACGTTCGTACGCAACGAAAGAGGCGGCATGTCAGGATCGCCTCACGATGACCGTGTTATGGCATTGGCGTTAGCGAATCAGATGAGGAAATACGCCTATATACCTGAATACGTGCAAAACACTGACGACTCGTATACATTTGATTGGTGGCTACGCAACTTAGATGGTGTGGCTCCTAGAACAGATCAGATAGGTTCTCATTTATCGCGTGGGACACCCTGACAGTCTTTGTAGGAATATTCAAGAAACAGAAGGAGTTTCCAATGACTATTGGCCGAATGGCTAAATATAATGATGTTGGCGCAGGTGCCAAACCTATATTAGGCAATACATCAATGCTAGACAATGGACCATCTCGCCCAGGAGGGTCGCAAAAAGCAACCCTTGGGAGTGGGTCTACTGACAAAGCACAAACTGGTGATCTGGCTAGTGGAGTTGCGCCTCGCCAAACCCCGAAGAACCAACACGGTCCTTCAGGTAAGGTAGAACCAGCAGCACACCAACCTAGGTAAGTTCAGGTGGTACTTCCACCAGAGGCTACATTTGATGAGTTCCGTGAGTATGTCACGGAACTCCGTGGACCTTTGCCTGATAAAGAAATTCAAGAACTGTGGGTCTGGCGACAAAAGTTGCACGGGCTGACAGTTATTACAGGAAAAGGTTACCAACAAATGCTACCCCCTGACGAGCAGGGGCTTACTCTTAACGAGAGGGAAAGGAAAATAGTGTCGGAAGCGAAGGCTAACGGTATGGACCCTGTTCCTGTAGGGAGCCGCTGGGTATAAATATGGCAAAATTAACAAAAGAAGAAAAGTTCGCTAGAGTTCGTGACAGAATTGATCTAGCGGAAAGATTTAGAAAGGACGAAGGGTTTGATGCTAAATGGCATCGGCTCATAGATCTATACCGTGGGAAAACGTATCTTCAAGACTTGGGAACCGAAGATAGGATCTCGGTTAATCTTGCTTTTTCTACTGTTAATGTTATCGCTCCCTCTGTTGCTGTTAATCACCCTAAAATTACGGTATCCGCCAATAAGGAAGGAGATCAGGAGAGGGCTCTCTTTGTAGAGGCTGTAATAAATTACTTATGGCGACATCACGATTACAGAAAACCATTCAGAACTGCCGTTAAAGACTTTCTTGTAATAGGTCATGGGTGGTTAAAAGTTGGTTGGCGTTATGTAGAACAAGATCGCTTGATGAGCGAAAACGAATACAGCGAACAATATACAAACGCTATTTCAGAGTTAAACACTTACGCCATGCAAAACCCAGAAATGGCAGGGGATCTACCTACCGACGAGGAGGTCTTGTCATCTATCCCTTCCACGATGCTTGAGATTGTAGAAGATCAGCCTTTTGTGGAAAGAATAAGTCCTTTTGACATGCTTATTGACCCTGAAGCAACTTGTTTAGAAGATGCTAAATGGATAGCGCAACGCATTGTTCGGCCTTTGGCCGAAGTTAAGGCGGATAAAAGATTCCGCAGAGGCGCTAGACAAAAACTGGAAGCAGATGCTGGACTTAAGGTTCGTTGGGAAAACGATGATGAGCGTGACAGGTACAAAGACATTGTACAAAGGGTTACTCTTTACGAATATTACGATCTTCAAGGCGGAACGCTTTGTGTTCATGCTGTAGGCGCAGATGATTACCTGCTAGAACCTACTCCAATGCCTTACGCTTATGGGCACCCTTTTGTTATGTTGCGGAACTACGACGTTCCTGACCATTTTTATCCTATGGGAGATCTTGAAGCGGTTGAATCGCTTCAAGAAGAACTAAACAAAACAAGAACTCAAATGGTGAACCATAGGAAACGTTACGCTCGTAAATATCTTTTCCATGAAAGGTCTTTCGGCCCTGCAGGCCGTGAAGCACTTGAATCGGACGAAGATGGCAGATTCGTTCCAGTAGTTGATGAGAACAGGCCGTTAAATGAAGTCGTTATACCATTACCTCAGGTGCCTCTCGCTCCTGAGATGTATAACCATTCTTCTATAATTGAACAGGATATAAACACTGTAAGCGGTGTTTCTGAATATGCACGTGGGCAAATGCCTGAAACTCGTAGAACTGCTACGGAGGCTTCAATTATTGCTGATGCTGGCAACGCCAGAGCATCAGATAAACTAGCGATGGTTGAATTAACCATTGGTGAAGTCGCTGAAAGAATAATGATGTTGATGCAGCAGTATATGACTGCAGCACAAATGGTTAGAATAACTGGTCAAAATGGGGACGATATATTTGTCGCTTACACCAGAGATGACATTATCGGAGAATACGATTTCTCTGTTGAGGGTGGGTCTACCCAACCTCTAAATGAAACAACTCGCCGCCAGCAGGCGGTGTCGTTAATGAACGCTTTAGGGCCTTTAGTGGGGGCTGTTATAGACCCTGCAGAGTTAGCAAAATATGTGCTTACATATGGTTTCGGGGTTAAAGATCCTGAAAAGTTTTTAATGCAACAAGCCCCTATGGGTCCAGAAGGGCCTATGCCTCCCGAACAAGCAGGCATGGCCCCTCCCGCAATGACTGGCGGTATGGGTCCAGCACCAATCCCAGAGCAAGTATTTGAAGCAACTGGCGGCGTGCCGCCAGAACTTCTTGCCCAGTTGCAAGGTCAAATGGGTATGGAACTTCCAAACATGTAGTGGGACACATAAATATTAAATATAGGAACAACCGAAAGGATTCCAAATGGAAAACATGGAAGATGCAGGACTGGACACCAGCAACCCTGCTGAATCTAGTGGAGAACTTTACTCTATCAAAGTTGATGGGGTTGAAACGCAAGTTTCTTTAGAGGAACTCCAAAGTGGGTATCAACGACAATCGGATTACACACGTAAGACGCAAGAGTTATCCCGCGAACGCGAAAGACTGGCTCAAGGCGAGGCTATCGTGCAGGCATTAGAATCTGACCCTCATGGCGCTATTGCTTCTTTAGGAGAAGCATTTGGCGTGGGCAACATGGGCAACCAGACTTCAGAAGCAGAATCTTTTGAAGATTTGGACCCAGAAGAGGTTCGCTTGCGCAGACTAGAATCGTCCATTGAACACCAAGAAAAAGCGTTAAGACAGCAAAATTTGCAGAAGGAAATGAACAGCCTTAGAGACAGGTACGGAACAGACATAAACGAGCATCAACTCTTTAGTCATGCTTTAAAACACAATATTGGCAATCTTGATGCCGCTTATACTCATATGACATATGGGGATATGCGGAAAAAGGTAGAGAATGCAAGCATTGTAGAGGAAAAGCGTGCCGCTAATATCGTAGAAGATAAGAGCGGAGTTGCTGAATCTAATGTTGAACGTGCAGTTGAAGCGGTTGGTTCAATTCGTGAAGCATATATGCTCGCAGTAAACGAGCACGAATAACTACTAATTAAGGACAGGTAAAAAATCATGGTAGGTAACGCTAACTTTGATGATATTCTGAGCACTACGCTCAAAAACTATGTGCCTAAATTAACTGACAACATCTTTACGGCTCGCCCGCTGTTTTACGCGCTCACAAATGGTCAAACCATTCGTCGCATCAGCGGTGGTGCCAAAATTGTTGTTCCAGTAATTATGGCCAAAAACACAACAGCAGCATCTTATGAAGGTGCCGATACTATTTCAGTTGTTGCTCAAACAGGCATTTCAGCCGCTGAGTACGACTGGAAACAGTATGCTGCTACCGTTACTATTAACGGTATAGAGGAAGCACAAAACAACGGTGAAGCACAAATTATTGACCTTCTTGAAGGTAAAATAATGCAAACTGAAGAAACCATCATTGAGAACATGAACACTATGTTATGGGCTGATGGTACAGGCAACTCAGGTAAAGACTGGAACGGTCTTGCTAACTTGGTTGATGCTTCAGGAACTATTGGTGGGATTGATCCTACCGCTTCTGGTAATGGAAATTGGGCTTCAACAGAAACAGCCGCTACAGGTTCGCCTGCCAATCTTACGATTGCGCAAATGGCAAAACTGTATAACGATGTTTCAGTTGGAAATGACCAACCAACCATTGTTATTGGAACGCAGACAGGCTATGAGGCCTACGAAGCGCTTCTTCAACCACAACTTCGCTACAGTGACGCAAGCGTCGCTGATGCAGGGTTCCAAAACCTTCTATTCAAGGGCGCTCCTGTGACCTTTGACGGAAGTTGTACCGCAAACACAATGTACATGCTTAACACCAAGTACCTTCGTTTAGTTGCACATAACGACGTTTGGTTCAAACCAACTCCGTTCGTACGTCCAACAAACCAAGATGCTCGTTTCGCGCAAATCTTGTGTTACGGAAACTTGACCGTGAGCAACCGCTCTCGCCAAGGTAAACTCACTGGTATAGCCAACGGCTAAACCTATTTTCTTGTGGGGGCCAGAGTATCTGGCCCCCATAGGAGGAAAGACTATACATGCCAAAAACGTACGCAATAGCATCTGGTAGCAATGCAGTCCTAGCAGGAACCCAACATGGCGTTGCTGCTGGTTCATACTCTCCCAATCAGGCCTCTGGGGCCGTATTGGTCGCTGGAATAGGTGAATGGGCTGAAGAACCAATCAAGGAAGGCACTTTTGGTTGTTCAGCGACAACTAAAAAAGGTGATCCTTGTAAAGCAAGACCTGTAACAGGGTCTGATCTTTGCGTTGGGCATACAAAGCAGGCTGTTTCCTAATGGCAGGCATGACTATTGAACAGATGCGGAATCAGGTTCGCAGTATTATAGATATAGATAATACCGACATAAGCGATGACGTATTAAACCGTATCTTAGGTCAAGGCTTTGACCAAATAGTCTATTCAGAACGACGTTGGCCCTTTTATGAAATAAACCTTGAACCTCCATTCGTGAATGGAACAAAAGATTACTCTTTAGACTCCTTAAGGGGCACAACAACTTCTATCACAGACCACGCAGGAGAAACAGTTACTTTATCCCTACGTGATATTCTCTCTATACGAACTGACGACCATATAGTCACTTTCATAGGCACAGACGCTGCCGATTACGACTATCCAAAGAACCAAGACGCTAGTGGTGCGCCTTGGGAATGGCTCTTCTTTAATGAAACAGTTCGTTTTTTCCCTACTCCGAACTCTACAGACGCCTTCTATGTACGCGCTATACGCAACGCTACAGATTTTGGTGCTTCTACAGCATCGGGTACTAAACCAGATATTCCAGACGCTTTTCATTCTATTATTACTACTTACGGTATTTGGAAAACATACCTCCAGCAGGAAGATCCAGTCATGGCGCAACAGTACATGACTCAATTCCACATGGAGTTAGATAATGTTGCTCGTAGATATGCAGATATGCCTGCTCCGCAACCGTTATTGCTTAATAACCGTAGATCTTCACGTTGGGCATCTGGACTTGGGCCGCTTCGGTACTCAACTTCGGGTGGCGTTATCTGGTAGGAGTCATGGCGAATCGCGACTATAAACTAGCCAATTTAGAATCATTTTCAGGAGGGTTGAATTTACGTTCAGATCAGTTTGATCTTGCGTCAAACGAATCTCCTGATCTTTTAAATGTAACTGTTGATCCACGTGGTGGCGTAGCCATGCGTTCTGGTGTTATGCGTAGAAACCCTACTGCATTAGGTGCTGATATTAAAGGCATTTTTGGATTCCACACAGATTCTGGAACTAATCAAGTGATTGTTAATCAAGGCACGCAGGTTTTGCATTCAGCCGCTAATGATTTTACTAATATGAGCAATATTACAGCGAGAACTGCTGGTTCTCGCGTGTATGGTGCAACTTTCAATAATGTCGCTTACGGCGTTTCTTATGACAAACCATCTTTTAGATGGGACGGAACAACTGATGCGGATTTAGGAAGCGCTACAGATGGTTCTGATTTAAACATGCCTCAAGCGCAATATATAGCAGTTTGGAACAACTTCGTATTTGTAGCGAATACTTATGAAGGTTCAACCGCACATAAAAACAGGGTTCGTTGGTCTAACGCTAACGATGCCCAAAAATGGGCTGCTACAGACTATGTGGACGTAGATAAGGGTGAATATGGAGATTATATAACAGGCATTGTTCCTATCGGGGATCGGCTTGTAATATTTAAATCAAATAGTGCCTACGCTCTTTATGGGTTTGATTCTGATTCGTTCCAATTAGTTAATATAACTAAAAACGTAGGTTCTATGCCTTTATCTTCACCATGTTCCTCGCCTTATGGTGTGTTTTGTTGGTCGTCAAGTGACGGCGTTTACCTTTACGACGGTAATAATTTTAAATATGTTTTTGATAAAATGAAACCAGCAATAGATGCAGGTAATATTGAATTAACTAATCCTCCTCAACTTGCTTGGGCGAATGGGAAACTTTATGTGACGGTTGATTGGACTGAATCTGGTGTAACTACTAAAAAAGTACTTGTTTACGACCCAACTCTCGGAGAGAGGGGTGCGTGGACTTTTACAGATATTGACGCACAACCATTGTATGCGTTTAGGCCTCCAAATGGCGGTGAAACGTTATTCGGCGGCTGTGTTGCTAACACAGGCAGCCTAATTGCCATAGATGATGACGAGGATCGTGTATATGACCAGTATTTAGGCTCTACACAGGTGCATATAGATTCATATTTTGTTACTCCTTGGATTGCTACACGTAATCCTGTAGTTAAAAAGAGGTTTGGTAAACCTAGAATGGTTACCTTGGCTGAATCAACCATAACTTTAGGCATAGAAGTATATAAAGATTACGATATGTCTAATATTTCTAAAGAATTTTCACTTGTCACTACTGGCAGGAGTTCTTCTAGCGTTTGGAATACAATGGAATGGCAGAAACTTGGCTCTGAATCAGGTGATGATGGTAACGCTATTTGGGGTCAGGAATCGGATTCAGTAATAACAGATATTAAACGTTTGCCCACTTTAGGGACAGCGAGAGCAATAAGTATGAAGATTAAAGGCCCATCTCAGACTAACAACAAATGGGCCGTAAACGCTCTTGCGTTTACATATCTTCCAAGAAGGCTAAGATAACATGACACTTTCAATAACGAATACCTTTACTTCGGGAACTGCAGCAGTTGCTTCTCAAGTAAACACTAACTTCAGTGATGTAGTCGCTTACGTAAACGGTACAGGCGGAAACGCTGGGGTATTGTTGCGTTCTGGCGGTACTTTAACTGGTGCTTTAACAGTTGGGGCCAATGGTGCACCGCAGGCTTCTACTTTGTTTGGCGCTGTGACAGTAGGTCAAGCATCTGCTGGATATGACGTGACATTTCATGGTGCTTCAAGCACTTCTATGGTTTGGAACAACACAAATAAAGATTTAACTATAACTGGAACAACTAACGAAGATGCTTTAATTGTTGCAGAAGGTAGAACTAGGTTAGATGACAGGGTTTATTGCGAAGGTAGCGATGATATTGACTTAGATGCTATCTCTGGTGCACTAATCGTTGGTGGCGATGGGTCTGGAGCGCATATCGCTATTGACAGCAACGAGATTATGGCTAAGGCTAGTCCCACCACTGTTGGCACTTTACATATAAACATTGATGGGGGAACAGTTAAATTCGGCAACACAACCGATCTAACTGCTTTTGAAGTTAATGGTCCCGCTACTTTCAATGACGGAATTACAGGAACTCTCGCTACAGCGGCTCAAACGGCCATAACTAGTGTCGGTACTTTAGGTGCTTTAACTGTCACTGGAACAACTACGTTAAATGGCGAGTTGAAAATTAATGCTGACGATGTTGATGCAAAAGCATCGTTCAGTAACCATGCTGACAACTATCTCAATTATTCTAATACTAATTCAGCGTTTGGATTTACCGTTGAAAGTACCCCATCGGTGGGTATTTGGAAAACTCTTGGCGTATCCATAAGCAACATATTGTCAGGGGCAGTAGGCGATGATGTTATTATCAATGCCAGTGGATTCCTTTACAGGGATACTTCTTCTATCAAATACAAAAATATTGCTGATGTAAATATGGCAGATCACTTAACTGCCAGTATGGTTGATTCCCTTGAACCTAAAATGTTTTCGTTTAAGTCAGACCCTAACAATTTCCCTATAATTGGTTTAATCGCTGAAGAAGCAGATGCCGTTAGCCCTTTCTTAGCGATCCATGACGCAGATGGAGAAGTCACGAACGTGAGCAGACATTCTTTGTTCGCTCTCCTAATTCTTGCTCTGAAAGATGCTCGTACGCGCATAACAGCATTAGAGGGTTAGCCCATGGCTGACCTGCAGTTCACTAAGAACTTATCTCCAACAGTTCAGGTTGCTATATCTGGTGGCCCAGACTATGAGGGAACATATGGGGCCGCTACGGCGTATACAACAGGGGACGTTGTTACATACAACGGATCATCTTATGTAGCAAGGCAATCAACTACAGGTAACACCCCAGGAGAAACTGCCTACTGGCAAACATTAGCATCTAAAGGTGATGCTGGTGCAACAGGGTCCACTGGCGCTACTGGCCCAACAGGGCCGACTGGTCCAACAGGACCAACAGGTGCAACAGGGCCTACAGGGCCGACAGGTGCTACTGGTGCGACAGGCGCAACAGGCGCAACTGGAGCAGATGGCAAAACGCTACTAAATGGTACTGGTGTTCCGTCTGGTGGCTCTGGCGCTGATGGAGATTTCTACATTGATACCAGCGCAGATACTATTTACGGGCCTAAAGCAAGCGGATCGTGGGGATCATCTACTTCAGTAGTGGGACCTCAGGGCGCTACAGGTGCGACAGGAGCAACTGGAGCAACTGGTGCAACAGGGGCGGCTGGCGCTGCAGCGACTATAGCCGTAGGTTCAACTTCTAGTGTTAATAATAGTGGAACCGCTTCTGTAACTAATACTGGTTCTTCTAGTGCCGCTACTTTTGATTTTGTATTAAGAGATGGACCTCAAGGCTCTACTGGCGCTACTGGTCCTACTGGTGCTACAGGTGCGACTGGCGCTACAGGCTCCGCTGGAGCCGCAGCGACTATCGCTGTAGGGACTACTTCTAGTGTGTCTAACAGCGGAACTGCGTCCGTAACTAACGCAGGATCTTCGTCTGCGGCTACATTTAACTTTGTTTTGCGTGATGGTCCTCAAGGGCCGCAGGGTGCAACTGGTGCCACTGGTCCTACAGGACCTACTGGGGCTACAGGTGCAACAGGTGCTGCTGGGTCAGATGGTAAAACATTATTGAATGGTTCAGGAGGACCTGCTGATGGAACTGGTGTAGATGGTGACTTTTACATTGACACCAATGGCGACGATATATATGGTCCTAAGTCAGGTGGTAGTTGGGCTTCAGGAACGTCTATAGTTGGACCTCAAGGAGCGACTGGTTCTACTGGAGCGACTGGGGCGACTGGTGCTACTGGCGCTACTGGCCCTCAGGGACCAGCAGGCGCTGATGGGGCAAGCATTTTAGCGGGCACTATCGTTATGTGGTCTGGATCTTCAGCACCAACTGGGTGGCTTGAATGTGATGGTTCAGCGATATCGCGTACAACGTATTCGGGCTTATTCGCTGTCATAAGTACTCGTTATGGTGCAGGTGATGGTTCTTCTACGTTCAATTTGCCTAACCCTGTTGATAAATTGGCGATGGGTATTGCTTTAAGCACTACTCCTTCTGCTACTACTTTGGCTGGTTCTTCAACTTTAGACGCTTTAGGTTTAGGTAACCAGTCCGCTGACCATACTCATAATGGTACGTCAGGTAATCAGTCGGCTAACCACTCACATAATGGAAATACTTCTAATACTGGTGCTCATAGTCATAACACTGGTAATCCTTCTTCTAACCATACGCATACTTACAGTAAGAGTAACTCTGGTAGTCAGAGCAGTACGGCTTCTGGGAATGTTTCTGCTTGGCATACGCATACTACGAACAGTTATGGAAACCATTCGCACAACGTTGCTGTTGGGGATAACTCTGCGAACCATACACATAATGTGACTACTGGAAACAATTCTGCGAACCATAACCACTCTTTATCTTCGTCCACTATAAGCACCACTGTAAACGTGGAACCATTTGGTTTCATTATTAAAACCTGATGGAAGAGATCATGGTTCCGTTCGCTGAACAACCTCAACATCTTGGTGGTGTTGGTTATTTTAATAAGTTGCCTGTTAGGACTATTAGCGAAGATGGTTCTACTTGGACTGTGGATAATACTAAAGGGTTTTTTGCTTTCGTGCAGTTAATACCTGATATAGACGAACAAGAAGAACTTGGTTCAGATGGGGAAATGCACAGACGTTGCGATTCAGGGCAAAGTCAGTATGGCCCTAAGGCTTTTCATCTTTGGGACGAGCAATCTCAAAAATGTAATTGTGGGGCGGACACGCCGCCATATTCTTTAACAGGTAACCACGA
>Ga0315316_10002710_pt1 | contig 12795 bp, 9 predicted proteins | sample M160m3416metaG_FD_203702 | JGI IMG/M metagenome (GOLD analysis project Ga0315316, IMG submission 203702) | Ammonia-oxidizing marine archaeal communities from Monterey Bay, California, United States - M1 60m 3416 | ecosystem: Environmental > Aquatic > Marine > Intertidal zone | place: USA...
TGATAGGCATGTTCGGATATGGATAAATGGAAAAGAAATCTATAAAGATGGAGCCGCTAGTGGTACTGGAAATGAGAATGGTATGGGAACTTCAAATTGGCAACCAAGTTGGACTGATACCGTTAATGGTGCAAGTAATGTTTTCTTCGGAGCTCGTACTGATTATAATGGACTTGATAACGATCCTCCTAGTCCATACGCTCAGGGTTGGGCTTGTAGTCTTAGTGAAGTAGCTATTTATAATGTAGAAAAAGATGAAGATGGTACTTTTGCTAACCAAGTATATAATGCTGGATTTGGTTATGACCATAGAACTAATAGTAATCTTGTAGGATACTGGAGATTAAATGAAGGTACTGGAACTCGTGCTGAAGATTTATCTGGAAATGGTAATCATGGAACATTAACTACGGAAGGTACAGCAATCCCATCTTGGACAAAAAATAAGAGTTATGAATAATGGCTGTTCAATTACTAGATAAAAAACTTGTAATGAAACCGAGAAGGTCAACTTTAGTTAAGACTGTTGAAAGTGATGATAGTGAAAAATCTACGACTTATAATATTTATGGTGAACAGAGGGAAGATAGATTTGACGAGATAATTGATTTACTTAAAAGTGGTAAAGTTCAAGGAGAGAAAGATAATATTACTTTAGGTGTAGTTGATGTTCCAATTGAAAAACAAATTGCAATTGATAAAGCTTCTACTAAAGGATTAAAATCTGAAGAGTACGCTAATACATCAGATAGTAAGTTAGATAAACTAAGGAAACTACGCCGTGGCAATTAAACCAGTAACCAATACAAATGTAACAAACGAATCGACAATCAATCGTGCCGAACAAACTAGCATTCGTTCCGAAAAAGGTAATGCGAAAGTTGTTATTAAAAAACCAGGTGGTAAAAATACAGGTGAAGGTTGGGCAATAGGTTTAAAAGAAATTGATACGGCTATATTGGGACATATACGAAATATAATGAAACCCGTAGTAAGAGAGTCTAATGAGATTATTAAAGTACCTGTATTATGGGGGAGTGAAGAAAGATGGAAATCCATAAGAGGTCGTGGAGTATTAAGAGATAAAAATAATACAATTATTTTACCCGTTATGGTAGTTAAGAGAACATCATTAACTATGAATGATCAAATGCCAGTATCTTTTGATAACGATGTTCAGGGTAAGTTTATAAAAGTAGTTCGGGCAAATCGTTATAGTAAAAATAATCGTTATGATAGATTTTCAGTATTAACTGGACAAAAACCAGTACAAGAATCTATTATAACAGGTCAACCGGATTTTGTGACTTGCAATTATAATGTCGTAATGATGACATCGTATACAGAACAAATGAATGATTTAAATGCACTATGGGTTGAGCATTTGGAGACATATTTTGGTGACCAGACAAGTTATAGATTTCTATCATCACTTTCCGGTGATATATCAAATGAGATAGAGATGGAATCACAAGGAGAAAGGTTGATAAAAAATACACTTGATATGACCATAAGAGCTTATATGATTCCTGAATTTACCGATAAGGTATTTGGAAAAACCTCAGAAATGAAAAGAGTTTATAGTAATAAAAAAATATCTTTTTCTGAAAAAATTATATAATTATATATGAAATGGTTTTATTAATTAAACAAATAGGGTTTTTAAATGGCAAAAGAAATTAAATTTACAGAAGATGAACTAAAATCACTTGGTGATTTACAAGGTAAGTACAATACAGTTACTAATAAATTCGGACAACTTGCAATTGCAAAATTGAATTTTGAAAAACAAAAAGAATCCATAGAAGATGAAGAGTTTAAAATTACTGAAGAACTAGAAACTATTCGTAATGAAGAACAAGAACTTCTAAGTGAAATTACTGAAAAGTATGGGCCAGGTACATTAAATCCAGAAACTGGAGTATTCATGCCAACTGTAGAAGTAGAAACGCCAAATACACAAGAATAAATCAAACAATAAAGTTCTCTTTTGAAAATTGTATAATATTTATATATGAATAATTATATTTAATCCAATACCTTCGGAGACTTTAAATGGCTGAAAAAATACTTAGTCCAGGTGTATTTACCAACGAAATAGATCAATCTTTTTTACCAGCAACTGCAGGTCCCATTGGAGCTGCTATTGTCGGTCCGACTGTCAAAGGTCCAATTTTACAACCAACTGTAGTTAGTTCATATAGTGAATATGTTAGCGTATTCGGTGAATTAATTCAAAGTGGTTCTTCTTATTATCAATTTTTAACATCACATACTGCTAAAGAATATTTGAGACAAGGTGGTCCTTTAACGGTTGTGAGAGTTCAAAGTGCAGACGGAAGTGCTGCAAGGGCTACTGCTAATATTGACAAAAAAATTAATGCAAGTGGTTCAGTTAATACACTATTTACTTTAGAGGCATTAGGTGATGGACCATTATTTAATAATTTTGTAGGTACAGGTTCAAATATGGGTACTGATGGTTTGTTACCGCCTAGAACTACTTCAGAAACTAATAATCAACTTCTTTCTGGTAGTTTTGGTGGAACAAGAGATAATTTTCGTTGGGAAGTATCTTCACATAATACTGCAAAAGGTACTTTTACTCTCTTAATTAGGCAAGGCGATGATACACATAAAAAGAAAAAAGTCATCGAAACTTGGCCTAATCTAACATTGGATCCAAATGAAACTAATTATATTTTAAAACAAATTGGAAATCAAACAACAAGTATTACTACAGAAGATGGTGTTTCTTATATAACTCCTACTGGTGACTATCCAAATAATTCAAGATTTGTTAGAGTAAGTAGTTTACCGGATACGAGTAATACGCCAAATTGGTTAACTAGTGAAGGTGAAATTTCTGATGCGTATTCAACCAATCCGGCTCAGTATTTACCAGCAACTGCTAGTAGTGGTGAAGGTGGTAGTGGTAGTTATGGTGGAGCTTTTGGTGGTGGAACAGATGTCGATACAGGCGTCCTTTATACTGGACAAACCGCTGGTTCACATGGTCATGAATATAGCCATCCTTTTAAGTTTTATGATAATATCACTAGTACTAATAATCAAGGTATACTTATGGCAACTAGTAATACTCAACCTAGTGGTACTTCAGTAGGTGGTGGATATGGAACTGCTCTAAGTATTTTGAGTAATAAAGATGAATATGATTTTAATTTATTGTTTTTACCTGGTGTAATTGACCAACTACATGCTAATCATAGCACAGTTATATCACAGGCTATGCAAGTATGTGAAGATAGAGGAGATTGTTTCTTAGTATATGATAATTCTCAAAAGGCAGATTCGGTGGGAACTGTAAAAACAAATACAGAAGCTCGTAATTCAAGTTATGCTGCTACTTATTATCCTTGGGTACAGATTCAAGATGCTACTGCTGGTGTTTTCAGATATGTTCCACCTTCAGTCGTTATGTCTGGTGTCTATCATTTTAATGATACGATTGGACAACCTTGGTTTGCTCCTGCTGGATTGAACAGAGGTGGAATAGATAGTGCTGTACAAGCATATAGAAAATTAAGTCAAAACCAAAGAGATGAATTGTATGAATCAAATTGTAATCCGATTGCTACCTTTCCTGGTCAAGGTGTTACTGTCTTTGGACAGAAGACGACTCAGAAGAAAGCTTCTGCTCTTGACCGAGTAAATGTCCGTAGATTATTGATAGCTGTTAAGAAGTTTGTTGCTCAATCTTCAAGAAATTTACTCTTTGAACAAAATACAAGTGATTTGAGAAATCAATTTTTGAATATCGTGAATCCTTACTTAGAACAAGTACAGGCAAATAGTGGATTGAATGCTTTTAGAGTTGTGATGGATGATACCAATAATACACCAGAAACGATTGATAGAAATCAATTGGTTGGTCAAGTATTTTTACAACCAGCAAGAACTGCTGAATTCATTGTATTGGACTTTGTTGTTCAACCGACTGGTGCGGCTTTTCCTGAATAATTTTTGATAAAGTGATATTTATTACTATAGGAGATAAATAATGGCAAATTTATTAGAAGCGAATAAGATATTTTATACACCATACGAACCAAAACTAAAAAATCGGTTTATCATGGAAATATCAGGTATTCCGGCTTTTACAATTAAAACGGCACAAAGACCACAGATTACTTTTGATGAAGTTGTTTTGGAACATATGAATGTTACCAAATATGTTAAGGGTAAAGGTCGTTGGCAATCATTACAGATTACTCTGTATGACCCTATTGTCCCTTCTGCTGCTTCTTCTGTTATCGAATGGATAAGATTACATCACGAGTCTGCTACTGGTCGTGATGGATATCAAGATTTTTATAAGAAAAATGTTAATTTTCAAGTATTAGGACCTGTTGGTGACATTGTTGAAAAATGGACACTATATGGAACTTATATTCAAGACGCTACATTTGGTGATTTATCATTTTCAGATAGTGAACCCGTTGAAATCACACTTACATTGAGGTACGATTACGCTATACTTGAATTCTAATAGTTATTAGTTACTAAGGAGTTATAATGTCAGAACACAAATTTCCTACGGAAGTTATAGACCTTCCATCACAAGGAAAGGTATATTCAAAAGATTCACCACTTACTGATGGTAAAGTAGAATTAAAATATATGACCACACGAGAAGAAGACATTTTGATGTCCGAAAATCTCATTAAAAAAGGTGTTGTTATTGATAAATTACTAGATAGTTTGATTGTAAGTGAGGGTGTTAAAGCTGATGATTTGATTCTTGGGGATAAAAATGCTGTATTGGTTGCTGCTCGTATATTGGCTTATGGGCCAGAATATACGGTTGAAGTTACTAACCCGAGTGATTTAAATCAGACAGAAGAACATTCTTTTGATTTATCACAATGTCCATTTAGAGAATTACCAGATGATGTTGATTATTCAAATAATAGTTTTGAATTTACAACACCGATTGGTAAGAATAAATTAAAATTTAAATTATTGACTGGCGCAGATGAAAAACTTATTGAAAAAGAATTAGAACAATCTAAAAAGTTTGGATATAATACAGAAATATCAACGAGACTTCGTTACACTATCGCCGAGGTAGATGGTGATAATAAACCAGAAACAATAACATCATTTTCACAGAACATGCTAGCTCGTGATTCTGTATCATTGAGAAATTACATTCAAGAAATTTCTCCCGATATTGACTTGACATCGGAAATAGAAATGGGAGGTAATACTGTGAGCGTGTCTATTCCGCTTACAGTTGAGTTTTTTTGGCCTAAGTCCGTCTAGTAAATTAGATATACATCAATCTATTTTTTATTTCATATATAGCACGCCGGGGTTTACCTTTGGTGATGTCTATGATATGCCAGTTCATTTAAAGAACTTTTATCTTCGAGAGTTTATGGATTTCAAGAAAAAAGAAAAAGAGCATATCGATAGGGCAAATCAAAAACCAACATCAACAATTCCAAGACGATTCAATCCTAAATAAGTTTCTTTTTTAATATTTATTAATGTATAATAATTCAAGGTACAATTATGGCCGATTTAAGAACAGAAAAACAAATAACAGCTGAACTCGAATCTCAAAAAAGATTACAAAATGATGGTAGGCAGACTGATAAAAGCCGTGAGGAAAGAGTAAAAAGAATATTAGCTTTAGAAAAAGAATTAACAGACACTAAAGAAAAACAAATAGATCAAATTTCGGCTCATATTAAACTTAATAAAGCCGTTAATAAATTAAAAGTTGAAGCTCAAAAAGCTGAAGAAGCTACGAATAAATCCCTTATCGTAAGACTGCAACATTTGATGAAAGGAAATGTTGTACAAGCTTGGGGAAATAAAGCAGAAAGAGAACATTCTAAATCACAAAAAGACTTAACAGTCGAAGTTAAAAAACAAGCAAAAGAATATCAAGCTCGTGCCAGTGCTGGAGAATTAACAAATACACAGGCGCTTGGATTAACAAATTTAACAGAAGATATATCGAAAGGGTTAATTGAGGAACAAAATATACAAGAAAGAATCAATAGCCTTGGTTTAGAGGGAAATGACATTGGTGATAAAGTTCTCAAACGAGGTACAAAGTTAGCAGAACAGAGCGCTGGAACAGCACTTAAAGGAAAAGAAGCAGCCGCGGCAACTGCTAAGTGGGCCAAAAGACTTGGAGTTGCTGGTGCGGCTTTTGCAGTTCTTTATAAAATAGCTCAACAATTTGCTGGATCAGTAGATGCCATAGGAAAACAATTTGGTAGTCTTAATGTATTAAGTCAAGATTTTCAAAAGAATTTATTTGATTCAAGTGAACAAGCAAGTAAAGTTGGTGCTTCAATGGAAGATGTTGCTTCAACTGCCGCTACGGTATCATCTGAATTTGGTGTAGGATTAACTGCATCTGGTAAAATGGCTGGACAATTAATCGATACTGCAAAAGCTGTTGGATTATCTAATGACGAGGCTGCTAAATTAAGTGGTATTTTACAGACAACTTCTGGTTTATCGGCTCAACAAGCCGAAAGACTTACCGAGGGTGCTTTTCAACTTGCAGCTGCAAATGATGTAAACCCAAGTGCCGTATTGAAAGATATGGCTGCTTCATCTGAAGCATTTGCTTCATTTTCAGAAAATGGTGGTGATAATATTGCTCGTGCTGCTGTTCAAGCCAGAGCTTTAGGTTTGTCGTTAGATACTACTGCAAAAATAGCAGAGGGTTTATTAGATTTTGAAACTTCAATAGGTAAAGAATTAGAATCTTCTGTATTAATTGGTAGACAACTTAATTTTCAAAAAGCCAGAGAGTTAGCACTTAATAATGATATAGAGGGTGCTATATCAAATATTGTTAGTCAATTAGGTAGTGAAGCTGAATTTAATGAGTTAAATTCAATACAGAGAAAAGCTATTGCTGATTCAATTGGTGTTAGTGTAGGTGATATGGCAAAAATGGTTGCAAATCAAGATAAGGCAAATAAACTTGCCGGTGAAACAGCAAAATCATTTGCCGATATAATCGGTAAAGATGCGATGTCGGAATTAACTGCAGCTGCGAATGAACTGAAAACTCTTGGTGTTGCACTTGCCAATACCCTTGGTCCTATTTTAATGTTACTTGCAAAAGCTGTTAATTTACTTTTAGTTCCACTTGGGAATATGGTGAGTGGATTATCAAGTTCTATAAGAGGTGAGTTTGCAAATGCAACAACAACTATAAATGATGGTATATTTAAACCAGGTGGTATTACACATATGATGGGACCTTCTGGTGTCTTTTCTTTGAATCCAAGAGATTCGGTAATGGCAACAACAAATCGTATAAATGACGGTCAAGGTGGGGTAGGTGGTTTTTCAACTTTTCCTCAAGGTACTTTAGGTGGTGGTGGAGCTTTAACAAGTGAAGTAACATTAAAAAATAATGATCTTCTTTTTGTAACTAATTATATGGGATCTAATTTTGCCAATGGTGCTACATTAGGAACAGGTGAAAATAGTGTATCATAGTACGGAATAAAAATGGGATTACAAAATTTACAATCAGTATTCAGTAATGTAAAAGATAATTTTTCATCTAAGAAAACACTTGATCAGCGTATTGAAGATTCAACTACTACTTTGGATGATTTGATAAAGATTGATCCAATTATAAACCCAGACGGTACAGTAAATAGTGTATTGAATCAAAAAGGCGATACCATTACATTTACGAGAAAATATTCAACAAATAGTTCATATACAACAACAATAAATAATCCTGTTTCAAATGTAGATGGAAAAGGTGATAGAGTTAAACAAAGAGAAGGTGAATTATTTCAAGAGCTCGGTAAAAATAATGATTTAGGTCAAGGTGACTTAACACTTGGTAGTCTTTTTAAACATAATCATCGAGGTGTTGCTGAAGGTAGGGAAAGTATAGTAATAAGACCAGCAAAAGCAGATTGGTGGGAACGCACATCAACTGGAGAAGTTGCCGGTACTATTAATATAAATCGCATAGGAATGGGAAGTACTGGAGGGCTTGATATAAAAGGACATTCAAGTGGGTGGAGAACTGGTTTATTTGGTAAGTTTCCAGAACCTTATATTATTCATAATATACCAGAAGAAGGAAAACCTGTAAATAATTTTTTTTCTAGTGTAGGAAACAATAGAGATATAATTCCATTTGCAGCATCAGCTGATGATTACGGGAGATTGGCGTCATTTTATCTTTCGGGTGCTGGACTTTTCTTTGCCGGTAAAGAAAATTTAACTAATAAACTTATCGGAGATGGTCAATGGATGTTGCCACCAATTCCAACTCCTGTTTATGGAAATACTGGATTTTTAAATTTTGTTAACACCTCATTCCAAGGCCTTGGTGGTTTTGGTACTTTAAGAAAACCATTTTCCGGAAATGCATCAGTTTTGGATTTACCTCTTGGAGTAAGTATTGGAGGTATACAATATTCAGATAGGCCAAAATTAAAATTAAGCTTTGGTGAACTTGGTGATAATTTAACAATTAAACAATTTCAAATACCAACAGGTACAACTGTTTCACTAGCAAACACCCAACTAGTAACTACAGAAGTAAGGGCGCCATTTACACCATTTTATGATTTAGGTCGAGGTCCGCGAGATACTAATTATATTGATAAGATATCTCAAGCGCATCCTAGTCCATATATCGATAAAAATATTGTAAAAGAAGATGAAATTGCTCCATTTAAAAAAGGTGATTTTTATTTAAAAATAAAAGATTTAAGAACTGTGCGAGCAATAGATGGTCAAATATACCCACCACAAATACTTTATTTTAGAGGATATATTACTGGTATAACAGAAAATGTAAATCCAAGTTGGACTCCGGTAAATTATATTGGTAAAAGTGAACCAGTTTATATGTATGATAGAGCTGAACGGGATTTGAGTTTTAATTTGAGAGTTTATCCCGCTAATGACCATGAATTTAAAATGATGTATACGAAATTAGATGTATTGACTAGTTTAGGGTATCCTAATTATAAACATTCAAGAAGTGGAGAAGTAGAAGGGCCAATGAGAATGCAACCACCTTTTACAGAACTATATATGGCACATATTGGTAACAGAGCAGTTGGTCAATTTGGATTTATAAAATCAATAACCTATACCGTTAATGAAAGTGGTGATTGGGATGCTTTAACGGCTTTGCCAAGGTTATTTGATATTGCAATAACTTATCAAATCATAAATAAAAAATCACCAAGTATGGATACTTCATTTTATCCTGTACGACAGCAACTAGAACCAAAAACACATTCGGATATTTTAAAGTCAGCTAAAGCAGCAAAAGAAAGAGCCGCTCAAATAAAGAAATCTGCTGGGCGTAAGGCTATGCTTAAAGATGTAAAAGATTTAACAAATCAGACGAATGCTAATCAAAAAGCTTTTGAAGCTGAACTGAAGAAATACGGTTTAACACCATGAGTAGATACGATATAGTAAAGAAAATAAATAAAGACGGAGTTATCAGAGTCGGTACTGCTGACTTGCCTAAATTTGAAGAACAAAATTCAGATTTTCTTTTAATTGCTACTCATGGAGATAGATGTGATTTACTTTCACAACAATATTATGGAACAACTGAATTTTGGTGGTATATAGCTTCAGTAAATAATTTAAAATCTAATAATATTGAAGCTGGAACTCGATTAAGAATACCAGTTTCAGCTCGACAAGCTATTTTAAAATGAATTTAAGTGATAAATTATTTGGTTCTAATGTAGATAAAAAGATTCGAGATATTTTCAAAGAGTTACAAGAAGGTAGTTTTGAAGTAAATCCAAATCAAAGTATAGATCCCACACCTTATAGTAATTATTTAGGCGATAAAATTCCATTTGCTAGAATGTGGACAGCAGTGAATATTAAGGAAATGAATCTTGACGAGGAATCAAAAAAATTAGTATTGCAGGAAGATAAAGATAGTAAAAACCTTATTTTCATTGTAAATGAAAATAAGCAGAGGTCTTATCAAGAATTAGAATCTCTTGATAATCAAAGGGGAAAATTGAGATTCGCCAGCGACAGAGGTGATGCTGGAGTTTTAGCTACTGTTCCTGAATTACAAGATAACGAATATTTAAAACCAACTGCTGGGATAACAGGTATAACCTCTAACTCAGAGGGTGCGGTGGGTGCATTAAGAAGAACTACTGTTGATTTTGTAGTCCACAATAAAGAGGATTTTGATAATATATTTATACCATTTTTTTTAAGACCAGGCACCACTCTTTTTATAGATTTTGGTTGGGGGGCTAAATCATTTTCGTTATATGATCCAAAATCACATATTGATAATAAAGATTTAAAGATGGAGAACTTTTATGAATCTATTTATGATAGTAAAAATGGAGAAGTAGCTAAGCAAAGAGGTCTTATGACTACATTAAATGGATTTGTAACAAAATATGATGCATCACTTGATGAAAGAGGTTCATTTAAATGTAGTGTGGAGATTGTATCACAAAATTATAGTCTGTTGGATAAAGATATAAATGATGATAATGATTTAAAATTTTTATTTACAAATGTCATGGATGAGATTTTAGTTAATTATGTAGGAGCAACTTCCGCTGTTACGGGTTCAAAATCACCAACATTGGATTTTGACATGGGAACTTTGCGAAAACTTGATGAAGAAGACTCAAATACATTTGTAAAAGATTTTTTTGATTCACCCTTGATGACAAGTGTAGGGACAATTGATACTAATTCAAAAAAATTAGGAGTATTTTACCAAAATTTATCTGGAGATGCATCTTCTGATGATTATTTGGACTCAAAGGAAAGGTTATATGTATCATTTGGGTTATTCGAAGATTTATTTTTAAATAATTTTGTTTCTTGGTGGGAAGAGACTTTAATAGAAGGTGGTATAAATACTGTTACTCAAGCTAACAATAATGATGCTTATTCATTAAAATATAGAAGTAAAGATTCGTGGGTAAGATATGATGAAGATCTTTTTAAATTACAACAACAAAGGGTTATGGGTGATGATGAATTGACAAGTTTTCTTTATCCAGATAGTTGGGATCTTAAACCTAAAAAAGATGAACCCACAAAAAAGACAGTAATATTTTCAGAAAAACCTAACACATCTAAAGTGCCATTAGAAAGTGAAACATATAATAGAGAAAGACCTTCCTTTTGGTATGATGCGGATGGTGATGTATTGAATAAAGAATTAATTTCAAGGGAGACAAAAGAATCAGCTGGAAATAAATATGATTATTTGACACGCAGATCACAGGTTGATAAGGATCTTCACAGAATACCTTTGCGGGAATTATTTATAAGTATTCCTGTAATTCAAGAGGCATTTTCAACTGAATCTAATATCAATGATGTTTTAGAAAATATTTTTGCTAAAATAAGAAAAGATTCCGGTGATATAATTAATATTATGATGCTTCCTCATAATAATTCTCAGAGATCAATGACTTTTCAAGATATAAACTACATTGGTTATGTCCCTCCAGTAGAAGAAATGTTGACTTTTGATTTAACTTCAGGGAATTCTGTTGTTTTGGACAATGATATGAAATTTCAAACGCCAAAGGGCGGTTTGGCAAGTATGATTTCTATTAAGAATCAAAGTTCAGTTGATGTTTTTACTAATTTAGATGAATTAAAATTAAGTTTTTTTAATGTATTAGAACATTTACCTTTTCATGGTGATAAAAAAATAGTTATGAAAAGTTTACCTGACCTTGGTTTTAAACCAAAAAGACAAAAAGTAATAGATATTAATTTAAAAGATTTATTTAAAAACTTACCTTCAGGGACTGAATTAGGTATAACGGAGGATTTTGGAACAGTAGCAGTAGCTAGATATGATAACTATAGAAGAAATCAAAAACAAAAATTAGATAAGATGAAAAAAGAAGAACAAAAGAACAAGAACAAGAAACAGACAGGATTAGATTGGGCTAGATACGCTGACTTACCAACAGAAACAAAAGAGATTCCATCAAGACCAATCAGGTATGCAAAAACATATAGACATAAAAAATTAATGGAAGCAAGAATAAAGAATTTTTTACAAGGCGGTGAAACTAGTATTGCACCAGTTTTACCCATTACATTATCTTTAACAATTTATGGTAATAATTTTTTAGGTATTGGTGATTATATAAATGTTAATTTTTTACCCGAGCGATGGGAAGATAGAGTATTTTTTCAAATAACTAAAGTTGACCATAGTATTGATACCACTATGTGGAAAACAACATATTCAACTGTTATGAGGATAAAACCTGAGAAAAAAATGTTTTTGACTGGTAATCAACAATTTAATTCACAAGATGTTGAATTAAGAGTTCACCCACTTTTGTTTCAACAACTAAACAAAGAAAGAAATGATGAATCTGCCCTTGGAAATGATAAGAATGAAGAATTGCATACGGAAATAATCAATGACCTTGGGAAAATAATTACCATTCAGTCGAGGGAATCTTATGAGCATTATGTTGAAGACGAATTAGGATTAAGTACACTGGTTAAAGAATTTAATTATTATATAGGACATGAGACGGCAACATTTGTCGCGGAGGAAACTTTTATAAGAGAACCAATTGGGGTACATATAGACACATCCAAACCAGGGCAAAAATTGACATATCAAATGGTTGGAATTAAAGACCGGTCTGAAGATCATTTTAAATTACCCGGAATTGGCTTAAATAGTCCAGTAAAAGATGAAGGTCAATTGGCATGGTTGTTGGCCATAAGTGATTTTTTACTTAGTGATGAGCATTTAAAGTGGGACGA
>Ga0315316_10002712_pt1 | contig 12792 bp, 13 predicted proteins | sample M160m3416metaG_FD_203702 | JGI IMG/M metagenome (GOLD analysis project Ga0315316, IMG submission 203702) | Ammonia-oxidizing marine archaeal communities from Monterey Bay, California, United States - M1 60m 3416 | ecosystem: Environmental > Aquatic > Marine > Intertidal zone | place: USA...
TAATCCTGTAGGTCTTACCAGTTGTTCTACAATCTGTTTTGATCTTTTCTTTTCATAATCTCCTGGTGTTGCTGACACAAAAATTACATCTTTTAGTTTCTTTTCAAACTCTTCAAATTTTAATGGCCTATTATCAAATGCACTAGGCAATCTAAATCCATAATCTATCAATGATTTTTTTCTAGAAAAATCACCTTTGTACATGCCATGCAATTGTGGAAGTGTAACATGTGATTCATCAATTACTAGTAAGAATTCTTTTCCAAAAAAGTCTAATAAACAAAATGCGGGTTCCCCGGGATTTCTTCCATCAAAATGTCTAGAGTAATTCTCAATACCTGAACAGTATCCTAATTCCTCAATCATCTCTAAATCATATTTTGTGCGCATCTCCAATCTTTGTTTTTCTAATTCAGGTAAGGTGCTTAGCGTTTTTTTTAACTCACTTTTAATTGATTTTACCGCCTTATCTCGAATATCTTTTGCAATTAGATAATGTTTTGCTGGAAAAATTTTGAATACATCTACATCTTTTTTTACATCTAACGAAACATTATCTAAAATTGAAATCTTTTCAATTTCATTCCCAAACAATGAAATGCGTATTACATCTTGTGAATATGCTGGTATAACATCTAATGTGTCTCCTTTAACTCTAAAATTTCCAGGTATTAATTCGATATCGTTTCTCTCATATCTGGCATTGATTAATTTTTTAATTATTTCTGCTCGTGATATTTTTTCATTTTTGTTTAATGTAATTGCCATGTCTTCCCATTCTTTTGGGGAACCAAGTGAGTAGATGCATGATACTGTTGAAATTATGATTGTTGGTTCTCCTGAAAGAAGCATTGCAGTAGCTTCCAGTCTTAATTTTTCAATTTTTTCATTAATCTGCGTATCTTTTTCAATGTATGTGTCTGTTTGAGGTAGATAACTTTCAGGTTGATAATAATCATAATAGCTCACAAAGTATCCGACATTGTTTTTCGGAAAAAATTGTTTTAATTCTGAATAAAGTTGGGCTGCTAATGTTTTGTTATGTGATATGATTAATGCATTTTTTCCAGTATTTGCTATTACATTTGCAACTGTGAATGTTTTACCACTACCTGTTACTCCTAACAATGTCTGATTCATTTTTGTCTTTGAGCCTCTCACAAGATCATCTATTGCTTCTGGCTGATCTCCTGTTGGTAAAAACTCTGAATTTATCTCAAATTTTTGCAATATTTACTGTTATTCTGAAGAAAAAATATAGCTAACTATGGAAATTCAGCAAACTGCTTCTCTAATTGTCTGTCCTTGGAAGTTTTTATCAAACCATTCCTTGTATTTTGGCTCATTGTTGTATCGATCTATGTAATGTTGTAAATCTTTTTCAGGATCTGGAAATCCTGGAATTATAGTTTCTTTATCCCCTATTTTTGGTATCAAAACTTCTCTAATTGTCTGTCCTTGGAAGTTTTTATCAAACCATTCCTTGTATTTTGGCTCATTATCATATCTATCTTGATAATATTTCAAATCTTTTCCTGATGCTGGAAAATTAGGAACTTTTGTAGTTGATACAAGTAATGCATCACTTTGACATGTTATTCTTTCTTCAATGTCTGGTTGTGCTGAAAATAAATCTGAATTACCTCCAATATATGCGGCTCCTCCGCCAATAACTATCACTGCAATTATTCCTATTACTATCCCTACAAGTTTTCCTTTACTTGATTTCTTTGTAACCGTGTGATCTGCTTCTATATGTTCAATAAATTTCTCTTCTATTGTAGGTTCGGTTGATGTTAATTCTATAATTTTTGTTGATTCATCATTGTCAAATTTTGTTCCACAATCAGTACAGAATGTATTATTCTCTAAAATTTTACTACCACATTTTTTACAAGAATTTGAATTATTTTGTGATGATTGATTAGTTATGCTTGGTTTCATGTATGGATTTTCTGATGTTGCTTTAACTTCTGTAATTTTAAATGATGATTCTGTTGTTTTTCTAATTCTTGGAAAATTAGTTTTTGGCCTTTCGGTTGTTTTCATTTTACTTGTCATCTGTCTATGTCTTGGAGTCAAATATTGTTCAACCAATGCATCGACATATTTTCTATCCTGCATTGAAATCATACTCTTTTTTTGAAATGATTCAATAATCTGTTTCAATCTATCTGGATTGCCCTTTCCTATTTCTAGGAGTTTTAATGCATCATCGATGGTTGAATCTGACATGTACTTAATGCTGTATTGAAATGGTTATAAAAATTCGTACTGATTTACCATTCTACGTCTTCTTTCATGACCAGTTTATCATTATTTATTGAAAATCCCATTATCTCTAAAGTTTTTTCGGCTGTTTTGGAATTTCTATCTCTAATTTTTTGCGCTAATTCTAATTTTTTATCTTTATCCATATTTTGACCAATCTTATATTTTCCATTCATTTCTTTTGGTATTATCTTGATTACAGCTGTCGCATCTAATACGTCCATATCTTCTCTCATTGGTTTGTATTGTCCTTCAGGTTGATATTTTTCCATAAGTCCGTTTAAAGCTAGAACTTTTTCCTCTTTATTTTCTACCAAATTTGCTTCTCCTTTGATTACCACACTAATGTATAATGTATCTGCAAGGGATGCATCATCTGGATCCGAGAAATATGATGGTAAAAATTCTAAATTCTTATCTACTTCGAAACCTACTTTGGAATCACGTTTAATATTTTCAATTTTTTCTCCTCTAATATGTGAGTGCATGTAAACTGAATTTTTTAAAAAAACAAAATTCATTGGAATTATTTGAGGGAATCCGTCTTTATCAATACTTGAAATTCTACCTGTACTTTCATCATTTAGAAACTGTATTATTTTTTCTTTAGATTTTATGATTAATTTTCCTAATAGCTGCATATGATTAGATTTTTTTCGTTGGTTAAATTATTTATCTTGATCTTTAAAATATGGAATCACTTTGTTTGCAAATTTATCTATAGAGCCAAAGTAATTTGAACCCCAGAATCTTACGACATAGTGGTTTACACCTGCTTTAAGGAATTTCTCAAATACTTCGATTACATCGTCAGGCGTTCCAACTCCTACTGATGATCTTGCAATTTTATCTGGAATTGTTGTTGCGGCTTCTCTCATTTTCACAATCCAATCTTGATTTGACATCGAATATTCTGTAAAGTATTTTTTAAAATCAAATCCTTCTATATCTTTTAATCCATGTACTCTAAGAACTTCTGGTTTAAACAAACTAACTTTGATTGCTTCTTTCATTTTTGCCCATGATGTTTCTGCATCATCTGAAAAATACACGTCGATGTCTAATGCCATCTGAAAATCTTGTTTTTCTTCTTCGGTTCTCTCATTTTCGTTCATTGAATCTACAATCTGATTTTTATGATCTTCAAATAGCTCTGGTGTGTAACCTATCGGCAACCATCCGTCTCCATACTTACCTGTCATCTTAAGAGTACGTGGTCCTCCAGATGCCATATAAATTGGAACATGTGGTTGTCTTACTGATTTTGCTTGTAAACAAGCTTCTGTTAGCTGATAATATTTTCCTTCCCATGTTTTTCTATTATCTGGATCTGAATCGTAAAGATGTTTTATAACTTGAAGTTGTTCTTCAAATTTTGACACTGGTTTATCAAATGGAATATTAAATTCTTTAAGATTTTGTGCTTCTCCTGCACCAATTCCTAATGTTCCTCTTCCTTTCGATAATCTGTCTAATGTGATTGACGCCAATGCAATATTTGATGGGTGTCTTCGTAATGCATCTGTTACACATGTTCCTAATTCTACATTGTTCGTTACTGCTGCAATTCCTGCAAGCATAACCCATGGGTCATTTACAATTGCATTGCTCCATTGTGGAACATTTGAGTGATCCATGTACCAAATTGAATGATATCCTGTTTTGTCTGCTAAGCTACATGCTGTTAAAATTTGATCTTCAGTTAATCCTAGTCTTGCTACGTTTAATCCATTTTGAATTCCGAATTTGAGCATTTTACCTGAAAATACTCGATGACGGGTGTTAATAAAGCATCGTGAATTAAATCGTCATACTAAATAAAAATATAAAAAAGAAATAATGTTTTAGAGATTTCCATCTTTAATATCGTTAAGACATTTTACAACATCTTCTTTTGAAATTGGAATTGGATTTGGGTCCAAATGACCTTTATCTGTCATTACAACATCTGCTGCTTGTTCTACATCTGCTTTGAGTTCTAATTTATCAAATCCCATTTTTTCAATAATTTCTTTGAATCTATCATAGAATATTGATTTGTTATGTTTGTGTGCAACCGTGGTACATGATGATAGGGAGTAACCGTGTGGTACTCCTTCATTTGAAAAGACATATGATAATGCATGTCCTAATGTTGTAGAACAATTTCCAAAGCCCATTCCTGATAACATCGAACCATATGGATAATTCTCTGGTTTATCATTCATGATTGCGTCGTACAATACATCAAATGCTTGTTTACACAATGTTTTAGTAAGATCGTTTCCAAGTTTACTGTCGTACCCTTCTGTTGCTTGTGCACATGCATCACATACTGAACTTTTGATAACTTGTTCTGGTGTTCCATTCATAAAGTATGAATCAATCACTGCTCTGTCTGCAAGGAATCTATCTTCACGGAGTAATTTCTTTTTTCCATCAAATTTTAAAACACAATATGTTGTCATTTCTGCTCCAGTTCCAAATGTAGTAGGAATTAGAATTTTCTCTACGCCCATTTCTGAAGCAGCATATTTTACAACATCCATGGAACTTCCTCCTCCTAATCCAATCATTGCACTAATGTTTTTAGATTTGTATTCTTCAATTACCTCTTTAACCATTTCAATCGATGGCTCAGGTTGAACTTTGTCATACAGCAAGTAATCTTGTATGCCCATTTTTCCTAACCATTTATCAGATAATTCTGGAGGGACGGTTGTTACTACTAAAGCATTTTTTGGATATTCAGCTTGTGATAATGCATCTTCTCCAAATTGAATTACTTTGGGAATTCTCATTGTATCCATGTTTCATGTAAAATAACTATTCTTTTTATACCTTCCAATATCAAAAACTTAAGTTATTTTCATATTATGATAATTAATTGATCAAAAATCCTTCAAAACTAACGCTCAACCGTGTTTCTAGTGATATTCTCACAATCTTGAATGAAGGTCTTGAATCTTCAATTCCTGCTGCACATTTAAAAAATTACATATTAAAAAATAAAATTCAACTACCCTCCTCTCAGATAGATCTAAAAAAATATGATCGTGTATTCTTAGTTGCGATTGGTAAATCTGCAGGCCTGATGGCTGAATATGTTTCTAAAAAAATAAAATTCAAAAATGGAATTGTTGTAGTTCCAAATGGTATTAAGCCTAAATTAAAAAAATCTATTTATGAAATAATTAATTCTGGTCATCCTATCCCAAACCAAAATAGTTTCAAAGCTGGTAAAAATTTAGTCTCATTTTTGAATGAGACTAACAAAAATGACTTTGTACTCTTTTTAATATCTGGTGGGGGCTCTGCATTGTCTGTTTACCCTGATTCTATATCTTTACAAGATAAGATGACCGTAAATAAAATATTAATCCGATCAGGAGCTAACATCAACGAAATTGCATGTATTCGTAAGCATTTATCATTAATCAAAGGTGGACGTTTGATTCAAAATATGAATTCCACTGGAATATCGCTTCTCATATCTGATGTGATTGGAGATGATATTGGGTCAATTTCTTCAGGAATAACTTTTTATGATAAATCTTCTTTTTCAGATGCTGCACAAATTATTAAAAAATTTTCTCTTGAGCATAAATTCCCAAAATCTGTTTTATCTGTATTAAAATCTGGTTTAGATGGTAGAATCTTAGAAACGCCAAAAAAATCGTTAATTAAAAATATTATCATTTTAAATAATTTCACATGTCTTACAAAAATGAAAAATAAATCTAAAAAATTAGGTTATAAAACACATGTAATTTCAAACATTACTGGTAATCTTGATCAGGTTACAAAAATAATTACATCTACTGCAGTAAATTCAAAAAGTGATTGTATTATTTTTGGTGGAGAGCCAACTGTTAATGTAACTGGAAATGGGAAAGGTGGGCGTAATCAAGAACTTGTACTACGTTTGTATGAAAAATTAAAACATCAAAAATATAATTTTACAATTGCATCAATTGGAACTGATGGAATTGATGGAAATACAAAATTTGCTGGCTCTATATTCTCTACTGAATATGAACACGATGGTTCTTCTTTTTTAAAAAATAATAATTCATCATCATTTTTTAAAAAATTTGGCGGATTAATTAAAACAGGTATTACTCAAAATAATGTAAATGACATTGGTGTAATTCTTAGACATACCCTTTAGAATTTCTTCCTGCGGTATCTTCTTCTGCAAAAAGATGTCTTGTCGCAATATTTTTTTTAGATTCAATAAATTGATAATTAATTTTTAAATTTCTGAAGTTTGTTAATTGATTAATGAAGTAAACTTTATCTTTAATTATTTGATTATCACTTTCTTCATCTTTAGTCATAATCTCAAACATAAATCTTGAATCACACATTACATTCACTTTGTCATTATCTTTGATTATGTTTACGCCTAATCCCCAGTAAATTCCTACATGCAATGCAACGAATCTTGATTCATCATCATTTTTTATATCTAATTTTCCTCCTGAACGAAATGCTGGTGGGTGCTCTCTTATTTGGTTTGCAATTTTATCCCCTGTTTTTATTGACCATGAATACTCTTTTACATTTCCATCAAAGAAAATATCGTGTTCCATATGTCAATCAAAAAGGTGTTTTTTGTCTATTTAATTTGTATTCTGGTCTTATTGATCCACTTTGAAATTATTTTTCATGATGAAATCTCATAGTTTTTTCAGAAAAATGGTTGATGAATTAGTAGAATTTTCAGCACATGATCCTGAATTATCTGATGGAATAAAATGGTTAGATAGTCAAGCACAAAAAAAGGGAATTAGCTTTTACGATATGGTCTTTGAAGTGTTATACAGCCATGATGTTAATTCTAAAGCTCAAAAATGGCTAAAAACAAGAAATTAGTTTATTTTCTATTTTCTATTGGAATGTAAGTACATCCTTGTGGTCCATCATATTTGCCAACGTATGTTGCCTTTGGTCTGTATAACATTGGCTTTGGAGCCGCTTCTGCAAACTTTTCTTCTATAACATGTGCTGTCCATCCTGCCACTCTTGAAATTGCAAAAATTGGAGTATTCAGATCCATTGGAATATGAAGCATATAGTAAACTGATGCACTGTAGAGATCAACATTTGGAAAAATATCTCTCTCTTTTCTATTCTTCATTATTCTTGCAGTAGTTTCTTCAACTTTTTTTGTAATGTCAAACCATGGCAATCCTGTTTTTTTAGATAATTTTTTTGATAATTCTTTTAAAACCATTGAACGAGGATCAACTGTTTTGTAAACTGCATGTCCCATGCCCATAATTCTATCTCCATTTTGAATTTTTGATTTAACCCATTCTTCTGCATCCTCTTTCTTTTTTATTTCTAATAACATTTTCATAACTTCAAAATTTGCCCCTCCATGTAATTCTCCACTGAGTGCACCTACTGCAGCACTTACTGATGAATACATATGGGCGCGAGTCGATGCAACTTCTCTTGCCGCAAAAGTTGATGCATTGAATGTATGATCTGCATGTAATATGAGGCATACATCAAACACTCTCTCCATTTCTTTATCTGGCTTTTTTCCAGTTATCATGTAAAGGAAATTTGAAGCGTGGCTTAATTTTGAATCAGGTTGTATCGGTTCTTCATTATTTCTAACTCTATCCCAACTTGCAATTATGGTTGGAACTTTTGCAATTAGATTAATTGCTCTTTGCTGGCTAATCTCCTTCTCAGTTCCTTGTTCATCATAATATCCTGCAAGTGCCGCAACAAATGCTTGCAATACATCCATAGGGTGTGCATTTTTCCTCCAATTTTTCATATTTTTTTGCATTTGTTCTGGAATAGATCTTGCATCTTTCAGTCTTGATACAAATTCATCAAATTCTATTTTATTTGGCAAATGATCATGTAAGAGTAAAAAGCAGCATTCTTCAAAATTTGAATTTTTTGTTAAATCCAAAACATCAAATCCTCGATAAATCAATTTTCCCTTTTCACCATCAATCATGGAAATTTTTGTATCTGCAATTGGAATGTCTCTTAATCCAATATTCTTTGTTTCCATACACTTCTCGCTATTTTTCGACTTTTAAATTTTCAATCAGTTTATGAGATATTTCATCTAAAATGCATTCTCAGTCAATTATTTTCGGTGTAGAAAGTCTAAACAATCAAAGCTTGAGCATATTACGTCATATTTCATTAATTTGCATGTCAACTCTATCTGAACGTGAAATGAGAAAAAGAATTGATGGTGAAATTCTTAATGCTACCCCTGAATTCTTGGAAATAATCCAAAAATTTGATCAAGAAAACCAATTGAATTATTCCACCATTTATGAGATTTATTCCACAATAATTAACTCTAAAAAAACACTCTCTCCAAAATCAAAATCAGAATAATCATTTTTAATTTAAATGAGGGTTTATCAGATTTTCAACATAATTGATTACTAAAATTAAAAAATCAAAAATTGTATGTGTTTCTCATAGAGAAGATGCAGATGGTATAAGCTCTGCTGCATTAATTAAACAAGCATTTGGCGGTGAAACTATTCTTGTGGATTATCCTGGAATGATGGATAGCATGGAGCCTTTAAGAAATGATAGGAAACTAAAAGAATTATATATTTGTGATGTGGGATTAAATAAAAAAAATGAATCTGATTTTGTTGAACTATTAACACAATTACGAAAACGAAGTGTAAGAGTAGCATATATTGATCATCATGATCTTGATAAGAAAATCATAAAACAATTAGAAAAAATCAAAGTCAAAGTAGTTCATGATACAAATGAATGTGCATCTGTTCAAGTTTACAATACTTACAAAAATAAATTAAAAGATCATGCCGCATTTATTGCAGCATGTGCTGCAATCACTGATTATATGGAGGATAGGCCGCTTGGATCTAAACTATTACAAATATTTGATAGACAATTTGCGTTAATCAGCGCAACTGTGATGACATACAATATTGTTGGACACCAAAAAGAACCTGACTATTTGTTATATTTGGTAGATGAACTCAGTGAATCAAAATATCCTCATGAAATTCCAAACTCTTACGAGTTTGCACAATTACAAGTTGATAAACTCGCTCAAATATTTTCAAAGGTGAAAAAAAATATGAAAATTAAAAAGAATCTAGGATATATGGAAATTACTGATTCTGGCGCAAGCGGTGCTGTAAATTTTGTACTTGGTTTATCTGGAAAAGATGTTGGTATTGCATACAAAGAACGGGTTGATTATGGAGTGTATGCTGTATCTGTTAGAGGTTCGAAACAATGTAAAATTCATCTCGGAAAATTAATTAATAAAATAACTGCTGAAATTGGTGGTTCTGGTGGTGGACATGACAAAGCATGTGGTGCATCAATTCCAAAAGCAAAAATTTCTAAATTCATTAATGCAATAAATTCTGCATTGGAAAAATAAATTGTCAACAGAATCATTACAAAAAGATCATAAATTGATTGAAAAAGTTTTACTTGCTTTAGATGCGACCATAAAACTTCTCAAGGATGGGAAAAAAATTCCTGAACAAATTCTACTTCCTACCATCGATTTCACTCAAAATTTCACTGATATCTGTCATCATGGAAAAGAAGAAGAAGCACTATTTCCTGCACTAGAAAAAGCTGGAATGCCATCTCATATGGGCCCTATTCGAATGATGATAGTTGAACATCAGCGTACAAAAGCTATTGCAGAACAAATAGAATTAGCTTCTAAAAAATACCTCAAAACTAATGATTCTGTTGATTTGATATTAACTTTGGAAGTATATGTCCAACATGTGACGGAACATCTTTGGAAAGAAAATAATAGATTGTTCAAAATGGCTGAATCAAGATTAACTAATTATGCAAAAGATGTTGATAAAAATTTAGCAGAAATTGAAGAAAAAAAATTCAAAGAGATAGGAAAATCTAGGTCTGATTATGAATTGTTAGTAGATGATTTGGAGAAATCTATCTCTAAAATTAACTAGAAAATTCTACGATCATATCAATCTCAACTGTAGAGTTTAATGGAAGACTTGCTACACCTACTGCAATTCTAGAATGCTTTGCCATATCTCCAAAAATCTCAACTAACAAATCTGACGCTGCATTGATTACTCTTGGTTGTTCTGTAAAATCAGGACTTGAATTAACAAATCCTGAAATTCTAACAAATTTTGTAATTTTATCAAGTGAGCCCAGATTTGTTTTTAATTGTGATAAACCATTAATTATGCAAATTCGTGCAGCGTCTTTTGCTGAATCAACTGATTGCTTTTCAGGTACTTTTCCCTCGAAAATAATCTTACCCTCTTTCATTGGAATCTGTCCTGAAACAAAAGCGAGATTCCCTGTAGTAACTACTGGAATATAAGATCCTGCTGGACTAGGCGGTGTTGGAATCTCAATAGATAATTCTTTTAATTTATCTTCAATCATGAACTCTCCTCAAAATTTGTATATTTAGTCTTATACTGAATTATTCTAGGCGTCAAGACTAATTTCAGTTGAATTAATTTTACCAAAATTCCGATAGCAGTTTACTCTATCTAATACCTAGTCAAATCATGATTGAATGCATCAGTGAAATAAGATGAGTATGGCCCCACAAGAACTAGAAAAAAGCGCTAGCAAATATGCTGCTGCTGCTATAAGAGCTGATTCTCAAGGAGCTGCTGGAATGGCCATAACTGATTATCAAAATGCATCTGATACTTTATTGAAATTAATACGACTTTATCCTACTAGCAGTCTAAACAAAATCTACAAGCAAAGTTATCAAAAATACCAAGACCGTATTCAAGCATTGCGTGATACTAATGGCTCAGATATTGAACCTGTAGTAGATCCAAATGCATCTCCAGAGGAGCAAAAAAAGGCTCTGGCTAAAGCTCAACCTCACAAAGATGATGGTGGTGATCTTGAAGATCTAGTTATGAAAGAAAAGCCTGATGTAAAATGGTCCGAGGTAATTGGATTGGATGATGCAAAAGGTGCATTACGTGAATCAATTGTCTATCCTAGTAAAAGACCTGATTTATTTCCATTGGGGTGGCCACGTGGAATGTTATTGTATGGTCCTCCGGGAACTGGAAAAACAATGCTTGCAGCAGCTACTGCAAATGAACTAGATGGTTATTTCATTAATGTTGATGCCGCATCAATGATGAGTAAATGGCTTGGTGAAGCGGAAAAAAATGTATCAAAATTATTCAATATGGCAAGAAAGTATAATGAACGTGAAGGTAAGCCAGTAATCTTGTTCATTGATGAGGTTGATTCCCTTCTTGGAGATCGAAATAGCGAGGTCGGTGGTGAAGTTAGAGCAAAAAATCAATTTTTATCTGAATTAGATGGCGTTAATGGAAAAGGTAAGGAAACAATGATGTATGTAATTGGTGCAACTAACAAACCATGGAGTCTAGATGAACCATTTTTGAGAAGATTCCAAAAACGAATCTATGTATCTCTTCCAAATCATGATGCACGAGAAAAACTCTTCAAACAATACACTGAACCATTAAAGAAATCATCTAGATTCAATCTTACCACTCTTGCAAAACAATTTGATGCATATAGTGCAAGTGACATCAAAGACGTTTGCCAAGGCGCACAATTATTAGTGGTAAATGAATTATTCAGATCTTCAACTTACCATGAACCTGTTGATGGTGAAATTGCACAAAATCCTCGTGAACTAACGATGACTGATTTTAAAGATATCAAAGCAAGAAGAAAACCAAGTGTATCCATAGAAAATATTCGTGCATATCACAAATGGAGTGAAGCATTCGGTGCACTCTGATCGATTTTTATATCGATCAGCAAAGAAGCTTTTAAATCCTGATTCTAAGAGACTTGTAGAGGGTCACAATAACTACAAAGAAATCCAAACATGCAAACAAGTTTGGGAAGCTGATCCTTTCTGATGGAACTGTTTTGGATGGAATGGGGTTTGGTTATTCAACTACTGTTTTTGGTGAAATTGTTTTCAATACCGGCATGGTAGGCTACCCTGAAGCCTTAACAGATCCCTCTTACAATGGTCAAATTCTTACACTAACATATCCTCTGGTTGGAAATTATGGGGTTCCAGATTCAGACGAAGTTGATGAAGATGGAATTTCTAAATTCTTTGAATCTGACATGATGCAGATTCGGGGGTTAGTAGTTCATGAATTATCTCAGACTGCAAGTCATTGGAATCTAAAAATGACTCTAGATGAATGGATGTTTAATGAACAAGTTCCAGGAATCTCTGGAATCGATACTAGAGAAATTACTAAGAATCTTACAAGCAGTGGTGTGATGATGGCTGCCCTAGTTGTTTCTGATGAGGAAATTGATGTTGAAAAAATCAAAAATGAACTTACTAATGTTACAAAATATAATTCTGAAAAATTTATGAATATTGTATCTACTAAAAAGGAAAAAATTTACGGTGATGATAATCAATCTGTAGTTGTTATTGACACTGGAGCAAAAAATGCAATTGTTAGGAATATTCGAGAATTAGGATACAAAGCAATAGTAGTTCCATGGAATACTTCCTTT
>Ga0315316_10002713_pt1 | contig 12792 bp, 14 predicted proteins | sample M160m3416metaG_FD_203702 | JGI IMG/M metagenome (GOLD analysis project Ga0315316, IMG submission 203702) | Ammonia-oxidizing marine archaeal communities from Monterey Bay, California, United States - M1 60m 3416 | ecosystem: Environmental > Aquatic > Marine > Intertidal zone | place: USA...
TAACAGTATGCTCCAGAAACCGTTCTGCAAGAGCAAATCGAGCTGCGCCAAAAGCAGCTAAAAAGCCTGCAAAATGCCTTATTTTGCGGGTGCTTGCCCCCATCCTGTCCCATTTGGGGGCATACAACTACCTCAGGAAACGGAAATCCCCTACTATATATGGGCTTCAGGGGAATAGAAGCTTCGTTACATGGCTAAGTGCTATTTAATTGTGAATCGAAGAACTATTATTTTGATATAGTAAAACTGCCAGAGGATACATCATGACATCATTGGAAAACAAAACTGATACGAGCAGATCTCTATATATCAGTTATATGGCTAAAACCACGGATCATTATTTATCGGAGGGGTTCAATAATCCCTATCAGTGGGCTCGTTTCGAGGATGTTCCATTTACTCCACTTAAGAAACCCTTGGATGAGTCAAGAGTTGCACTTATAACAACTGCGGCCCCGTATCAGCCCGATAAGGGTGATCAGGGACCGGGAGCGCCATACAACAATGATGCAAAATTCAAGCATATCTACACGCACCCAAGTGATTCGATACCGGATGTACGGATTTCACATATTGGATATGACCGAAATAATGCCGAGATTGATGATCAGCGAGTGTATTTCCCCCTTGAACGATTGCATGAGTTGGAGACTGACGGTCGATTTGGATCATTAGGACCTCGACTATATGGTGCACCGACGCTTCGAAGCCAGAGAATGACTAGTGAACGCAACGCGCCAGAAATTCTCTCAATGTGCCGAGATGATGAAATTGATGTTGCGCTTTTGGTTGCGGTCTGACCGGTTTGTCATCAGACCGTGAGTCTGTTAGCTCGGCACCTGGAAGAGAATGGAATCCCAACAGTCATAGTTGGATGTGCACGCGATATTGTAGAGCAGGTCGGCGTGCCGAGATTTGTGTTTAATGACTTTCCTCTTGGTCATCCTTGTGGCAAACCGTACGATGACGACACGCAGAAAGGCATTCTGGACTTAGCGTTTACGACACTTGAGAATGCCTTCGTTCCTAGGACAACAGTACAGAGTCCGTACCGTTGGAGTGATGACGAGTCCTGGAGAGATCGTTACATGCGGAAGAGTGAGGACTGAAATTTTCACTGTGGTGTAGTGTCAAAATTATGTCTGAGACTGAAATCGGTAGAGTAGTTAAAATGCCTGCGTCTGTTGACGGAGTATTGTTGTTGTCTGAAATGCCTGGTTCAGAAAGACCGCTAAATGAATGGTTGGCCGGTGCTGAGGCGCGGCAGACGGATTTAATAGTAAATTTAGCCGAAGAAGAAGAATTGACGAATATTTCTCCAGAGTACTTGGAGTACATGGGCGTTGATGGTGGTATTGAGATATCAACCTTTCCCATACCGGATTACTCAGTGCCAGTCGATATGGTGAGTTTTCATGAGCTTATTGTGGAAGTTACTCAAAGGCTCCGGTCAGGCGAGTGTGTAATTGTTCATTGCAGAGCCGGGATTGGCAGATCTGGCTTGTTTGCGGCCTCGCTACTAACTTCTTTGAACATATCTTTTAGTGAGGTGTTACAAAGCGTTCAAAGTGCTGGAGGTAAATTTGAGACTGAGGCACAGCGGCTTTTTCTACAGGAATACCGACTCTATTTGGGTAAATAATTTTCCAGTTAGTAGAACCTATAAAATTTGCGAGAGGAAAAGTTTAGTACGATCTTCTTGAGGATTATTGAAGAAGTGATCAGGGGTTCCTTGTTCAACAATTTGTCCCTCGGCAAAGAATAAGAATCGATCTGCCACTTCACGCGCGAAACCCATTTCATGAGTCACAACAATCATTGTCATCCCAGATTCGGCAAGTTCTCGCATCACATCAAGAACTTCTTTGATCATCTCTGGGTCGAGTGCTGAGGTCGGCTCATCAAAAAGCATAATTTTCGGTTGCATAGCGAGGGCGCGCGCTATCGCTACTCGTTGTTGTTGCCCACCGGAGAGTTGAGTAGGGAATTTGGTTGCTTGTTCAGGAATCCCAACTCGCGTGAGGCCTGCCATTGCTAACTCTTCAGCATCTTTTTTTGGCATTTTTTTTACTTTTCGAGGGGCTAACGCAACGTTGTCTAGAACGGTAAGGTGAGGAAACAGGTTGAATTGCTGAAACACCATTCCGACCTCAGATCGAATTTTTTGTAGGTTTCGGCTATCGTCATTAATCTCAATTCCGTCGACTACAATTACACCAGCCTCGTGTTCTTCGAGTTGATTAATGCACCTGATGAAAGTAGATTTTCCGGACCCTGATGGGCCTAATACTACTACTACTTCACCCTCGGCGATGTCCGCTGAGACACCCTTCAGCGCTTGAAAGTTGCCAAACCACTTATCAACGTTTTCAGCGTGAATAATAACTTTTTCAGTTGATTTTTCTACCATAGATCATTCTCCTGTGGGACTACCGTGTACCTAGTCCTAGATTTTCTTCTACTTTTTTACTGAGATTGGACATAGACCATGTCACCACCCAGAATAAGAATCCAACAAATACCAAAACTTCTAGGGCTGTGCCACCATATGCGAGCTCATTAAACGCCTTACGACCGACTTCCAGCACATCTACAACACTAATTAAGTAAACGAGGGTTGTGTCTTTAAAGAGTCCAATGTATTGATTAATTAGAGATGGAAGAACCGCACGAAGTGCTTGGGGAAGGAGAATTAATCTGAGGGTTTGAAAGTAGGTAAATCCAATTGAGTCAGCGGCTTCATATTGGCCTTTTGGAATCGCCTGTAAACCCCCTCGTACTACTTCCGCCGTATAGGCCGCATTGAAAATAATCAAAATTATCATTGTGCGAATGATTACGTCTGCCTCATTCAATCCAAACCAACTTGGCAGTATAAATGGGAGGACAAATCGACCCATAAATAGCCAGGCGATTAGCGGGGCGCCACGTACTATTTCAATAAGGCTGGTGGACAATATTTGTATAGCCGGATAGCCCTTTGTCGTGCGGCCAAGTGCGAGTACAACCGCTAGGGGCGTGCCAATAACAATTGCTATAGCTGCCAGAATAACATTTACAAATAGCCCGCCCCAATAGTTGGTAGTAGGTGCATCGCCAATAAATAACAAAACTAGCATTGTGGGGATGAGCAGGATCCAGCCCGCGATTGTGATTTTTGCCAATATCGGAAATAATTTGTATTTTGTGTCACCGAAGTAAGCTAAAGCGTAACCAAAGACACCTGTTAATAGACCATACCCAAATTTCAAGGCATTTGAGTCGAGTTCTAAAAATAAGTAACTGATTATTGTGCCGGTGATAATCAGGGAAATTAATACTCTTCTGCCTGGTCTGAGCCAGAGCGCCGAACTGAGACCAGTCACTCCCGCAAACATCCAGACTGTAGGCCAAATTCGCCAGACATGTTCCTCTGGATAACGTCCGATCATAAAGGCTCTTCGCTTATCGATAATTACCTGCCAGTCTGCATTGATTAGGAACTGTACGATCGTATAGAGAGCCCACACTGCGACTATAAGAGTTACCAAAGTGATGGCGGTATGTAATTTTGTTTTGAATAATTGCGACTTTGCGTCTGAGTCTTCATAGGCCATCAACAGACGCTGTGGTAGCGAAAAATTAGAATTTGACTGGGAATTAATAGACATGAATTCCCCCTATATACCTGATCGCTGAACGTACCAGTTAAGACCGTTCATCACTGACGAGATGAAGAGTGCCATGACCAGATATATCACAAGTAGAGCAGTAAAAATTTCCAAGCTGTGTCCGGCATTATTAGAAATGGTTCTTGTGGCGAACACGACATCAGAGAAGCCGATTGCTACGGCGATACTGGTGTTTTTAGTCATATTTATGTATTGATTGCCCAGTGGTGGAATCATAGTTCGGAGCGCTTGCGGCAGGATTATCAGGGTAAGCCGCTGGTAGGCAGATAATCCAAGAGCTTTTCCAGCTTCTGCTTGGCCTGCCGGTAACGATAAAATACTTCCTCGCACGATTTCCGAAATGAAAGATGCGGTATAAAAGCCGAGTGCAACTACGATTGCGAGAAATTCTCCTGTGATTACCATTCCACCTTTATAGTTTTGGATTGCACCTCCAGCGCCACTTTCAATGATGCCGGGTGTTTGTCCGGTAAAGGGCGAGTCCAAAAGAATATATGCGATCACAGATATTGCGAGGAACATAAATATTGGGTATCTGTTAGTTCGTTGGTTCCCTCCCAAGGCATCCTGTCGTTTTTGAAGATACCGTCTAAGAAGAACAGCGCCTATGCCAGCTATACCAGCCACGAACAGCCACGTGCTTAAATTATCCTGACCTATCAGCCATGGAATTGCAAAGCCCTTATTCGAAATAAATATGAAATCTTGGAGTATTTCCAAACCAAAAAAATTAATATCTATTGCGACCGCATCGCTAATAGCCGGTGCCGTCAGCCATATCACTACGTACCAAATATAGATCTGTAAAAGCGCTGGAATATTCCTTAATATTTCAACGTAAAGTGTGCAAGCCTTTCGAATCAGATAAAAGTCCGACAATCGCCCTATTCCGACTAATAATCCCATAATACTTGCGAAGCCAATCAGCACAGATGCAAGCCGGATAGTGTTCCATGCGCCATTTAGGATGGCGTCCATACGGCTATCATTACTGTCGATATCAAATATGAGACCGTGTGATAAGGCTATACCAGCACGAGCATTTAGAAACTCGAATGTCAGGAACGGGGGACTAGAGGTGAATTTAGGTGCCTGCACGTTTTCAAGATTTGAAAGTTGTCCAACCAGACCCAGTCCAATAAAAACAACTATTAAAACTGCCGCACCTTGAACAATTGCTCTCCTGTACGCAGAGCGATACCAGAAATTGGTGAGCGTGTTCATTTCGAGATAAACCTGTCACTAAGTGGTTGAAAGTTCACAACGACAACTCTGTCAAACCTCCATATGCCTGGGTTGAATACCCAGGCATATGTGGTTTTTAATATTTGATGAATGGAGGTCAACAGAAACAAGTTGACCGCCTGATCACCTTATCTAATCGGTGGCGAGTAGATTAATCCACCATTCGTCCAAAGAGCGTTCAAGGAACCTTCTCTTTCTAGACCAAGTGGTGTGATGTTCTTCTCGTAGATCTCACCGTAGTTACCGACCTGCTTTAGCACAGCCTGCATGAATTGCGGACCAACTGCCAGACCCATATCGGTGACATCTCCACCGTCGTAACCAACACCCAGCATCAGTGCAACCGCTACGCTGTCGGGGTTAGCAATCTGTGCATCAACATTTGCGCTGCTTACTCCGAGCTCTTCAGCCTGGAATGTACCGAAGGTTACCCATGCAACGATGTCGAACCATTCGTCATCACCATGTCGAGTCAAGGGACCGAGTGGTTCCTTGGACATAGTCACTGCCAAAATACGAAGCGCATCTGGACCCTCTGGATAGACACCTCTTCGCGACGCTAGACCTGATTTATCAGTTGTCCAGCCATCACATCGACCTGCAAGAAAAGCTTCTTGTAGAAGATCAGTTGTCTCAAATGTTAGTGCTGTGTATGTAAGACCGCGCTCCAAGAATTGTGAAGCTAGGTTCAACTCAGTCGTCGTTCCTTGGTTTACACATATAGTTGCGCCGTCCATATCTTCAAGTGTTTGGAACGGTGAACTGGCCTTAACCATCATTCCCTGACCATCATAGAATGTTGGTGCTGCAAATGACTGCTTGAGATCAGAGTCTCTACTCAGTGTCCAGGTAGTGTTTCGGATTAATACATCAACTTCACCACTTGCGAGTGTTTCAAATCGATTTGCACCAGTTGTTTCAACAAACTCAACTTTAGTTGAATCGCCGAAAACAGCCGCTGCAACTGCGCGGCAGTAATCTGCATCAAAACCTGTGTAGCTTCCATCAGCCTCAAGCTGACTGAAACCAGGTAATGAGCCTGAAATACCGCATTTTAAAATACCGCGATCTTTTACTTTTGCAAGGGTGCTTTCGCCACTTGCTGCTGAATCAGCTGTGCTGACGCTTGTAGTTTCTTCATCATCCGAAGAACAAGCGATTAGCGCTACTGATGCAAGAGCCAGCACCGATAACAGGAATCCCCGCCTTAGCCATGACATGCTCATGTGCTTTCCTTTCTCTTCCCATCTGTTAAGTCATTAACACTTTGTTAACGCTTTAGTGGACAAGTGTATATTCAGTCTGATTGTTAGGGTTAGATATTGAGTAAAAAATATATACAAATTTAATGCTGTTTTATGCACTTAATTAGGCACGTTTTAGCATAAAGAGCGTATTTGAGAGACGAGTTTAGTGATTATGGTTCGTTGCAAAAACAGGCCGCGACTTGATTCTTCCAATGATGATGCATCCAAGAAACAGTCCAACAAATACAAGAGCGATCGCGGGGCCGGTCGGAAGATCATAAATATATGAGAGAGTAATTCCAGTCATTGTACCCCCTACGGCAAGGCACTCGGTGAGGATGAGTGAGCTTCGCAGCGATCGGGTAGCCTGATTCGCTGCAGAAAAAGGGATGATGAGCAGGGCCGAGATAAGTATGACACCGAGAAGCTTTACACCAGCGATTAGAGCGACTGACGTGCCAACGAAAAGAAAATACTTTGCCGCAGATGTAGGCAAACCTAGAACGCTGGATAACTCACCATGAACGGTAGTTAGTACGAGAGTCCGCCACTGGATTTTGAACAGAGCTAATGTGACCGCAAAGAACACTATGAGAAGGTAGATGTCATTCCAACTAATACTGAGTAGGCTCCCGAACAGGTACGTAATAAGTTCAGGCTTATAGCCCGGAGTTAGGGCCATGAGTAATACAGCGGAGCTCATGCCACCGACAAGCACTATTCCAACCACGCTATCAAGTGTTAGGCGCTCATTGTCTTCTATTTTTGCGAGTATCAAACCAATGCAGGCGGCTACGGCCGCAGCCCACAAGAGCGGCACACCACCAAACATAATTCCTACGGCAATTCCCAGGAGTGACGCATGCGACACTCCATCAGCCATGAATCCGAGCTTTCTAGGAACCATGAATACCCCAAACAAGCCCAGCAGGATAGCGAGAAGGAGCGATCCAATTATGGCCCGTTGCATAAAAGGGGTTGCAAGCATTTCAGAAATTAAATCCATATCAGACCGATCGACTAAATGTTATCTATGTAGCAATATCCGTCGTGGGTGGTCTCTGGATCAGGCGTAAGTTTCTGTATCTGCTTTATATTCACGGTTGAAAGTGAATTTTTGCAGACGCAACTGGCAGCTTGGTCGCAAATAAAGTTTTTATTTAGGCATATGACGTGGTCTGCGTATTGAGAAACCATTTGCCAATCGTGGGTGATAATTACGATAGTCACCCCGCTATTCTTTATCTCCAAAATGACATCCAGAATATGTTTTTCACCTGAGTCGTCTACGTTGGATAGCGGCTCATCAAGAAACAACACCTCAGGTGAACGGGCAAGTTCGGCGGCCAGAAGTAGCTTCTGTTGTTGACCTCCTGAAAGTTGGTTAATAGTCCTGACTGACAGATCTCGCGGAAAATCCACACGTGTGAGGACGCTTTCAACATCTTTTTCTTTGACTTGAGATGAATATCGTAGATACTCGGCCACCGTCATCTGTAACTGTTTTGGAAAGGTGATTCCCTGCGGGACATAACCCGTGACCATCTGGGATCGCCTATTGCCTTTCTCCGAATAAATCGAGATTTCACCCGAGTGTTTGGGAAGAAGGCCGAGTATGGTTTTTATCAGGGTAGTTTTGCCTGAACCATTTTCTCCCACCAAGAACGTTAAGGAATTTCTCGGCACACAGCAGCTTGCCTCACAGATTATTTCTTTTGAGTCACGAACGACCGTAAGGTCACAGCACTCGACTATATTTTCTGTTGGATTACTGACTATCGATGTCATCTGTCTACTTTTTCGTTGCTCTCGGTCTAGTGATCGTGGTCGAGTGTATCAACCAAGGTCTGAATATTGTAACGAAGAAGAGCTTGATATGAATCTTGGCTGCCTATCCCACCCAATGGATCGAGGACAGCTATCTCCAGGCCATAGTCGTTCGCGAATCCTTCCAGGGAAGAAGTTGAGAGTTGTGGTTCCGAGAAAATTGCATGTACATCATGTTCTTCGACAGTATCAGCAAGCTTTTTCAAGTAACGAGGACTTGGTTCTTCAGCACCCGTTGGCTCGAAGCTACCAACCAAATTCAGGTCAAATGTGTCAGCAAAATAACTCCAGGCGTCATGCAGCGTGATGAATGCGTCATCATGAACTGCTTCAACTAATTCAGCTAGTTCCGCTTGAAGTGCGTTCATTTCTTCGGTGAACTTCACCAAATTAGCTTCGTAGTATGAAGCATTTTCAGGATCGACTCTCGACAGCTCAGTAGCGATGTTTTTGGCCATCTGTATGCCGTTTAGCGGTGAGAGCCAGTAGTGAGGGTTTGCACCGGAATGGTCATGCCCGTCGTGATCGTCATCGTCGTGCTTTTCGTCATCGTGATCGTGGTCGTCGTGATCATCATCGTCATCATGCTTTTCGTCATCATGGTCATGATCGTCGTCATGCTTTTCGTCATCGTGGTCATGATCGTCGTCATCATCATGATCGTCGTGATCGTCGTGATCGTCGTGATCGTCGTGATCGTCATCTTCTTTATGTTTGTCATCATCGTGGTCATCCCAACCTCGCAATTTGATGCCAGAAGACAAGATAATAAAATTATCAGAATCCACTATCCACTCGTCCAAACCTTCACCTATTCCAAATACGAGAACAGAATCACTGATTTGCTTTTGAACGGAGGGGGTCAAATTAAATGTATGTGGGGAATCGCCTGGCGCTAGTAAAAGCGATATGTTGGCCTTATCGCCGGCTATTTGTCGAGCGATATCGTAAACTGGAAAAATTGTTGCTGATACAGCGATGATTTCAGCACTGGATGCTGAGTCACTGCTTTGTGCGCCTGAAGAGCTGGTTTGCGCAGCTGAAGAATTACTTTGTGTGGCGGAAGATTCTGCGTTGTTTGAGTCGCTTGTACATCCGCTTAAAAGAATACTCAACGACAAAAATGCAGTTATCAACAGATGATGTCGTTTGAGTACTTGCGGGACTGAAAATTTGCTTAGGCTCATCTGCTTGCTCCAATTTATTCCGAGATGATTTTTTTTTGACTAACAATTGATTAATTGACGAAATCAAGACTAGTTCTCATTTTTTGTTTGGTGCAAGTATTTGGGAACCATTCCCAAATACTTGCACGAGGGGGGGACCCTTTCTGTTATCTGATCGGCTTGCTCCAATTTATTTCAAGATTATTTTGTGATTAGCAACTTACTTGATTGCGAAAATAAGAATAGTTCTCATTTTTGTTTAGTGCAAGTATTTGAGAATCATTCTCGAATACTTAGGTCACGGAATATTGCGTTGATTATTTTAAGAAGCGGATACTAGTCGAAACGGCTTGTAGGTCTCAGCAATTTATAATGATCGCGTAGTGTGTCGGTTTCATATTGTGTTCGAAAGAGACCACGTTTTCTAAGTATAGGAATCACGTCTGCAATGAAAACATCAAACATATGCGGGAGAACGGGCGGCATTAGGTTGAAGCCGTCTGCCGCCCCATCATTAATCCAATCTTCCATGAGATCAGCAACCTGTTCGGCGGTGCCCGCGAATGTATAGTGACCACGTGCGCCCGAAAGTTTGAATAGCAGTTCGCGCAAAGTGGGTTTCTGATTTCGTATCAGATCTATGATGAGGCTCGGACGACTTACGGATCCCTGTAGATTTTTTGGATCTGGAAAATCTTCTGGAACTAGCGGTTTGTCGAGATCGATATGGGAAAGATCGATGCCACCAAAATTTCCAGATAGTCTCTTTAGTCCCACTTCCTGATCACCTAACTCGTCTAATTCCTTGGCATATTGCTTGGCCTTCGATTCGGTTGAGGCAATTACGGGACTCAGTCCAGGCATGATTATGCACTGATCTGCAGGCCGGCCTTCGGCCACGACTCGCGATTTAATGTCGCGGTAGAAATCCTGCGCGGCATTCTTTTCCAGAACAGCCGTGAAAATCGCTTCGCCGTGTTTTGCAGCAAAATTGCGGCCGGGTTCAGAGGATCCAGCCTGAACAAGTACCGGGCGTCCTTGGGGCCCTCTGGGTACAGTTAGTGGGCCGCGGACGTCATAGAAAGTGCCTTCATGATTGATTGGTTGAATACGCCCAGGTAGGGTGTACTGTCCACTATCGCGGTCGTCCACTATCGCATCTTCAGCCCAGCTATCCCAAAGGCCGTTTACTACCTTCATAAATTCATCAGCGCGTTCATATCTTTCTTCGATACCTGCCTGTGGGTCAGCACTATAGTTACTTGCGGCGTGGCCTGATGCCGTAGTGACAATATTCCAAGCAATTCGTCCGTTGCTAATGTGATCGAGGGAGGCGAACTGACGAGCTAAATTGTAAGGTGCAGAATATGTTGTTGAAGCGGTGCCTATAATACCGATTTTTTTTGTAATAGCAGCTAACGCACCAGCGAGTGGAACTGGATCGAGTACTGCACGCGGTGTGTACTCGATGTCAGACCCGAGCGACAAAATATCGGATAGAAAAATAGAATCAAACGCCGCATCTTCTGCCTTCCTAGCTAAATCTTCGTAGTAACGAAAATCTGTAAGCAAAAAAGGAGTCGCATTCTTATGCCGCCAAGCCGCTTCGTGATGACCACGACTGTGTATGAATAGGTTTAGGTGTACTTGGCGTTTCATGAGAGTATTTCCTAGATGCCCGAATTTGAATTAGGGATTAAGACAGACATTTATTTTACAGACGACCAGTCAGTAGGTCGGCACAACTTGTTATTCTGACCTGCAACCAGACCTTCGCTTTTGCTGAGATACTCATCCCAACGTGGGTCCGCCTCGCGTGCTTGCCTTTTTTCTTCTAAGTCAGCCAGACTTTCATATCCCCACATATGTACGACTTGGTTTAACGTTCCATGTTCGACCACAAAATATCCGAGTGGTTCACCTATATATTCACGTAAGACAGGCAGTGCATATTCCTCAAACAAACTTAAGTAGGTCTTCATTTTTCTGGGAACTATGTCATATGTACGCACATCAACGATCATTATAGAACTCCTACACATTTTAGGTTTTTAAGTATTACCGAAGATGATAACTAATTAGTTCTAGTTATATCATCATGTTCGCAGACGAATTTTTGCGATATATATAATGATATGGAAACTAGACGGAGGAGTTAGTATGCCTGACTTTGATTTGGGAGAAATAAAAGCGTTGACTTGGGATGTCGGAGGGACAGTATTTGACTGGCATCACACTATTAAGAGAGAAATAACTGTATTAGCCGAAGCACAGTCGAAACAGATTGATGCCGCAGTGTTTGCTAACAAATGGCGATTTAAGATGTTTGAGCTTCTCCAGCCAGTTAGAAAAGGCGAGGCGACATGGAAGAATGCAGATGAACTTCACCTTGAAGCTTTGGATATTGTTCTGGATGAGCACGACTGGTCGATGACTCTTAGTCAGAGGCAAGATTTGAATACAGTCTGGCATCGGTTAGATGCATGGTCCGAGGCTCCGGCATGCATCGAAAAGTTAAGAAGCCGATTTCAGGTGACTGTTCTGACAGTTTTGTCTCTCCGGATAGCTGTTTCAAGCTCAAAGTACAATCAAATGTCATGGGACAATATATTTTCTTGCGAATTTCTTGGACACTACAAGCCGGATCCGGAGGCCTATCAAAAGGCTGCAAGCCTTTTAGGTTTGCGTCCCGACCAGGTAATGATGTGTGCAACGCACAAGAATGACTTACAGAGTGCGGCAGATGCCGGACTGAGAACGGCTTATGTACATGTAGCTGATGAACATGACGTTGTGTCGAAGCATTTTTTTGGCGCTGATGCGTCGGTCCAGATACCAACTGACGATCAGTTTGATGTGGTTGCCAAAGATTTTCCGGACCTGAGTACCAAGTTACTCGCATAAAATAGACAAATCAGGATTGATAGAGGAGGTAGATTGAAAATGGACGCATCTCGAGCTAATTTACTCAACTCGGTATCGCTTATCGTAATCGGCTTATGGGGTTATTTTGCGGTCTCATCTGTGACTGCATTGATTCCGGTCGCTTTCGGTGTGACGCTTCTTTTATGTTTTTTAGTGGTGTCTAATAAACCAGATTTGAATCATATTGTGACTCATATTGCTGTGCTTCTCACGCTGATTATTTTGTTAGCTTTGGTAGGGATGCGGCTACCTACATCACTCGATACGGGAGGAATGGGACTTCTTCGTGTGTTGGTTATGATCGGTACGTCTGCCCTGGCGACAGTATTTTTTGTGAAGAGTTTTATTGATGCCAGGCGGAATCGTTAGAAATTATTGACTTTAATCTAGAGCTAATTCTTTGTGAATTCCTCGCCTGATCGCTATCACGGTCTCGATGCCCTCAGAGGGATTGCTATGTTGTTGGGTATAGTTTTGCACGCGGCAATACCGTATTACCCAGACTTGGAGATGTGGCCGAAAGACAGAAATTCGTCTGAGATCATTGGACTAATCTTCGATTTCATCCATATGTGGAGAATGCCAGTGTTTTTTATGCTGGCTGGTTTTTTTGCCAATTTGATCATTAGTCGCAAATCATGGCAGGCTTGGTGGCTAAACAGGTGGCTGCGTCTTGCCCTTCCGATGATTATTTTTTTCCCGTTGATCGGG
>Ga0315316_10002715_pt1 | contig 12789 bp, 10 predicted proteins | sample M160m3416metaG_FD_203702 | JGI IMG/M metagenome (GOLD analysis project Ga0315316, IMG submission 203702) | Ammonia-oxidizing marine archaeal communities from Monterey Bay, California, United States - M1 60m 3416 | ecosystem: Environmental > Aquatic > Marine > Intertidal zone | place: USA...
CCCGAAACCTCCGAGAATCGCGCGTTGGTCGAGAGAATCAGGCCGTCCAGACGCACCAGCACCACGCCGTCCTGCAATTTGGCAAGCAGCGTCCGAGCGACCGATTGCGGTGTCAGCATCAGATCTTCCGTGTCGTGCAACACGGTTAGCCAGACCACCGCGCACGCGCAGGAGATACCAAGGGGCCCGAGCCGCGGAAACGGAATGCCCAACAGCGGCAGGATGTACTCCGTGGGGACCGCGAGCAGAACAGAGAGCCCGATGCTCACCCGAGTCCCCCAGGCCCGCACGCGGTCGACGCGAGGAAGAGACTCGCGCTCCGGAGAGCGAGCCGCCTGATGCGCCGCATAGAGCGGCACGACCAGTCCCAGCGGAATGACTAAAAAGGAGGGCGCCCCGTAGCGCGGCATCCAACCGCCCCAGGCGTTCGGGAGCATCGCCTGCGTCGCACCGGGCATGAAGGCCACGGCGATCCCGAGCCCGAAACAACCGAGGGCGGCAATCCGAGCGTGGCGCTCGAGCCTTACGCGGGCCTCCGGGTTCATCTGCGCCACGACCCAGAGCGCGCCAGGGCCGATCATCAGGGGCGGCAGATGGGCCCAACGCATCCACAGCAGAGCACGTTGGGGGTCCGTCTCGATCGAAGTGAGCAGGTCGACGAGCGCCCAGCAGCCGGTGTAGAGGAAGAGCGTCGCCATCCCCCCGGTCGCCCGGTTGTCGGAGTCCCACGCGATCGAAACCGCCGCAAAGACGGTCGAGACGAGGATGGCCGCGAGCGGAACGATCGAAGCGTCGAGCAAGGGAGATCCCGGGGTGGTTGCCCTTCACTCTTCGTCCCCGCCGTAGGCCCGCTTGACGCAGACTTATCCTCGATCTGCCGGTCAGTTGCAGCCGATCTGCCGACCCGGTCCAAAACCAGGCAGCCTTTTCAACCCGGCCCTGACCGATCGGGGCTTTCCCGCCCATCTGGGCAAATAACGGAACAGCACGCACCCACGGCAGCGATGCCCAGCGGCGGCACCCTGCACGGGAAGTGGGCAGGGATGGCGCACGGCTGTGCACCATGAGGCGCGATCGGGTGGCGCACGGCACTGCCCCCTGGACGAGACCGACCCGAAAGCCCACCCCACACGCCCTGCCAAGCCTTTACATGCTTGGCACGTGCATTGCTTTCTAGAAGGGTGCTTCGAGCGAGCAAACGACGCGGGCCCAGGAAGGCCGCTCATCGGGCTCGCACGAAGGGCGTCCCCCTCTCTTCTCAATCCGAACCCTTACTGGAGAACTCGATGTTACGGACTCGCTTCCTGGCTGCGCTCTCGGTCGTCGCCTCGGCATCTCTCGCGGCGCCGAGCCTGGCCCTGGCCGATGAGATTTCACCCGCTCTTTTCACGGCGAATAATGTCTGGATGATGTTGGCCGCGGCCCTCGTCTTCGTGATGCACCTGGGCTTCGCGATGGTCGAGTCCGGCCTCACGCGTGCCAAGAACACGACCAACATCCTGTTCAAGAACACGTTCATCATCTGCGCCGGCATCCTCACCTACTTCATTGTGGGCTTCAATCTGATGTATCCCGGTGATTTCGGTGGTTTCCTCGGCTTCGCGGGCTTCGGACTCAGCGCGGGCTTCGCAGAAGGTGCAAACACGCCCGGCTATGCCGGTGGCGGATACACCTACTGGACGGACTTTCTGTTTCAGGCGATGTTCGCCGCGACGGCCGCCACGATCGTCTCCGGAGCGGTCGCAGAGCGCATCAAGCTCGGCTCGTTCATGATCTTCTCGGCCATCTTCGTGGCCCTCGTCTACCCGATTGCAGGCTCCTGGAAATGGGGCGGTGGCTTCCTCGACGCGGCGGGCTTCTACGACTTCGCCGGTTCGACCCTCGTCCACTCCGTGGGCGGGTGGGGCGCCCTGATGGGGGCCATGATCCTCGGACCGCGCCTGGGTAAATACGCCAAGGACGGCCGACTGATGCCGATCCCGGGTAGCTCGATGCCGCTGACGACGGTCGGCGTCTTCCTGCTCTGGCTCGGATGGTTCGGATTCAACGGCGGCTCCGTGCTCTCGGCGGACCCGACGCTGACCTCGTTCACCCTGGTCACGACCTGCCTCGCGGCGGCTTCTGGCGGAATCGGCGCCATGATCGCCTACGCCTTCGTCAGCTCGAAGCCGGACCTCTCGATGGCCTTGAACGGCATTCTGGCGGGTCTCGTGGGCATCACCGCCGGCGCGGACGTCATCAACCCGAATATGGCCATCCTCGTCGGAATGATCGCCGGCATGCTGGTCGTCGGCTCGGTTCTGCTCTTCGACAAGATCAAGATCGACGACCCGGTCGGCGCCATCTCGGTCCATCTCACCTGCGGCATCTGGGGCACCCTCGCGGTCGGGCTCTTCTCGACGAACCCCGAGCACAGCCTGCTCACCCAGGCCTATGGCGTCCTCTGCTACGGCCTCTTCACGGTCGTCTGCGCCTCCGCGATCTTCCTCACCCTGAAGGCCACGCTCGGCCTGCGCGTGACGGAAGAGGAAGAGCTCGAGGGTCTCGACCTCAGCGAGCACGGCATGCACGCCTACGACCTCGCCGGCTCACCGGGCTTCATGGAAGACGGCCCCCCTGGCTTCCGGGCGACCGGTGCCCTGGCGGCGAGCAAGCTCGCTCCGAGCGAAAACTGAGCCCGAGCCAAACCACCCCTTCAGCGACGGCAGCGTGCCGCCGGCTGAACCTTTGGAGAACATGCCATGAAGAAGATCGAAGCGATCATCAAACCCTTCAAGCTCGACGATGCGAAGGAAGGCCTGGCGAAAGCGGGCATCCAGGGCCTCACGGTCAGCGAAGTCAAGGGCTTCGGCCGCCAGAAGGGTCACACGGAGCTCTACCGCGGCGCGGAGTACGTGGTGGACTTCTTGCCCAAGCTCAAGCTCGAGATCGTGGTCGCAGACGACCAGGCCGAAAAGGTGGTCGTCGCGCTCCAGGAAGCCTGTCAGACGGGGAAGATCGGCGACGGCAAGATCTTCGTCCTGCCCGTCGAGGATGCGGTCCGTATTCGGACGGGTGAGCACGGCGACGCGGCGGTCGACGCGGGCTAGTCCGCTCCGGTTGATTCGTCTTCTCTCGACGAGAGGACGGACCTCTTTCCAGGCAGGTGAGAGTCAGACACGGGGCCGGCGTTCCAAGTGAGCGTCGGCCCCTCCTTCGTCCCCGGCTCTCATGGCTCCAGGATGACCTTGCCGACCGTGCGGCGCGCGGCCAGCGCCTCGAGGGCCACCGACGCGTCCTCGAGCGGATAACGCGCCGAGACCAACGGCTCGATCTCCCCGGCCGCCGCCATTGCGAAGAGGCCGTGCATGCATTCGTCGACCCGCTCGGGCTCGCGCTCGGGGTAGGCACTCCAATGCAGACCGACGAGCGAGATATTCTTCAAGAGTACACGGTTCATTCGCACTTCCGGGATCGTGCCCCCCGCAAAGCCAATCACCAGCAGGCGCCCATTCCAGGCGATGCACTTCAATGATCGATCGGTCGTCTCGCCACCGACCGAGTCGTAGATCACGTCCGCGCCGCGCCCATCGGTCGCGTCGAGCACGCGGGGGACGAAGTCCTCTTCGCGGTAGTCGACCAGCACGTCCGCTCCGGCGCGCCGGGCGATCTCGAGCTTCTCGGCACTCCCCGCCGTCGCGATGACCCGGGCGCCCAGGGCCTTGCCGATCTGGACCGCAGAGAGGCCCACACCGCCGGCCGCGGCGTGTACGAGAAGGGTCTCTCCCACAGCGAGCGGCGCCCGCCAGACGAGCGCGGCGTAGGAAGTGGGGTAGACCGTCGGGAGCGCCGCCCCGGCCTCGAACGAGAGCGCATCGGGCATGCGGTACGTCGTCGCGGCCGGCGCCGAGACCTCCTCCGCGAAGCCCCCGAGCGCGCAGCGTGAGAGCACCCGATCCCCGATCTCGAAGCCCTCGACTCCCGGACCAAGCTGCTCGACCACCCCCGCGACCTCGCCCCCGGGCACGAAGGGCAAGGGCGGCTTCACCTGGTACTCGCCCGCCAGCATCAGCACGTCGGAGAAATTGCAACCCGCGGCGCGAACGCTCACACGGAGCTCACCCGCGCGGATCTCGGGCGGGTCGATTTCACGGACGCGCAACGCTCCGGGTTCCATTAGACGGTCTACGACCGCGGCTCGCATCTCCAGTCTCCTCCTCTTCGTGCCCACTCCCTAGCAAATGACGGTGCGGGGTCGATAGACTGCCGGCCGAGGGGGATCTCATGCGTCTGGGCCGAGGGGGGATGCGCTTGACCGGACTTCTGATCGGTTTGGCGCTCGTGCTCGGCTGTAGCACGATTTCGATCGATTCCCCGACGCAAAACCCGTCCACTTCCGGATCCACGCGCGCCGCACCATCCCCGCGCGCATCCGCCGAGGAAACCGCCCGCCCCCCCTATTTCGAGGTCGATGGCGGCGAAGGCGCAAGCCTGCTGATCATGGGGACCATCCACCTCGGGCCCCGAGCCGGTTGGCGGCTCTCCGACGAGATCCTCGCCGGCCTGGCCCGCGCCGACGCATTTCGTCTCGAGGTCGACCCTCGCGCGATCGACGAAGACCAGGTCGCGTCGATCCTCGCCCGGCGGGTCGTGCTCCCCGTCGGGACGACCCTCGAGGACGTGATCGAGCCCGAGACCGTCATCCTCCTCGAGGAGTATGACGCCCGATTGACCGAATTCGGTTTACCCGAGCAAGCCCGGCGGCGGCTCAAGCCCTGGTACCTGGCGATGGGGCTGATCCAGGGCGCGAGCGCGCGCTCGGGCTACCACACCGCCCAGGCCAGCGACCTCACCGTGCTCGACAGCGCCGGCGACCGGCCGCTGGAGGGGCTCGAGACCTTCGACGAGGCCCTGCTGCTCCTCGACTCGCTCTCCCCCCAGCTCCAGGACCTGATGCTGCGCGACACGGTGAGCCGGCTGGAAGAGGCGGTCGCCGAGGTCGACTCGCTGATTCGCGCGTGGAGGCGCGGAGACCGGGACGCTCTCGCCGCCCTCGCCCGCCAGGGCGTCGAGGATCTACCGGAGCTGACGCAATTCTATGACGTGCTCCTCAACCAAAGAAATCGCCGCTGGCTCAGCCTCCTGCGAGCGCTTCTGGACGACCCCGCACAGGCGAACGCGACGGTCTTCGTGGGCGTCGGCGCGCTGCATGTCGTCGGCCCCGACTCGATCCCCGCGCTGCTCGAGGACGCGGGCTATCGCGTCACGACCCTGCACTGATCGACGAACCCGCCCCCCCACCCGCGCTAGGAGAACCCATGAGCGACGGACCGAAGATCGACCCCAGTGTCTACCTCCACCCCAGCGCACAGCTCTACGGCCAGATCTCGATTGGCGCCGAGTCCTCGGTCTGGCCAAACGTGGTCATCCGCGCCGAGTGCCACGCCGTCCAGGTCGGTCGCTACACGAACCTCCAGGACTTCGTGATGATCCACATCGGCTACGAACACCCGAGCGTGATCGGCGACTTCTGCTCGATCACCCACCACGCGACGATCCACGGTGCCCAGATCGACGACGATTGTCTCGTCGGGATCAACGCCGTCGTGATGGACGGCGCACGGATCGGGCGGGGCTCGATCGTCGCCGGGGGAGCGATGATCCGGGAGGACAGCGTCTTTGCTCCCGGCTCGATCATCGCGGGCGTCCCGGCCAAGCAGATCGCCGAGCGCGACTCGTCGAAGGCCAACCGCCAGAACGCCTGGCAATACCATTGGAACGCCCAGGCTTTCAAGCGCGGTGACCACCGCTCCTGGGACGGCCCGGAATACGAGGCTTGGATCCGCGAAATCGCGCGTAAAATCGAGGACGACGAGGACCTAACGGGGCTCCGCTGAAATGCCGCGGAAGAGCAGCTCTACCGCCTCATGCATCGACTTGCGCAGCGCATCATCATTCACCATCCCGTTGGCCCAGGGGATCCGCGCTCCGTTGGATACGTGAAAGAGCACCCGAGCGACCTCGAGAACGTCGACGTCCTTCGCGAGCTGCTTCTTCATGCGCCCATGCTGCAGGATCTCCATCAAGAGGCCGATCGTGCGGTCGTGGAGTTGGAGCACCCGTCGCGCCACACGCGCTTCGGTCTTCGTCGTCGCCCGGAGCGCGATCGTCGTGAGGTCACGGTCAGCCACGAGCAGCTCGTGCTGCACGTCGAAGAACTCCCGCAGCCGCTCGGCGGTCGGGCGAGCGCGATCGTCGGCCGAGCGGAATCGCGACCAGGCCTCTTCCTGCATCTCGGAGAGCTCTTCGATCAACAGCTCCTCCTTCGAGCGCACATGGCGATAGATCGAACTCGCCCCCATGCCCGCTCGCTCGGCGATCGCCCGTAGCGTGGCCTGGTCGAAGCCCCGCTCGCGAAAGAGCGAACGCGCGGCCTCGCGAATGCGCGCGCGACTCCGTCGGCCCCGCGCCAAGCGGCCGTCGTCTTGCCTCAACTTCGCAGGCGCCGGGCGACCGCCCGGGTTAGGCGCCCCTGCGGTACCCGCAGGGCGCGACGTCACAGGGCGGGGAGGAGCAGGCGGAAAGGAAGAGGAAAGGTTCGTGCTCATGCGGCGACGTCCATTCTTGGCCGGATTCAGGGGCCGAAAGGCCCCGGATGTGGCGGGGGGAGGTCGCCCGAGGGATCAGGCTCAGCGAACAGGATCGCATAGATTGGCGGTTTCGTCAGCGAAGCCGAAGCCCAAACAGCGGCAACGCACGCCATGCACGACCGCCTCGGACCGGACCCGAAAGCCACGGCTGAGATAGAAACGCACACTCTCCTCGCGATCACATTCGAGATGGATCGGCGCCGGCGCTCGCTCGACGCGGCCAAGAAAATCGGCCAGCAGTCGAGCGCCCAGGCCCCGTCCCTGCTGCTCGGGGTCGACGCCCAGCACCGCAAGGTACCAGTGGGGCTCCAGCGGCCGGTGCCCCGCCAATTGGTGGCTGACCCACCCCCATCGGTCCATGGCTCGCGCACCCTGGTGGTAAAGGCACCCGATTTGGCGCCACAGCGAAGGAGACGGTAGGTGGGGCGTCGTCGGGGGGGCGACCAGAAGGCCGCACACCACACGCCCATTATGGGTGATTACCCTCGAATCGAGTCGATCCTGACAATCGAGCACCACCGCACGCAGACCCGCCCGATTGGCCGCGAGCCGCCTGCGCTGCGTCCCGCCGTGGATCTCGACGTTCATCGGGTTGTCTAGAAAGGCCCGGGCCAGCACGTCGAGCAGCTGGCGTCGCTCCGTCGGGTCGGGCCGATGAGGCGCGTCCTCTATCATCGCCCTCCATGCTACCCGCTCGCCTCCACTCATGCGCCATGAAGACCCGGTTGACCCTGCTGCTCTTCACTGCGTTTCTTGCTCTGACGGCGATCGGCGCCGGGGCCACCGCGCCCGAGACCACGGACGCAGAAGAGCTCGTCGTCTACGTCGCTCGCAAGATCGTCACGATGGAACCCGGACAGCCCGAGGCCACCGCGGTCGCGGTCCGCGCGGGCCGCATCATCGACGTCGGCTCCCTCGAACGCTTCGCCCCCTGGCTCGGCGACCAGCCCCATCGCGTCGACCGTCGCTTCGCCCGCCAGGTCCTGATGCCGGGCTTCATCGATCCCCACGTCCATCCCTTTCTCGCGGGCAAGCTGCTCACCTTCGACGTCGCCGCACCCGAGGATTGGAATCTACCGAGCGGCCGCGTCGAAGCCGTGACCTCACGCGAGGCGATGCTCGAGCGACTGCGCGCGCTCTCCGCGCAATGGCCCCATACCGATCGGCCCCACGTCGTCTGGGGCTGGCATCGGCTCTGGCATGGCGACTTCACGCGCGATGACCTCGACCGAGTCTCGCCTAACAAGCCGCTCGTCTTGTGGCATCGCTCCTACCATGAGCTCGTTGCCAACACGGCCGCCCTCGCGCTGCTGCCCATCCCCGAAGCGGACCTCGAGCGCTTTGGCGAGCAGATCGACCTCGAACAAGGCCAATTCCGGGAGCTCGGCATGGCGGTGGCCAACCGGCTCCTCGCGCCGCTCACGGAAACCCCCGAGAAGATCGCCGAAGGGCTCGACGTCTTCCGCCAGCTCGTCCAGCGCGGCGGCGTGACGACGGTCGCCGACATGATCGCGGGCGGCACGATCGGCATCGACGTCGAGTGGGCCGCAAGCCAAGCCCATCTCCAGGGCGAGGACGTGCCCTTTCGCACGCTCTTCGTGAGCGCGCCCTTCGCATGGCAGCTCGAGCTGGGCGACGCCGCCCACGCCCGGCTCGAGGCGCGGCGGGGCGAGGCGACCGAACAGCTGCGCTGGCCGCGCGCGATCAAGAGCGCCTCGGACGGCGCCTTCATCTCCCAGCTGATGCAGCTCGGCCCGCCCGGCTACCTCGACGGCCACGAGGGCGAGTGGCTCGTCCCCCCGGAGTTCCAGCGCGCCGCCGTCGAGCCCTACTGGAAGGCGGGCTGGGACGTCTACTACCACGTGAATGGCGACCGCGGCCTCGACGTGGTCCTCGACGTCCTCGAGGGGCTGAAGCGCGACCATCCCCGGGTCGACTATCGCTTCAGCCTCGAACATTTCGGGATCTCCCGGGAGGACCAGATCACGCGCTTCGCCGGGCTCGGGGGCTCGGTCTCGATCAACGGCTACTACCTCCATTCGTTCGCCGACCAGTACGCGGCCCACGGTCTCGGCTACGCGCGGGCCTCGCAGATGACGCGCCTCGGCTCGTTGGCGCGCGCGGGCATCCCCTTCACGATGCACTCGGATTGCCCGATGGGCCCGATCGAGCCGCTGCTCGCCGTCACGACGGCCGTGACGCGGCGCACGGCGACGGGCCAGACGATGGCGGAGGATCAGGCGGTCTCGGTCGAAGCGGCGCTGCGGGCGGTCACGATCGACGCGGCCTGGTCGCTGCGGCTGGACCGCGAGGTGGGCAGCATCGCGCCGGGCAAGCGGGCCGACTTCGTGGTGCTGGATCGCAGCCCCTTCGACGTGAAACCCGAGCGAATCCGGGATATTGAGGTCTGGGGCACGGTCTACGAGGGGCGGGTCTTCGCGGCGCCCTGAACCCAGTAATGTCCGCTTGAGTCGATTCGGAGAGGAGCCGATGAGCACCGGGGGAAGCGCACCGAACCGCCCGATCCGCCGCGCCCCCACCGGGGCCGGGGAGCCAGTCGAATGAAAAAGGGAGAGCCGGCCGTCTGCCGCCTGCGCTTCGAATTCGAGGAGCGGGAGCGCACCTTTTCCGTCGGCGATCGCGCCGTCGTGATCGGGCGTGCTCCGGACTCGGACCTGCTCCTCGCTCACGAGAGCATCTCGCGCCAGCATGCGCGAATCGCGCGCGACGACGACGGCTGGATCCTGCGCGACCTCGATTCGAAGAACGGTTCGCGGGTCAACACTTTCCACGTCACGGAACAAGTGCTGCGCAACGGCGACCGCCTCGACCTCGGAACGATCCAGCTCCACGTGGAGATCGGGCCGGCGTCCGCACCCTCTCGAGCGCGCGTCATCTTCGACGAGCACAAGGCCCCCTCGATCCACACCGAGATGCTCGACCTCCAGGGACTCGACCACTTGTTGCAGGTCGCGGGAGATCTGACCAGCACCAGCTTCTCCTCCGCTGCCAAGGTGGACGGGGCCGACTTCGAGGACGCAGCCGGCGCGAGCTCCGGGCCGAGCGCCGGACCCGGCCCCGGCCTACTCCGGCTGGTGAGCGAATCGGCCGAGAGCCTGCTCTCGTGCACGACCCTCACGGATACGATCGAGCGCATCCTATCGCTCGTCTTTACGAATCTCCCGGTCGATCGCGGGGTGATCTGCCTTTACGACGCCGAGTCGGGTGCGATCGAGCCGATGGCCATGCGCAACCGGGAGGGCGTGCCCGACGCGCCGATCGAGATCAGCACGAATATCACGGGGCTGGCGATCGAAGAGAAACAGGCCGTCCTGATCAAGGACACGGCGATGGACGAGCGTTTCGACGGCGCCGCCAGCGTCATCATGATGGAGATCCACTCGGCGATGTGCGCGCCGCTGCTGCGCGACGGCAAGGTCAGCGGCTACGTCTACGCCGACCGCCAGTCGAGCGATCACCCCTTCGACATGTCTCAGCTCCAGGCGCTCTCGACCCTCGCCCTGCTGGCCGCGGTGGCCGTCGAGCAGGCTTCGCTGCGCGACGACGTCCGCCGAGAGCAGGAGCGCCGGAACCGGCTCGCACGCTACAGCTCTCCCGCCGTCGTCGAGCGGATCCTCGAGGCCCCCAACGCGAGCACGAGCGGCATGGTGGCGGACGAGGGCGACGTCTCGGTGCTCTTTGCCGACCTGACCGGCTTCACCACGATGGCCGAGCGTTTGCCGCCCGCCGAGGTCGTCCTGATCCTGAACCAGGTCTTCGCGAAGCTCACGAGCGAGATCTTCGCGCTGGACGGGACGCTGGACAAATTTCGCGGCGACGGCATGATGGCCTTCTTCGGCGCCCCCCTGCCCATGGCCGACCACGCGGCGCGCGCGGTCGAGGCCGCGCTCCGGATGCAGGAGGCGCTCGCGCGTCTCAATCAAGCGCGGGAAGGCGTGCGGCCCATCAGCATGCGCATCGGCGTGAACTCGGGCCCCGTCGTCGTCGGCGACATCGGCTCGCCCGAGCGTAAGGACTACACCGTGATCGGCGACGTCGTGAACATCGCCAGTCGCCTCGAGTCCTCGGTCGCGCAGCCCGGCGAGGTCGTCATCGGCGAGGCCACGTGGCAGACCGCACGCCACGCCTTCGGCTGCGAGCCCCTCGAAGAGGTCCTGCTCAAGGGCCGGCAGCGCAGCGAGCGCCCCTACCGCGTCACCGGTCGGACGGGCACACAGATCGGCACGACCCGCGCCCTCTAATTCCGCCCGCGCGTACGACGGAGGCCGGAGCCCCCTCTCCTGCGGCCGCCCCGGATGCTCGGGGGCCGGGGCGCCGCGAGCGTGTAAACTTTGCGTTCGCCTTCGACCGAGACGAAGCACGAGGTCCCACTCCATGACCGACCGGAATCTCCCCTCCGATCCTCCCCTCACGGCCAACGCCGAGATCGCCGGCCGCGGCGCCGAGGTCCTCGTCGGCAACTACGCGCCCCAGCCCGTCGCGCTCGTGCGCGGCGAGGGCTGCCGTCTCTACGACGCCGAAGGCCACTCCTTTCTCGACCTGATGGGCGGGATCGCGACGGCGACCCTCGGCCACGCCCACCCCAAGCTACGCGCCGCACTCGAAGCCCAGGCGGCGCTGCTCTGGCACGCCTCGAACCTGTATACGACCGAGCCCCAGGTCCGGCTCGCGGAGCGGATCACGGCGCATTCCTTCGCCGAGGCCGTCTTCTTCTGCAACTCGGGCGCCGAGGCGAACGAGGCGGCGCTCAAGCTCGCGCGGCGGCATTTCCACGACCGCGGCGAGCCGCGCCACGAGATCCTCGCCTTCGAGGGCGGCTTCCATGGCCGCACGCTCTTCACGGTCTCGGCGACGGGGACCCCCGCCTACTGGGAGGGCTTCGGCCCGATGGTCCCCGGCATCCAGCACGCCGCCTGGGGTGACCTCGACGACGTGCGGCGCCGGCTCTCGGACCGCACGGCCGCAATTCTGGTCGAGCCGATCCAGGGCGAGGGCGGGCTCAAGGTGCCGCCCCCCGGTTTCCTGGCCGGGCTGCGCGCGTTGGCCGACGAGAACGGCTGCCTGCTCCTCTTCGACGAGGTGCAGACCGGGATGGGCCGCACGGGCTCGCTCTTCGCCTATCAACAGGAGGGCGTGACGCCCGACGTCATGACCCTGGCCAAGGCGCTGGGCGGCGGGCTGCCGATCGGCGCCATGTGCACGACGAAGGCGCTCTCCGGCGCGCTCGTCCCCGGCACCCACGGCTCGACCTTCGGCGGCAATCCCCTGGCCTGCGCCGTGGCGGCGGTCATCTTCGACGAGCTGCTCGAGGGCGGCGTGCTCGACCACGCCAAATCGATGGGCGAACGGCTCGGCGACGGGCTCGAGGAGATCGCGCGCGCGGCGGGCCCGGGCGTCGTCGCCGAGGTGCGCGGCCGGGGTCTCTTGCGGGGCCTCGCGCTCAAGAGCGCGCCGGCCTCCGTGATCGATGCCTGTCGCGAACGCGGCGTGCTCGTGATCTCGGCCGGGGACAACGTGCTGCGATTGGCGCCGCCGCTCATCGTGAGCCCCGAGGAGATCGACGAGGGGCTCGCCGTGCTGCGCGAAGTCCTCACGAGCGACGCCTGATGGCGGCCCAGTGGTATCACCGTTCGTGCTCGATCTGTGAGGCCAGCTGCGGGATCCGCGTGCTCGCCGACCGCGAGAAGCGCGAGGTGCTGCGCATCGAGGGCAACCCGGAGGACCCGATCAGCCAGGGCCATATCTGCCCCAAGGCGACCGCGCTGAAGGGCGTCTTCGAGGACCCGGACCGGATCAAGCGCCCAATGCGCAAGACCGCCGACGGCGGCTGGGAGGAGATCTCCTGGTCCGAGGCCTACGACTTCGCCGCCGAGCGCATCGGCGCGCTCCAGGCCGAACACGGCAACGACACCCTCGGCGTCTATATCGGCAACCCGAGCGGCTTCGACGTGGGTTGCCTGCTCTACAACCGCTTCATCCTCGAGTCCCTGCGCACGCCGCGGATGTTCTCGGCCGCCACGATGGACCATTTCCCGAAGCTCTACACCTCGCGCGTGCTCTTCGGCAAGGGCTCGATCCTGCCGATCCCGGACATCGACCGCTGCGATTATTTCCTGTGCCTGGGCGGCAACCCGATCGT
>Ga0315316_10002717_pt1 | contig 12780 bp, 7 predicted proteins | sample M160m3416metaG_FD_203702 | JGI IMG/M metagenome (GOLD analysis project Ga0315316, IMG submission 203702) | Ammonia-oxidizing marine archaeal communities from Monterey Bay, California, United States - M1 60m 3416 | ecosystem: Environmental > Aquatic > Marine > Intertidal zone | place: USA...
GATCCGGATGGTATCAAACGTACCGTCACCGTCACCATCGAAGAGGAAATCCTGGGTACGTGTACCCGCTCCCCACTGCCGCATGTAATAGCGAAAATCATAGGTGACCCCGGGCGTCAACCCGGTGAGCTGGATATCTGCGGTTGCATCGTTGTAGAGCATGTCGCCAAAAAGCCCGGAGACAGAACCGGAGGTATTGTGGCCTCCGTTTCCATTGTGACTGTTGGGAATGGTCGAGGAGCCTGTCCCCACCGTGCCCGAGCCAACCGCGCCGGGAAAAGCTCCCGGGTTGCCGTTGGCAAATTGCACCCCGTTGACATTGGCCAGCGGGTTACCTTCGGGTTGATTACCGAAATCAATGGCGTGGGTATACTCATTGTCGGTGCTGATCTGCGAGTCCGCGTCATTGCTGATGGGAATGAAGGCAAAATCAGCCATTACCTGGCTGCTAACTGTCAGGTAAAACGGCAGGAGAACAGCGATGGTTTTGGGTTTCATCTTTGTTGCTGGGCCACAGGGTTACTCGTATTGAGAGTGGCGAGGGAGCCTTTAGCACCATCATCTCTGTTTGGCAATGACTCCTGATAGCCTGGTTGCCTTTATTTTGCTACGATTTGCCCTTCAGGTACCTTGAGTGTTATCGTGACGGAATGCTGAACTGTCATCCAGTAATCCTGAAGCCTGCATGACAACTTCTATGTTTCGCAGGGTGAGTAGTGTGCGGGTTGCCCGCCGCTACATTATTGTCTTCGTTCTCTTTGCCTTCGCGTTGCAGCTACCGGCATCTCCTGTGTTCTTTTCCAAACACTGCACCGAGTGCCACGACGCAGAGACCACCAAGGGTGGTCTTAACCTGGAATCTCTCGATGCCGACTTCTCACAACCTGCCACCGTTGACAGTTGGCAAAAGGTCCTCGAGCAACTGGAAACCCGCCAGATGCCACCGAAGAAGAAGCCTCGCCCCGATGCGTCAGCCAGGGAAAAACTAACGACCTGGATTCGCGCCGAATTTGCCAAGGAGAACATCGCTCCTATTATCGATCACAAGCGCCGCACCCCCGACTTTGGTAATCGCCTTGAGCACGAGGCTCTCTTCGACGGCTCCCATGCCGGTCCTGCCTCATCTCCTCCTCGCCTGTGGCGACGCAGTCCTCACATCTACGAGGAGTTTGTCAAAAATCTTGGCGGGCTGCGGCACGCCGCCACCATTCACCAGCCCTTCGCCATCGATGAAAACAAGGGCATTATTGCCGATTACAGCGCCCAACACCTGGCGGACTCCGCCACTTTGCAGCTCCTGATGATGAACTGCCAGTCGATCGCCTCCTACCAGACCACTGGTATCCTCAAGCGTGAGTGGGATGGCCGCATGAGGCTTCACCGTCAGGATGAAGAGGTTTTCCGCGCTATTGTCGATTCTGAAACTGCGCCCACCAATGCCCGGCTTGCCGCTGCCATAAGCCACGAATACCGGCTTTTTCTCGGGCGGGCACCGACAGCTTCAGAGCTCGAAAACACCATGGAACTTGCCGTAAAAGCCATCGAAAGTGCCGGCAACGCCCTTGGGTTGCAGGCGGCACTGGTCTCGGTCATGCTCAAGCCCGAGGTCATCTACCGCCTGGAGATCGGATTCGGTGAACCCGATGAGCACGGCCGCCGCCGCCTTTCCCCGCATGAGCTGGCCCTTGCCCTTGCCTATGCCCTGACGGACAAGCCTCCGGAACAGGTGTCTGTCGGATCCGGGTCCCTGCTTTCCCTGGCACGTTCCGGCAAGCTCGATTCACCGGATGAGATCCGCCGGGCCGTCAGGCACATCCTTGATGCCAATGACATGTCAGTCGCCGACTACCGGATGTTTACCGAGGATCACAAGGTACGCAACACCCGCACCCTGCGCTTCTTCCGTGACTTCTTTGGTTATCACCACGCCCCGAGGGTCTTCAAGGATGAGAACCGCATCAGTGTTGACAGCGGCTTCGACACCAAGCGGATCGTCACGGATGCCGACCAGTTCGTCATGCATATTTTCGATAAGGATCGCGATGTCTTGCGCCAGCTCCTGACCTCAAATAACTATTTTGTTACCTACCTCGGTTCCGATGAACACTTCCGGCACGACCTCAAATATATTCGGGAGAATGTCAACGATGCCGGTTACAAGACCAATATCGCCTACATTAAGCGCATCGAGGCTGCCGGCAAAACACCCATCCCCCTCGAGGGTCCCTCCAGCCGAACCTACGTGGGCTTCTACAACCTTGACCATGAAATCTGGGACTATCCTCGCAGGCAGCCCTTCCCTCTGCCGAAATCCCAGCGCGCCGGGATCCTCACCCACCCGGCCTGGCTCATTGCCTGGTCGGGCAATTTCGACAACGACCCTATCCGGCGCGGTAAGTGGATTCGTGAACACCTCCTTGCTGATCACGTTCCGGAGATTCCCATTACCGTCGATGCCGTGATCCCTGAGGAGCGCGACCATACCCTGCGCCAGCGCCTCGAGCCCACCCGTGCCAGGGAGTGCTGGACTTGCCACCGGAAAATGAATCCTCTGGGCCTGCCCTTTGAGAACTTTGATGACTTCGGCCGCTTCAGGACTACGGAGATGCTTGACGACATCCTGACCATCTTTCCCGACCGCCACCGTGATGCCCGCAATGTGCCTGTCGAGACATCAGGCGAGATTAGCGACAGTGGTGACGCCGCCATTGATGGTCCTGTTGCCGACGTCTTTGAACTTGTCGAAAAGCTTGCCGGGTCCGTTCGCGTCCGGCAGTCGTTTGTACGCCACAACTTCCGCTACTGGCTTGGCCGCAACGAGACCTTCGCCGATTCCTCCACCCTCATTGCGGCCGATAAGGCCTACATGGACAATGGCGGTAGCATGAAAGCGCTGATCGCTTCCCTTCTCTCTTCCGACTCTTTTCTCTACCGCAAATGATCTCCCAACGTCGTCACTTCCTGAAAGGCCTCACTGCCGGGGGCGTCTCACCCCTCCTCCTGCCGTTCTTGCATAACCTGCGCGCCGAGGACAATGGTCTCCTGCCCAAGCGCTTCCTGTTTGTGGTCAAATCCAGTGGCCTTACCCCTGCCGAGCTTGTGCCGTCTGATCTGGCCCCATCCATGGTCAAACCCGGCGAAAAGGAAGACTGGCCGGCTGAACTCGTCCCTGCCAAGGCCCTGATCGACATCCCGTTAAAAGATCACCAGCTTCCCGCATCCCTGCAACCCCTTGCCCGGTTCACCGACCAGCTCACGATCCTGCAGGGACTTTCCGGAAAAATGTGCCGTGGTGGCCACTCCGCCTGGTATGGTGCTCTTGGCTGCTACTACACGGGTAATGAGGGCAACCCAGGTCGTGCTGCTTCTGCCACGGTCGATGGTGCCCTCGCCCTCGCCCTGCCCTCCATTTTCCCCCATGTTGGCCTTACCCTTGGCGGTAAAGTTCTCACCGGCGTCAAAGACTCCGTGGTCTACCCCGGCATTTCCGCCATAGCTGCTGATCGGCCGCTTCCCTATCAGGCCAGCCCCGCGATGGCCTATAGGTCCCTGTTTGGAATTGTCGCTGCCGGCAAGGCCGCTGCTGCCGAGAACCACCTCCAGACCATGCTTCTCGACCATATGGTCGATGATATTAAGCGCGTCCAGCGCCAGATTGGCAACGCAGAGCAGGAAAAGCTCGAGCACTATCTCTCGGCCTTTGACTCACTGCGCGATCGTCGTCGCAGGCTCAAGGGTTTGGAAGCCGATATCCGTGCTGCGGCACCCACCGTCACCGATAAATTCACCTCCGAGGTCGAGACGGATCGCATCGAGGCCCATTTTGATATTGCCGCCGCCACCCTCATCTCCGGAATCTCAAATGTGGTCAACGTCCGTGCCGATACCCTTGAGGTCACCTACCGCGGCCTCGGTATCTCCAAGCATGTCCACGGCCTCGGGCATAGCGAATCGGTGGCCGGTATGAGCCCCGTTGAAGCCCGGCGCCGCATCCGCACTTTTCACCTTGAACAGATTGCCCGCGTCGCCGCCAAGCTCAAGGCCGTTCCGGAAGGTGATGGTAATATGCTGGATAATACCCTCATCATTTACCTCAGCGACGCTGCCGAGAAACACCATGGCAGCGGCATCGAGTGGCCATTTATCCTGCTTGGTGGTTTGGCCCCGGGTGGTGGCAACCGTTACCTGCATTATCCCGCCTATCGGCAAGCCGGCCACCACACTATTGCCAACCTCTACAACACGCTCATGCATCTCTCCGGCCACCCCACCGACCATTTCGGTCGCCTCGACAACGAGCTTCCTGCCGCCCTTCAGAAAGGCTCCCTTCCCCAACTCCTCTCCTAGAATTTTTCTAAAGACAGGAAATGCCCTTGTTTGATGCTAGGATGTGGATGATGAAGAGCTTAAAGGGTATTCTCTTGGCACTGATCTGCCTGCACCAGCTCATCGGTCAGGGCCGTTCGCAGGAGCAATTCAAGGATCTCTTTAGTTCCGATGGTGACCTCATCCAGGCCAGGGTCCTGCAGGTGAAAGGGGGAAAGGTGTCGCTGATCCGCAAGACGGATGGCCGCAAGTTCACCGTTGCCCTGGAGCGGTTTGACAAAAAGACACGCTCGATGCTTGAAAGCGGTGAGGTGTTTACCACCGATGACGTCGGTAACCCGACTAACCGAAAGCTCTACCCGCGCAACCGCAGTGACATTGCGGCAGCCCTCGACACGATCAATAGCGCGGCGCAATCTCAGGCAGATTTTCCCGGGGAGCACCGGCAGGCTCTCGCCTCACTCAATACTTACCGGTACCTGTGTGGGCTCCCGCATCGGGTGGCCCTTGATGTGGGGCTGTGTGAATCGGCCCGCAAGGCTGCCGCCGGCTGCGCGGCAATCGGCAGACTTTCCCATGCGGCAAATGCGGAGGCCGGCCAGTGCAATCTCCACAGCGGAATAGGGCTGGCCGATTCCATCCATGGATACATGAATGACAACGGAGCAAGCAACCGCTCAGACCGGGCGCACCGCCAATGGTGCTTGAGCCCCAGGCTGGGAAAGTTCGGCATCGGCAAGGAAGGTCAATTCAGCGCCATGTGGACCATGGACAAGTCCGGTCCAAAGCCGCGCTATTCCGATGATTTTTTTGCTTACCCCTCGCGCGGCTTTTTTCCCGTGAAATTCCTTAACCCCGCGACTGCCTGGAGTGTTTATTTCCCGGGCGGCACATTGCCGCCCAAAGGGCAGATTGTGTTGAAGGTCTTCAAGCTGAACAAAGCGCTTGAAAAGGCACCGTCCGGCACAAAGCCTCCAGCGAACTCCACCGAGCTGGAAATCAAGTATCTTTCCACTTCCCAGTGGGTTATGCCCTGCATCAACTTTGAACCCGCAGCGGAAGTGGCCCCGGGGAAACGCTACTGGGTGAGTGTTCAGGCCGGGGACTCCCGGGCCGGTTACCTCGTGGAATTTGTGAAGTGATCCGCCGGGCAGTCGCCGCTCAAGGGGGATGCCATTGCTTGGCTGTTGCGCAATGCCGCCGGGGAATGGGCCAAGCACGGCATCAACAGGCTAATGAAGGAAAAAGGCATCTATGATCCGGATGCCATTAAGATGGTGGCCGCCCCGGTCCCGGCTCCCTCCGCCTGAGCAGGGTTGCCCGCGGTGGCAGAGATCCTCGAGCTCAAGGGTGATGCGGCACGTGGCAGGGTCGCGGCTTCCCGCTGCCTGACTCGCCACCGGATTGAAGGTAACGGGCCGGACTATGGGCCTGACCTTAAAGGCTGGGGCCTGACCCAGACACGCGCGGTGATCGTGCGCTCCATCGTGGATCCTTCCGCCGAAATTGCCCTCGGCTACAAGGGAACGGAGGTGTTGCTCAAGGATGGCGGTGTCATTCACGGGATAGCTGTTCAATAACAGTGATTCCTATATCAAGAATTCCCCGCCAATCGTGATCCAGTCGGCAGGTGGCATCACGCAGTTCATTCCCCAGAACCGAATCAAGAAAAAGCATGAGTTTAAGCGCTCGCTGATGTATGACCCCGTAACACTTCAGCTTAAGGCGCAGGACATCGCCGATATAGCGGCATGGCTGCAGACTTGCCGATAGGGTGATGAGCCCTTGTCCCGTGAGGGGAACCGGTGTTAGTGTGGAGACATGCAACAGCGAATCACCGCCCTATTGGCACTGTCCTTTTTTTCTCTGGCAGCCCCTGCCCGTTTAACGGCAAAACCCGGAGAGGCTGCGCATGCGGATGCTGCCGGGGCGGCCGTATTCAAAAGCCTCAAAGCCGGCAATTCTGTTTTTACTCCCGCACTGCGTGAGGCATATCTGGCATATGCACGGGACAAAGCTCTGGCCGATCTCAAGGCCCGGGGCGCTTCCCTTCCCGGCGAGTTTATTGAGTGGGTGGATTCCGATCCTTCCGTGGCCACGGGCGTTTACGCTGCCCACGCGAAGCCCGGGGATGTTCTCCTGTGGCTCTATTCCCTGCGTCTTGACCTCGGAAAGCAAAAATTTGAGCAATACCGCCAACTGGCACTGGCTGCAGCGCTTGTCAGCGCCAAGGAGGGCATGGTGGCCGATATCACATCCCGCGCGGCATTGAAGCTGAACATTCCCGGCGATCCCCGCAAGCCAGTCGATACCAAGTATGCTGAACGCGAGCTGGATGTGAATGACCACATCATCAATTTCCTCAACGAAAACACCATCGAGGAGGCGCTTGTGGTCAGTAAGACAAAACAATCAAAGCTTAAGTATGATAATCGCGGTATCGCGATTGCCCCGCCAGAGGAAAAGAAAGGAGCCTCTGCGAAGGCCCCTGCCGGCAAGAGGATCCGCAACCTTTATGCTTCTGATGTCCTGGCCAGCCGGCAGCTGCAGTCAAAATTCAATGCCTACATGAAGTCAAAGGGCCTTGATGTCAGCATTGATTGCGGTGAGGAGGTGATTCACTGGGACAGCAAAGAAATGGTGCGAGGTGAAACCTATCGCAGGATCGATGCAGCCTATAAGTTGTTCAAGCAGGCGTATGAGGCCAAGGGCTTGCTACCCACGAAAAGGGATGCGTTTGCCACGCCGGCTGAGCGTTGTGTTTACCTGATCCGCAACCATGAATACAAGTTCCCCTCAAAGGGTGCCAAGCAGCGCCAGTGGCCGCAGTTCCCGCTGACAGCACCGTGGCCACTGTTGACCATGCTTGCTGCGGATCGCCAACCGCTGCGCGAGCGTGAGGAACGATGGATCGCCTTTCGCGACCATGGCGAGTTTTACAAATATGGCGAGTATATCGGCGGAATTGCCCAGCAGCACAGCATGCAGTCCGCCCGGCGCCTGAAACCCTATCCCTTCACTTATGGGACTATTCAGATGATGCTCAAGGATGGTGGTGTTTGCGGTACAATGGGATCGATATCAGCGCGCGGGCACAATATTATTGGGGTCCCCTCCTCTCAAGCCACACAGCCGGGACATTGTGCGGTTGTTTTTTTTCTGCACGATGCTGGCAAAAACACCTTCAGCTGCAAGGGTGGGCAGTATGCCACGGGCGGGGACGATAAAACCGGGCCGTTCACGCCCTGGCCCTTCGAAGATACCTTCAGGCGGACCGGGCGGAAAAACGGTTACGAGATTGCCTTCCATAACCGCAAGCCCATGGTCTACCACCAGAGCATGGCGTGGGGACTCAACTATGGTGTTGGTTCCTACATGGATGCGACGATTGCTCATAGCGTGTTCAATCTCATGCCAAAGGAACAGCGCGCGGTGGAGGGCATGAAGCTCCTTGAGGTCAGCATTGTCATGAACCCCTACCACTTTCTCATTGTCGATACTGCCCAGCAAACGGCAAACTCTCCCGAGGGGCAGATCCGTTTCTGGAATCAATTTGTTGCCGGTTTGGCATCGGCCAAAGGCCAGTCCGGATGCCCAACGGAGGGCCTTTACAAAGAAACAGTAAAAAACAAAATGTTTGATCGCATTGCCGCACTTCCAGTACCGAAGGACAAGAATTCCGCACAGGCGGTCCTCTCCTTCCTTGAGGGATTGAAATGTCAGCACCAGAAAGTCATGAATGATTACCGCAAGGCTTTGGGCAAACCCCAGGCGGGATAATGCCTTTCCGTTGCCACTCTTTATGCTGTCACCTCAAAGTAATTGAATCCGGAAGATAAAAAACATTACATTTCCATCTTGAATTCCATGACCATGAAAACCATTTCCATTTTGCGATTAACTACAATACTCGTCGCCTTCCCCGCCTTTTGTATTCCATCGTCACGGGCCGCTGAGCTGGTCCTGAAAAAAGGCGATCGCCTGGCGATCGTGGGGGATTCGATTACCGAGCAGAAACAATACAGCCGCTTTATCGAGGATTACCTGCTGGCCTGCACCCCGGAACTGGAGCTACAGATTTTCCAGTTCGGCTGGAGTGGGGAGCGCGCTCCCGGATTTGCGCACCGGATGGACAATGACCTAATTCCCTGGAAACCGACGGTGGTGACCACGGCATTTGGAATGAACGATGGTAGTTACCGGGCCTACAATGCGGCTATCGGCAAAAATTATGAGCAGGGCACGCGCAGGATCCAGGATCGAATGAAGGAAATTGGTGCCCGCATGGTAGTGGGTGGCCCCGGTCCGGTCGACCTTGACAGCTGGCAGCGAGACAAGCCTGATGAGGACAAGGTTTATAATGATAACCTTGGCAAGCTCAGTGCCATTGCCGGCAGGCTGGCGAAGGAGCGCGGGTTTGTCTTTGGCAACCTGCACCCGTTGATGATGAAGGTGATGGCCGAGGCCAAGGCGGTAAATGGTGCGGGGTATCACGTTTGCGGAGGGGACGGCGTGCACCCTGCCGCCAACGGGCACCTGGTCATGGCCTACAGCTTTCTCAAGGGGCTTGGTGTTGATGGCAACATAGGAACCATCACTGTGGACATGAAGGCCAAGGCGATCGCATCTGAGGGGCACCGGGTCATTTCTTCCGGATCGGGGGAGGTTGAGGTTGAGAGCTCCCGTTACCCGTTTTGTTTTTCCGGAGCCGAGAAAGACCCGAACGGGACACGCAGCATCTTGCCTTTCCTGCCCTTCAATGAGGAACTCAACCGCTTCATGCTGGTGGTAAAAAACCTCGAGTCAGAACAGGCAGAGGTCACATGGGGCAAGGCAGTGAAGACTTTTTCCCGGGCGCAGCTGGAGCAGGGTATTAACCTTGCCGCGGAATTTCTCGATAATCCTTTTGCGGAGTCTTTCCAGAAGTTGGACCGGATCGTGCAGCAAAAGCAGGGGTATGAGACCAACATGATCAAGCGCATCGTCACCAATTTCCGCCAAATTCGCAACGTTGTTGGTGAGGATGAGGAACTCGATGAGTTACTGGCCGGCGTTTATGGCAAGCTAGGAATCAAGCAGGAGAAATACCAGGAGCAGGCACGTGCTTCCGTGCAACCACTTCGCCACAAATTGAGCATCCGGGGCAAGTAGGTGGACACAGTCACTGGCCGGGATTAAAAACGGAAGTTTTGGGCTTTCTCGTAGGGCTTGAGAGCGTCGACCTCTTTCTGGGCCTGGGCACGATAGGACTCGATGAATGCCTCAAGGGCAGCCGGGTTATCACGCGCCTCAAAGGCAGCTAGGGCCGGGTCATTGACCTGCACCATCCAGTTGCGCAACCTTGCGCGCAGCTCACTGACCAGCGGCTGATTTCCGTCATCCGTTCCGATCAGGTTTTTCAGGCAGCCCGGGTCACTGCGCAGGTCAAAGAATTCCTCCACGGCACGCAATTCAAGGTAGCTTACCCGGGCAGCCATTTTTGGGTCCGTTCTGGCTGCCTGCTGCATGGCACCGTAGGCTCCTCCTCCGAGCCGGTCGAAGCGTCGTTCACCGTTACTCCAGGGGTTAAAGACATACGCCGCCTCTCGAGTCAGCACCGAGCGCATTGGCAGGGCGTCCCGGCCATGGATATGGAAGAACTGGGTAAACACCGCGTCCCGGTCCGCCTGTTTCTCTCCGAGGAGCAGCGGCACGAAGGAGCGGCCGTCGGACTTTGGTGAGGGCACTCCAGCGATTTCAAGGATGGTCGGCATGAGATCAAGGGTTGTTACCATGTGTGCTGTATCCATTGAGCCGGGTTTCACCTTACCCGGCCAGCGGATGATAAAAGGCGAACGCATGCTGTCGACATAGCAGTTGAACTTTGCGCCGGGGAAGGGCATGCCGTGGTCGGCGAGGAAGATCACGAGGGTCTCCTCCTCAAAATCCGCCAGCTTGAGGGCCTCCAGCACTTCGCGCACCATGTCATCAAGCCGGCGCACTGAGGTGCAGTATGCTGCCAAGTCGCTGCGCACACCGGGGAGGTCCGGCAGAAATGCCGGGATTTTCACCTCGTTGGCACTGAAGGTGCGCGTGGCGGGTGCCCGCTCGTTGGGAGGCTTGGTCGACCGGTCGCCACCAAAGGGGCGATGCGGGTCGTGCGAGTTGGCCATCAGAAAAAAAGGCTGGTTTGAGTTGCGGGCCATGGCAAAAAACTTCTTGGCAAATCTCCGAAAGATCGCCGGGTCCCGGCCCCAGCGATTTTCATCGCCGGTGCCCTGCCAGCGGTAAGTTACCGACCAGCGAAACAACTCCTGCTGCCGCAGGGGCTTGCCGATAATACCGCAAAGATACCCTGCTTGGTTGAGCAGTGAGGGCAGGGTTGGTGTGCCGGGCTTGATACGCTGGAAGCCCTCCGCCCCGTTGTTTTGGGAATACAGGCCGCTGAGCATGACACTGCGTGAGGGTGTACAGATCGAGACATTGACATAGGCGTGCTTAAAGCGCATGCCCTGTTCGGCCAACCGGTCAATGTTCGGGGTGATCCCGGGCGCTGCCCCGCCAAAGCATCCCGGGGTGTCCCAGTTCATGTCGTCGGCGACAAGCATCAGGATGTTGGGCCTCTTCTTTGGCGCAATTTGCTGTGCCCCTGTCGTGCCGGGAATAGCCGGCAGGAAGCAAAGTGCGGTGAATGTGATAATTTTCCTGATCATTTGAGCGTCATGATCCAGGCAGAGAGATCTGCAATATCCTGCGGGCTCAAGGTGTAGGCAAAACTGGAGGGCATGCCGGAGTGTTTGGCATCGGAACGTTTTACGATTTGTCCGGCCTTTACCACCACGCGTTCGCCATTGGGAAGATAGATCTGCACCTCCTGGGCCGTCTCCTCCTGGATCATGCCAAAAAGCTCGCGGCCGTCCTTCAACCTGAGGCTGGTTTGCTGGAAGCCCTCGACGATGTAGGCATCCGGTTCCAGGATCGACTTGATGACGTAGTCAAGATCCTGGCGCTTGTTGATTCCCACCAGGTCGGGTCCAAGAACCACCCCTTTGCCCTGCACCCGGTGACAGGCAAAGCAGGTGCCCCGGCCGAAGAAAAGTTCTGCCCCATGCCCCAGGTCGGCCTTGGGCATGGCATGGGTTGCTGCGGCGACATTGGTTTTCCGGAGGCCTGTCTTAGTGAGGAAGACTTGATACATTGACTCGCCATCGGCATTAGCAAGCTTGTTACCACCGATCACCACTTCCCCAGCTTGCACGGTGCGAGAGTAGACCGGGAAGGATTCGCCGTTGCTCATGTATACTGCCATGGCGGTTTTTTCCATGCCTGCCACAAGCGCCCTCGGTGGAGTGGTGCGGCCGTCATAGGCAAGGTAGAGAGTAGCGGGCAAATTGATCTCGAAGCGCAGAAATTCTGGCTTGTTGTTACTCTTGTCGTCGTTGTGGGTGCGAATGTGGGTAGCACCGGCCAAGGCCTCGGGGATCTCAGTGAAAGTGTAGCTGCGATCCGCATAGACGAGGGTGCCCCGCTGCAGGCCGTCAAGTTGCGCGCGGTAGGAACTTGCCGAGCCTTGGCCGCGGATGTCGCGCACAAAGAGGCGATCCTGCCATTCAGAGTCGCTGATCCTGTGCAGTATCAGTGTTTGGATTGCGGAAAGGCGGCGCCCTTCCTTGAACACGGCTGCCTTGAGCGTGGCGCTTTCAGCCACCGTGAGTTCCCCCTTCGCTTCAGCGGAATTCGCCGAGGGATCGGAGCCATCGAGGGTATAGCGGATTGTTCCGGGAGTTGCCGCGGCGAACCGGACACGGGTCGACTTGCGGAAATGTTCATCACTCGCGGAGAGGGTTAAACTTTTTAATGGATTACCGCCATCAGCAACTGCTCCTCCCAGGAATTCGCCCGCCCGCCGCTGCAGGTCACGATCGCCTTCCTCCATCAGGCCCAGGGCGGCCATCCGGCGAATGCCTGGGCGTTGGTCCTTAAGCAATTCGCGGCGCTTGTCCTCAGGCAGGTGACGGCGCATGACCTGCCAGTTGGTGTAGTAGGCCACCCGGTCGGTCTCGTAGGCGATGGCATCGAGGATCGCGGCACTGTTGTTGCCCCAGCCAATATGGTCGAGAGATCCCATTGCCGCCAGTCGGATGCGTGGCTCCTGGTCAGCGAGTAACTTGATGAGCAGTGGAGCTGCAGCCCTCACCCCGTTCTCACCGAGAATGCGCGTGGCCTGGGTGCGGACGTTGAGCCTGTAGCTTGCCAGTGGGAAGCGACTGGCATTCTTTGTGGCATGCCATTGGCCACTGGCAAATTGTGCCACTTGTTCGTGGTTCTGGCCGCGGGCCTTGGCGATGTGGCCGATTGCCCACATCGCCCAGGTTACCTGGGTCTTGCTGAGCTGCCCGGACCGGATTGCCGCCAAGAGGTCATTACGCACTTCATCGCCCCTCCGGATGAGCTCATCCTGGGCATGAACTCGCC
>Ga0315316_10002722_pt1 | contig 12766 bp, 10 predicted proteins | sample M160m3416metaG_FD_203702 | JGI IMG/M metagenome (GOLD analysis project Ga0315316, IMG submission 203702) | Ammonia-oxidizing marine archaeal communities from Monterey Bay, California, United States - M1 60m 3416 | ecosystem: Environmental > Aquatic > Marine > Intertidal zone | place: USA...
CCCACTTACCCCCAATATCGTTCATATAGTGTCCATCATCACTTCCTATTTGAGTGCTACAATGGGGGCAATGAACTGTGATTGAGGCTTTTGTTTCTAACCAATCAACTTCTTGTTCACAATGAGGACAGGCCAAGATTTCTCCCGTATCAGGGTGTTCAGCGTTGAAGGATTCTGCCCCCATCACGAATCCATTCACTAACCAACCCTTTTGGTCGGAAAGGTAGTCTGCTATCTCATCCTCCTCTAAATCAGCAGGAACTTTCATCGTAGTTGGTAAATCAATATCTTCTCCATCAGTTTCCCAATCAATTCCTGTAATTGTAATCATATCTTCAGCACCAAAGGATTCTGCATCCAGATTTTCAAATTTAACTAATTTATACTCAGAAGGGTCTATCTTATCCATCCGCTTCATTTCATAACCTGCGTTTGCTAAGGGGATATTGAACCCATAGAGATTGCGAGGAGAGTGAAAACAATTAAAACCTTGCTCTTTCCAATCGAATCCCACATACTTACCATTATTCTTATGGGGTGCATAGACTTCTTTTTCCCAATCATATTCAATGAAATCATCATCTAACTTTTCATCCACATCAGTCAATCTAAACATCCATGAATCATCATCGGTATTCATTATAACAAAGGTCTTACCAATTTTATTTCTCAAAATAGGGTTCAACTTTTCCACTATCTCATTAGAGTAATCTTTCGACCCAACATAAACGCTTGAATCTGCACCGAAGGATTCTGCATTGAAACCCCCTCGATAACAACCAACCACATCTCTTTCCGTATTGGCAATATCTTTCATATCTTCAGGAGATAGTGCATTCAAGGCAAGAATAGGTTTCCATGCCCCTGTATATGCAAAGAACTCATCTTGTCCTACTCCGTTAAACCATTGTGTGTAATATTTGAACACAATTGCTCTATCACTTAACCATCCATCCATTCCGAAGTCCATACAGTCTGCGTGTCCACAAGAAGGTTTATCACCACTTTCGGCGGAGAAGGATTCTGCATTCCATTCCATTATTTCGGAATAATCGCACTTATCACAATGCACTTTTGAAGCCTTGCCATATTCAGTTTCTAACAACTCACCTTTGCATCCATTATCACCACAAATAACTCCTGTTTTTATTGTGTCGGCGGAGAAGGATTCTGCACCTTTGTTGCAGCCATATCCTTCATAACATTTCCAATTTTGAGGATTAACATCGGTCGAATCAACATAGTGGCAATCAAGACAAGATACATAACCGCACGATTTACAACTGATATTCCAATCATCTTCGTAATCATCCACCGCACACCCACAATCATACAAGTCACCACTCCCTCTATACGAGGGTTCAGCACCGAATGATTCTGCATCAAAATCATCATGTTCCCAAATCAACTCTTGAATGTGACCTGAAAGCAAATGGGCATTGGAATCATTTTCCCAATCCTCTAAACCTTCTTCCTTTGCCGCCCTCATGCGAGCCTCAATAAGTTCCCAAAACTCCATGCTCTCCTCGTTGGTGAGAACATATTCTCGTAATTCGGGATAAGCGTGTGGAAGATTTTCAAAGGAATCGGCGGAGAAGGATTCTGCATCTAAAGTTTTCTTGAGTTTATCTTGCGCTCTTTCGATTTTCCAAAGATTCCAACCCCCATAGCCGATGAACCCCAAAGCGAGGAGATGTCTAACTGTAAAGTTAGTGTTTGCTGTTTTGAAGACACCTTTATCTAAAAGGGATGAACGGCCAGCCAAAATTGCGACTCCCGCTACGACATCAAAGAAAGGGGTGAGAACAGCCATGCTAATCATCTTTATGTGGGCGAAGGACTATAAGAAGGCTTGGCTTAGTCACACGCTTCCAAAAAGACACCTTTATTTAGTGATAATCCTTTATGATGGTATGACGCGCATAGTGTGTGTTAAATGTAATGGTGTGGGTTGGGCTTTTGAAACTGAACTGAAAGTCAAATGCGACCTCTGTGATATTGATGGATTCGCTGACTTGCAGGATAGCATTGATTACTTCACTTTCATAGATGATGACCTTGAAAAACTCAATTTGCTCTGGGAAAAAGAAAGAGTTTCCAAGACGGTTTCACAGGCTTTTGCTGTGAAAGATAACAAATAACCGAATTGCACTTATACCATTTGCCTATACTGAGATTGTGTCAGCGCATTCGATAGAGGTTTTAGGTAATACTTTCACACATAAAGACACCTTGAAATCCACTTTCAAACTGTGGTGGAGAGGGGAATCTTGGAAGGGTAAGTATCGAGTAGGTAGCCTGTTACTTCCCAGACTAATTTCTTACTGTTCCAAAAACCGATTAAAACTCTTAGTGGATGGAGAAAGAGTTGGCGAGGCTGAAATTGAATCAGAAACCGACTATGCCGAAGATTATGAGAAAGATACTGTTAATCATAGTGCAAAAGGGTTGGGTGGCGAGGCTTTAACCACTCACACTTTAGCCACAGTTATCACTCCTCAAGGTTACGAGAAAATAAATGTAAAACCTCTCTCAGACGATGCTCCAGAAGGAGATTACCACGAACTCCTATCATCAGAAACTCCTTATTCCGAAATGAGGGAAGAACAGAAACACCTACTACCTATGATTAGTGAAAAATTAGAAGCAGGTTATAGGAACATCATCGTGGAATGCCCCACAGGTTCGGGTAAAAGCGCACTTTCCTATTGGCTACCATTAGTTTTCGATACTAATTGCTATATCTCCACTCCTTTGAAGGGTTTGCAGAAGCAATACATCTCAGACCACCCGTTTATGGCTTCCGCTATGGGAAAAGCGAATTATGAATGTGCATTAGAAGACTCTGAACTCGCCGAATTGGATTTACAAGGGTGTAATGCTTCTAACGCTCCGTGTAGGGTGATAGAAGATTATGATTGCCCCCATGCACTCAAAACTGAGGATTTAGAGGGAATAATCAATGGAGAACAGTTCACCACTCCTTGTGGTTATTACTCTGCGTATGCAGAAGGTTTGAAAAATCGTTGGTTTATTGGAAATACCACTTATCTCACAGCGATGAAACTATTTGGTAAGCCTACACTCCCCACCCGACCCCTTCTCATAGTGGATGAAGCCCATACTGTGCCTGAAACCATTGAGAAATTTTGTGGTTTTGCTCTTTCAAAAAAGAGAGTGGCGCGTTTGATTTACGGCAAGAATTACACCCCTCATCAAATGGGTTTGGCTTTGGAAGAATATCCATTTCCAAGTGTGGAATCTATGAAGGTCACTACCACTCCTGAAACTCGTAGGTCAGATTGTATCAAGATTCTATTATTCTTGCGAGCCATCGCTAAAGAAGTCGAAACGCGGCTTAAACACAGGAAATACAAACCTGATGAAATGGGTGATGCGAAAGCGTTTATCCAGCACACTACCTTGATGATGAAAGAACTCCAAGTCAATTGGGAAGGGTGGGTTTATCAATTCGATGATGATGAACTGAAGAATCAATTAAAAGTTGAACCCCTTTCAGTCGCGGATTACGCCGAAGATTGCTTCTTGTCTTTAGGCAAACAACGCATTTTCATGTCAGGAACTATTGTGAGTGATGATATATTTATGAGCGAATTAGGGTTGAATCCTGATGAAACTGTTTTCTTGAGAGTAACTGAATCCACATTTCCTGTTAGTAAAAGACCTTTCGCCATCAAAAGAAATGGTGGCTTAATGATTTGGAACAAGGAATCGCAGGGAATACAATTCTCTGATTTGAAGAAAACAGCCGATGTAGTAGCCGAAATAGCAAGTCATTATCCAAACCATAAAGGTCTTATTTTACCTTACACCGATGGGATAGAATCGGCTGTGGTGGACATTCTTTCGGATAATCACCCTGAAACCGCCGCCCGTTTAGTTCAACACACTAAGAATCCAAAGGAGCGAGAAGATGTATTAGAGGGCTTCAAAGGAGAAAATGGAAATGGTATCTTAATATCCACTTACGCCAATCAAGGCTACGACAATAAAGACATCAAATTCGTTATTATCTGTAAGTTACCATTCCTTTCTTTGGGAGATACCAAAGTTCAATTGAAAATGAAGAAAAGCGAAAAATGGTATCAAACTAAAACAGTCCAAACCATCATGCAACAATACGGACGAGCGATGCGCTCAAAGGATGATTGGGGTCATGTATATTTAGTTGATGCACACTTTCCCCATTGGTATCAAACTCGGAATATAGCCCCTCTTATGCCGAAATACATCAAAGAGGCATTGAAGTAAGACTAAATATCATCCACACTTACTTTAGTTATGTCGAACCGCAGAAGAACTCGGTTTGAACGCGAGTTAATCAAGATTTTATGTGAAGAATTGGGTGATAAGTGGTATGGACAAAGAGGCGCACACAGCGATGGTGTGGATGTGCTAATGTTCAAAAGTTTAGACAGCCATCCTATATTATTCATGGGGATTAGATTAGAAGTAAAAAGTAAGAATGAGATGTTTCCTGTGTATCTAAATGAAAGAGAAAGAGAGCAATACAAGAAATATGCTCAACTCTATGAGGATAAAGGTGTGGAAACGGTCTATGCCTTTCGTAAAGTGGGAGGGATGGGTGAGAAGTGGAGATTTTGTAATTTAACCGACTTCAGCACAAGCCGAAATGGTAATCCAACGGTTAGATATGACGATACAATAGGTATGATAGACTTCATCACTCAATTAAATAGTATAAATGTAAATTGCCTCTATGATTAAGTATGGTGGATGCTCTGGAAGTTCCTTGCTCTTTTTGTGAGAAACCAATAGATTTATCCAAACGCGGAATAAAGGAAGTCACAGAAAATCAAAATGTTTATTGTAACAAGAAGTGCATGGGTGGCGCACAAACGCGGCGAGCAACAATCATGGTGGATTGTGCTTACTGCAATCAGGAGTTTTCGACTCTCAAGGGTCGCCATTCAGAATCCAACCTCTTTTGTGGGAAAACCTGTGCCTTTTCGGTGCGAAAAGACCGTTATTTCTGGACTATTCTGTATGTGCTATCAAAGAGGGTTGGATTCTTATCGGCTGACCAAATCCGAGAGGCTTTGAAAGGCAGAAAGGTGGACTTAACCGCGATGAGAATAGCAACACGGATAGCAAGTAGTCCTTTTATTGAAGTGAATAAGGAATCAGAACCCTTCACTTATCAACTCAAAGAAGCCTACAAAGAAAAACCGTATGTCTGGCACACAAGCAAATACTATCGTAAGATTGGTATGAATAAAAAAGACTATGCAAATCAATTTGAATAGAATTAAATAGCAAAACAGAGTAGTGTTTGTATGGTGGGGAGGCCACGCAGTTCACAGAATGAGGATAGCATCATGGAATTGATGTTCACCAGATTCAACGCCAAACTACTTACCTTAATCATAGGGGTCTTCTCAGTCTATGCACTTACCATGTTACTTGGCTGGTGACAACTCTTTACGCAACAACACCATATTGAAGACAAAACCTATAACTCCCACAGCAATTAAGATTTGCACATTACGGTCGCGCAATACCTCCATAGTAGTTGGACTTCCCATAGTTGTTACTCCACCTTGACAAGACCCATCATCTGTGGTCGCTTCAGGATTAAAGTTAGACGCATTAGAATCGGTGCAACCTAACTTCATCGCTTGAGTTCCTTCTCCGCTACTCGGAGGAGTAAATTTCTTGGCTACACAAGTTTGAGTTTGGGGGTCTATTTCAAAACCTTCCTCACACCCTCCCACGATATTAGGTAAAATAGTGTTTCCACCACTCTCAAATGGCCCTGTTTCTTGATTACCTAAACTATACATTTGATAACCTAAGAATGGTTCATAACCAGCCCACATCGAATCACCCTAACAGAGCCAATCCTACAATACCCAAACCAATTAACATCCAATGTTCTTTAAGTTTATCCCCCAAAGAATCAGTATCAGCATCAGTATCAGAGGTGGTTGTTTCTTCCACACAACCCCATATATCATCATCAATAAATCCATCTAAACATGAACCACACTCACCAGCCTCGTCTGCGGCTTCGCGATTTTCATCACCTCTGGGGCAACCTTCTTGCCCACCACCGTTTCCGCCACCGTTTGTATCTTCTATACAGGTAACACCGTCTGAGGACACTACTTCTCCCTCCTCACACTCAACAGGGTGCGAGCGTGGCGGTTCACAATATCTATATTCAAGCAACTCTTTCTCACAGTTCAGTTCGACACAGTTAGAGAGTCTATGCTTTACAATTGTTCGTTCCCGATGCTGTTCACCACCCAAATGTTCCATATCATCAGTCCGATACACACCCTGATATGCCTCACAGTCAGACCATGCACCCCAAGCACTTACTTCACAATCGGTGTATCGGCGCACAGGATAAAGAAGGGTTGATTCAGACTCTAAAAAGTCAGTCCACTCTCCATCACTCCAATTACAAGCATCAGAGTTTATTGCACAAAGAAAATCCTTCGCTTGTGAAGTCGTCAAAGCACAATTTCTCCATCCAGAACGAATTTTAGATGCCGTATCATAAAGAGTTTCATCCTCTCCACCGTTTCCACCACCGCTTCCACCACCGCTTCCACCACCGTTTCCGCCAAAATCATCTGTGGTGGCGGCATATTTTTGAGTAAAAATGCTGGAACTCAAGTCGAAAGGAGAACTGATTATGGACATAGTATCACTACTACTTCACCGAAAGACTATAAGAAGGCTTTGTTTAACCAAGTAAGGCTAATCCAAGTAAGGCTAATCCGCCTACAATGATATAAGTGGAGAACGAATCTTCTTTCTCAACACAAGTCATGGTAGCAGAATCTAATTCATACCCTGAATCACATTCACAAATTCCCGTTTCCTTCAAAGAAGAATTATCAGGGCAACTATCGTCACCACCGTCACCACCGTTTCCACCGTTTTCACCGTCACCACCATTTCCACCGTTTCCACCGTTTTCACCATTTCCACCGTTTCCACCGTTTTCACCGTTTTCACCGTTTCCACCACCATTAGAATTCAATTTATTGTCTATCCAAGCCTTAGCCATATTGATAGCACCTGAAGCCTCTGTTCTCTGAGTATAACCTTGTGTGAATACAGGAATTAAACCTGACAATTTATCCTTTACGACAATTTTGTAAGGATATTGAACAGGGCCAATCAAACTACTATCAGAAGTTTCATCTCTCCAAATGGGATAACCTCGATACTCCTCGATTTTTACATTTCCACCAATTTCGCTGGTTTCCTCTATCTTACAAACACCCAAGACCTCGACCCAAGAGTTTCCGTTAATATCAGAAGTCCCACTATTTTTGTAAAGGTCATCACACAACTTTAGATGAAATTTTCCAATTCCCTCCCATTGACCCTCTAAATCCATATCTAAATAATCCCCACAACTCCCAACTAAGACCACATCAACCTGCTCTTTACCCCATAGAGGTGCGTCATCCCGTCCCACCACAGGCCACTCGATTACCTCATCCCACTCACTATCTATTCGCCCGATTCTTCTTTCACGCCGCGTAAGACTCTTTCCGTTGTGAACAAGTGCGCTTTGCTCTATGACTACGGGCCTTTCGTCTTGTTTTCCTAAGATGAAATCTTCCTCACCTACTGATATTCTAAGTTTAACCGCATAACCTGACTTCACTTTAAGTCGAGCCGCACCAGACCTCGCCAACAGATTATTATGAATAAGTTTCAGATTTCCTGAACCCGTCCATTTCCACTTCTCCCCTTTCTGCCCTCTTATAGTAATCTCACTAAAAGGATTGTCTGCACCCTCCATATCATCATAGTATTGTTCCAGAGTTTTATTACTCTCAAAAAAGCAATTCTCATAGTTGGTTGAACCTTCGTTTTCGGCACGATAAGTCAATCGTGGTGAGATGAGATTATCAAAGACGCTAAAATACTCCATACTATCAGTTTCAATACTCAATACCACTATTTTAACTCATCGAATCGAAACCATTAAAAGTAAAGTGTCCCTGATATAGAATATGTTGAAGATTGCAGTATCAGGGAAGATGGCCGCAGGGAAAACCACGCTCACCAATCTCATCCAACAACACCACGAAATGAAGCAACCCAAGAGTGAGGCTTTCTTCCGTCAACCTTACAGTTTCTCACACCAACTTTCTCTCGCCGCCCCCGTCAAGAAAGTAGCACATGAGTATTTCTTAATGCCTGAAACTCAGAAAGACCGCCCCTTACTGCAACAAATAGGGCAACAATTTCGCACCATCAGACCGTCAGTTTGGATTGATTTACTAATTGCCGAAGCAAATAAACTCTCTGAGGAATTTAGAATCAATAATGTCGAAGGCTGTTTAGTGTGTGATGATGTAAGATTCCCCAATGAGTTAGATGCTCTGCGTGAAGATGGTTGGTTCTTGATAAGATTAGAAGTGGATGATGAAACCCGCCACAAGAGAGTAAAACATACATACCCCTATGATGCCGACATTCATTGGGCTAACAGAAACGAAATCTCAGAAACGGCTATGGATGATTATGAGGGAAAATGGGATTTAGTTCTCACTAATCCTGACTTTAACTCTCTGAAAGGCGTAGTCGAAGAATTTTATGCTCGTTTATCCCATTCTGCATACGCATAGAAACTTGCACCCACTCCTAACAACAAGAGAGCAAATCTCTGGATAGGAGTGAATCTGTCCATATAAGACTCAGCCGCTAATGGATGATAGTGACCTGTATCGCGGCCCTCAATATCCACAATACCCATGTAACCCATATTCCCTAAAGCCTCTTGGAAAGCAAACCAATCAATCCCCATATCATTCATCGCCGTCCCATTTTGAGTTGCCTTATTCATCCCATTCTCCCTCGTTATTTTGTGAGGGTCAACCTTTGGGTTCGATGTTTTCATAGCCGAAATAATACTTTGAGAATTAGGGAATTCCAATACACGCACCCTATTATGAATCACCTTTTCGCCCTTTTCGGTTTGTTCGTGAGGATAAACAATAAACTGCATTATTCTTTTCCGACCCCCATTCTTAGTCGAATCTCTCACTTCTAAAAATTCATCTATCAAATCAACAGATGAAAAATATTGACGACCGTTGTATATCTTTCCATCTTTCAAAGGATGGCCGTGTATCGTCCATTTCCTTTGAGCAGGTTTAAGTCCCTTCGCGGCGAAATCTGTTACACCCTTTTCCGCAGGAATAATAGAAATTGCCGAATCTTCACCTAAAGATGCTTCACCAATATAGTATCGCCCATTTTTTTCATACACATAGGACATCCATTCTTTTTCTAAATGTGTATCATCATTATGACTCTTGATTTCCTCAATGGCTTGAGGAGTAAATTTCTTCCACTCGCGTAACCATGCTTTCGTCATACTGTAAGGTGTGCGATAGACTATAAGAAGGCTCGTCTTAAACTTAAGGCTAATTACCGAGATAATTATGAGTAAAAGACATTCCCAGAATCATTAAAATACTCAGCACACAGATAAACGCAACAAAAATCATAGTTCTCGTAGTCTTTCTCATCTTATTCAACCTGTGTTAACATCCAAACTTCACCGTCATCATACTTTAGTCCCCACTCCGCAGGAAACCCATTCTCGCTTTTAGGTAATCTTTTCCATTTGATGCTGTCCCCATCATCCACTTTACCTAAGCCTCCTCTTACTGCCCCGATACTTTGTTTCCATAAGTTCCAATGTGCGTCAGCGTTTGAATCATCAGGATTAACAGAGAAAACCATGAAATAACCTCCATTCTCCACAGGCTTCCGATATGAAATTAAATCGAGGTCACTTTGAGAATCTAACCACTCACTTACACCGTATAAATCTCCAAACTTCCAAACACTATCATAGCGTTTATTGTTAGAATCTCGCCCCTTAAGTTGTAAGTCTTGCTTATCTATCTTAATCCACCCTTTCATATCACTTGGTTTAGAATTAATCCAAGCACCAGATTTTGTATTCACATATCGCACACCAGGTGTCTTGGGAATGCCCTTTGCATCCTTATCAATCTTAATACCTTCTATTTCCCTATCTTCCTTATCTTCTTCAATTGGTATCGTAGGGTCAAAGTCGGGGTCAAAGTCAGGGTTAAAGTCGGGGTCATTCTCAGTTTCACGGTCTTTACAGACATAATCTCCCAAAACAGGGTCATAGACTACCTCTTGATGAGATTCACATTCGCGTTCCACCTCACACTTCCCCGTATCTGCACTCCATCGTCTTAAGGTCAGAATTATTTCTCCTCCCTTTTGAGTTCGTAAAGGTGGACACTCACATTCACCTGTAACGATATTAAATCGAGTTCCCTCTTTCTTGCTACAATCCTTTTTAGGCCAACATTCATTCAAGTTTTTATCGAAATATAATCCTTTAGGTGCATCTCCTGAGATTAAACCATTCTCATCCACGCAGTTTTCATCCTCATCCATTTCATACTCATCAGGACATTTCTTACAAACGCATTCTTGTCCATCCCACTCTAAGTTAGAACCCTCATTATCACAATTAACACACTCATCTCTCTCAGCATGATAATGCCAACCAGCACCATAAAGTTTAGCACAATCGGGAACACACTTGTCTAAGAAAGGATTACAGTCATACCCGTCAGGGCAAATACGAGGAAGACACTCCTCACATTCTATCGAATCCACCGTATCTCCACTACCATCTATCGCAACACATTTATCTCCTTCCATCCGATAACCTTCAGGACAGCACCTTAACAGTTCTCCATCTCGCATGATATTGTAAAAAGGATTCTTAGTCATACAAGGAGGGCAATCCGCAGGGGGTGGTGAGTCATCACAGCCATTCAAATCTAATTCCATCCATGAACCTGTGTCGGGATTCCAAATTTCTGACCAAGCGTGGCAAGTCGAACCTACCATACGGCAAGGCAAACCTAACCTGTTCAAAGCCAAAAACATAATATAGGCTCTATGTCGGCAAGCACCTGCATTAGTCTTCAAATATGCACCTATCATATCCGATTGATTGCGAGGAATGTTCTCACAGAACCAATCATAAAGCCAAGAGTAAAGTTGCTGAATAACTTCACCAATAGGCATCTCTATTGAAATTTGTTGATTTTCTAAAACCTTATCCGCATCGGATATTCCACTACCTTGCAGAATAACATTTTCAGATTCATAGTTTCCATATTGTTTCCCCTTACCTGCTTTGTAATCAGCAAAGGTTAAACCGCAACTAAATAACTTTCCCGCCGCCAAATCACCACTATAAGTCGAATAGGGTGGGGCGGCTTGAGTAACTGTGAAAGCGCACTCAGAATGTTGTCCAGAATTATAGTCTTGAATTTCCATATACAACCCATCTGCGGAATCCTTGAAGAATCTTACTTTCTCAGGAATAGGAGTATCGGGATTAGAAGAACGGATGTTATATCCGACTACTGTTGCTTCGGCACTCAAAGAAGGAATGCGAAGTAAGAACCCTTGCTTAAACAAACTACACTTTTGAGGTTTAGTTTCATTTACCACCCAACCTTCAGGTTGAGGTTCGGTGATGATACGCCTAACCCCTTTTTGTCCTGAAATTATATGGAAACGAGGCCAAGTCACTAATTGCGTTTGTCTAAAGGTGTCTTCAGCGTTAGATTCAGATAATCCTGATACTGACCACCCAAAACCATCAGGAGCAGAAGGTCGTCCTGAATCCACCATGTTGTAGGCATCAATGCGAGTCATACGCGGGTCGGGAGGTATTTCACTCCAAAGCGGCTTACAAACAGGCGGTGGCGGAGGTGGGTCGGGTGGAGGAGGTCTTAAATCTAATATAATGAGTTGTTCACTTATTGAATCTTTGGTTTTTTCAGGCCATAATTTTTTGGTGCTTTCAATCAATCGCAATAACTCCGCAGGAAAACTGTTACCATCTGTCTGACGGGTCGGAGGTGAGGGGGCTGGAGGTGAAGGTGAAGGGGGGGGTGTAGGCGATGCGGCTTCACCATCAGTCTTAGTGGGAATACCGCCGAATTCGATTATGTCTTCAGTTGCGAAGGTATGTGCGCTTTGAATTAAATCTCCAAACCATTTACTGACCGCAGGTTCAGAAGCCATTGTTTCACTAAAGACTTGCTTAAAGTCCGATTCTTCTATCATGTCCTTTCCTTCAAAGCGTGAACCTAATCGAACTAAGATTCCCCCATTATCGGTTTTAATCATAGGTAAGGCTTCTGTTCCAAAATGTTTCTTCATCACTTCCGCCGCCTTTTTGGGATTACCAATGAATCGAACTGCATTGTTTTGAAATAACATTTCAGGATTAAACCCATCACTCTCTAATCGGAGATAGGATTTACTGAATATGTCGGAAGGATTCTCACTTTCTAATGTATTTAATCTTTGTCGAAACTCACGGTGGATGAAATCAAAAGGAACGGTGAGGCGATATTGAGGCCAAACTCCTACATCCGAATCTAAGTAAGCGGTAAGATTAGTGGAAATATCATCTATTTTAACTTGGCTATCTTCATTTGCATAAGCCTTTAATTCCTCACAACGACTAATCAATTGAGAGATATGTTCCCGATTACTCGGTGAAAGAGGATTCATAACCATGTAAGCACCATTCTTAGTTATCAGACCCACTATTTCATTGTTTCGTCTAACTAAAGGGGAAACTCTTTTTCAATTTTCTTAAATTGAGAATATTTCCCTCTCCATATAACAAAGATTCCTCAAACTCAGAAAGGTGAGTGATGTAGTGGAA
>Ga0315316_10002732_pt1 | contig 12732 bp, 20 predicted proteins | sample M160m3416metaG_FD_203702 | JGI IMG/M metagenome (GOLD analysis project Ga0315316, IMG submission 203702) | Ammonia-oxidizing marine archaeal communities from Monterey Bay, California, United States - M1 60m 3416 | ecosystem: Environmental > Aquatic > Marine > Intertidal zone | place: USA...
GTTTAAAGAGTGTTTAGAATCTACTGGTGCATATCCAATTGCTCCAAAGTAAGTCCATCCTTCACCAGAAGTATTATAGATGTATCCATCTCCTTGCCACTTTGATAGCAAGAAAGAAGAAGACCATCCGTTCTCATTTAACCCTGTATTGTAAGCGACAGTATTTTTAAAATACCCATCATTACCTACTACAGTAGTATAAGAACCACCTTCTGCTTTTTCAGCACTCTTAGTGAAAATAGAAACAGTCCCACCGACTGAAGGAACTGCTAATTTAGAGGCACCTAAACCTCTTTGAATTTGAATACCGGAAGCAACGTCTGTTAAACCTTGCCAGTTAGACCAGTAGACCCATCCATTTTCCATATCATTTACAGGTTGCCCATTGATAAGGAAAGAAGTATTACGCTGGTCAAAACCTCTCAAGGTAATACGACTATCTCCGTATCCTCCTCCTTGTTTTGTAGCGTAGACTCCAGGTGTGTTGTTCATGATTTCTGGGAACTCTAAGTTACCAACTTTCAATTGAACTTCAGCAGCAGAAATTGTACTTAAAGCAATCGGTGTCTTTCTATCTTTAGCGACAGTGATTACTCCAGAAGTTACTACTACTTCTTGTAATTCTTGAGCTACAACAGTATCTAATACTTGTTGTCTCTCTTGACCATAAGTCATTGTTACTCCTAAAACTAAAAGTAACGAAACGAGTTTTCTCATTTTTTAAAATTTATGTTAAACAATATATAACCTTTAGGTTGTAGTCATAGTCCACATCGGATGCAGTTGATAAGCAACTGTATTATTATCCGAAGTATCTACTTCTTCCAACTTTTCTTTAATAAGTGTAATAAATACGTCTTTAGTCATTACAATTTACTTCATATTCTTCCCAGTCCTTTGTAGGATCTTCATTAGGGAAATAGTAACACTTTGTTGTGTTGTCATCTAGAAATTTAATATGTTTTTCGAAACCAGAAGGTAAAGTAGCTCCATTAGCCATAACTGAGTCTGAAAATATAACGTTAATGGTGATTTCCAAATCTTGTTCATCGTCCCATACTCTTTCTTCTTGTTCTAATAATCTCCAAGCTCCTCTATTAAGTTTATCTTTCTGCAATGCGCAGTTAAGGAATGAAAATGTTGCTCTTAAGTTTTCGTAAGAATCAGAAAAAGTAGCTGCAGGTGCTAAATGACCTTTGTCATATGGAGTACCTTTGTAGTCGTTATTGTCAGAAGTGTAGTAATCTTTTTCTGTTCTGAAATTCATAGAACCTCTATCTACGTTTTTAGGTCTGTCTGTAGATAAATAGGTTAGGGTAATGGGTTGCTGTTTACTTTCAGAATAGTAAACTGTAAATATAGGTGTTTCGACGGTAAGGTCTTCACAACATTCTCTTTTGTCTTGTGTTAATCCTTCACTAGAACAGCCCATAACTGCTAGTAAAGTTAATAATCTAAGTGTCTTCATACTTTAAATTGAAAAATTCGTAATTTTTCTTTACATATTTGTTAGTGCCCTCTTGTTCTATTGCTTCTTCTTCTGAGTCATAGATTGCTTCTACCGGGCATTCATAGATGCAAGCTCCACAGTCTATGCATGTTTCAGGATTAATGTACATTGATTCTTCCGCTTCGATTATACAATCTTCTATTGGACAAACCAGTATACATGCACCATCTTTAGTATCAATGCATTTACTGCCGATAATATGACTCATTAGCCTTTAAAATACTTCTCTAATATTTCTAATCTCTCGTGTGCTGATGATAATAATTTTAAAGCTTCTTCGCAGTTATCCCAATAATCCTTAGTTGAATGGTCTCCAATTCCGGCAGGATGTCCTGTTAAAAGTTTAACGCTCGCTAATGCTTTAGCTTTATCAGCTTCTGCTTGTTTCTTTAAAAATTCGTATACTTCTTGTTTCATAATTATTTATTTTAAACTTCTCTTTGATCTTCAAATGCAATGATATGGGGTCTCCATGTCATTCTATAACCGTTATCTCTAACCCAATCAAATAGTATTGGGTAAGATTTATATAATGCCTCTCTTGAGTCTCCTGCTGGCATAAACCAGACTTTATCTTTAGGAGCATCAAGTAAGGATATACATTCCATAATTTCAGTTAATGAATTGTTGTCTTTACCGTCCCATACAGGTTTAAGATGGTAATCAGAATGATACTTAATACTTTTCTTAATAGCCTCATAATTTAATCTAAACCTATTATGTGTTTTAATCATCCCTTCTGCTCTTCTACCCTCTAATTTTTGTCCATTTGGTAATGTAGCACCTTCTTTAGGTACTGAATTACTGAACTTAGGGCTAATACTTAAAAGATTGATTGGATAATCTGTTTCTAAGTAATGAGAGCCTTCTGTCTCGATAGTTATAAATATACCTCTTTCTTTAGCAAAGTGAGTTAATTCGTTAACTAATTTAGGGTGCATAGTCGGTGAACCTCCAGTTAACATCATTTCTGATATTTGAGGGTTATCGTCATACATTTTTATTATATCGTTAAAAGACCATTTACCTTTTTCCGGATGAATACTTGTATACCAACTATCACACCACCCTCCTTCTCCAAAATAACATCTATGAGTACAGCCAGTAGTTCTAATTACGACTGTAGGATATCCAGCTCTGGATCCTTCTGACTGTACTGCTGTATAAATCTCTACTATCGGTAGATTTTTATCATAATCATCAATTCGACCCAGGGACATATATTGCTGTATTTTTGCCGTGTTCTCTAAATTCTACTTTAATTATCTCTACTCTTCCTTCAGTTTCTTTTTTGATAAATTTATTTACTTTTTTATAAATAAATTCTGCAAATCTTTCTGCTCCAACATGATCTACTACTCTTACTTGAGCAGCTCCTACTTCTCCCATTTTAAGGAATGCGTCTTTAAACGGATCATCTTGTGCTATTATAACCGTATGATCAAACATATAGTCAAACCAGTCTTTAGGACTCTTACCTCCTATAGTTCCTTTTGCTCTTTTCATACCACCGAAGTCCCAAACCCAGTTTCTTTCGTCTAGATCTCCTTCAAACCATAGTTTAAAAGATACTCCATAACCATGTAAATACTGGCAATGTGTAGTTACAGCTTTATGCTGTCTAAATACTGTTGAAAATCCATCAAAAACCTTAGTAGATATAAACTTAGGTTTCTGTGCTGATTTTTTTGCTAATTTACTATGATATACCATTATACTAATTCTTCTCCGATTCCTACTAATTCTGCTAAAAATAAGCCAATAAACGCTATTTCAAATAAACCAAAGAATCCAAAAGCGCATGCTCCTAGTCTAATAGCTGATTTAATAAAGCTTATTCTTTGATGCAAAAAAGCATCAGGTAAATTCTGTTTATCAGAATTTCTTATATCTCTTAGTTCTAACTTTAAATCATTAAGTTGAGTCTGGTAAGTGATATTTTTTGCTTGTCGACCTTCTAGATCTTGCAATTCGGCGGTAATATCTTTATCCGAGATATGTATTTGTTCGCCTTTTCTAAATATAGCCATTTTTCGTGTTTTTTAAGTGGTGCTGTGACACTATTGTCTATTACTTTTAAGTAATATACGATAAATATTTATAATATCCAAATATTTAAAAGTTTTTATATACAAAAGGATCTCTTTTTTTAAGTTCTTTTAACTTTTCTTCGAATTCCTTATCTAATTTTTCTTTTAATTTTTTTTCTTTTTCTTCTTCTGTCATTTTTTACGTGTTATAAAGTAATTATTAAGTACTAAAATATCTATCTCAGAATTTATAAATCTTTCTATTGCTTGCAGCGGTGTTCGAGTTATAGTCTGGTCTTTTAGATTAAAAGAGGTATTGAGTAAAACTTCATGTCCAGTTACTTTACCTACTTCTTTAAGTAATTTATAGTAATTCGAATTAGATTCATTAGTAACAGTTTGAACCCTAGAAGAACCATCTATATGAGTAGCAGCAGCAAACATTTTAGTATTATTATTAGCTACTATATTCATATAAGGAACTGGTTCTTTAATATTAAAGTATTTACTAGCATTTTCTAAAGTAACTGAAGGAGCAAAAGGTCTAAAACCTTCTCTCTTTTTAATCACTTTATTAAGTTTTTTTCTCATCTCAGCATGTTTAGGAGAAGCTATTATCGATCTATTTCCTAAGGCTCTAGCTCCAAATTCCATTCTTTCTCTAAATAATGCTATTATCTTTTCGTCTTTAATATGCTTTGCTATATTGATTAATAGTTCATCATTATGGTATTTTTTAAAACTAACTACGTTACTAAAGTAATCTAAAGTTGATAAGATTTCACTATCTTTATATGAATCTCCTAAATAAGGGTTAGTATTTTTTTTACGTTTACCTTTATAACTGTATAAACATGCTCCAATAGCTGATCCAGCATCAGATGGAGCAAACGGAATATGAACAGATTTAAAATACTCATATGCTTTAATATTTGCTACTCCGTTATAAGCACACCCTCCTCCTAAACAAATGTTGCTGCTTTTAGTTAATTTTTTAGCAGTTTTAAGTAACCTACCAAATTGCATTTCGTAAACTTTTTGTAATGCAGCTGCTAAATCTTTATGATCCTGTGTGAGAGGCTCTTCAGGAAATTTAGGTGCTATTCCTAGTAAGTGACATAAATCTAAATTAAACATAATCTTATCAGAATATTCCCAAGTAAAATAACTTTGATCTATTTCGAATTTATTTCCTTTATGATTAAATATAGAATCTAATTGAGTAAAGTATTTATCAGGATCCCCGAATGGAGCTAATCCCATAATTTTATATTCTCCTTCATTAGGTTTAAACCCTAAAAATGCTGTCACGGTAGAATACAACATTCCTAAAGAGTTAGGGAAATCTATCGATAACTTTTTGATAAGTTTTCCGTTGACTGCCTTAGATATAGTTACTGTTTCCCATTCTCCTACTCCGTCAACAGTTAAAATAGCAGCATGTTTGAAAGGACTAGTAAAATAAGAGAAAGCAGCATGAGATAAATGATGATCTATATATTTTATTTTACCGTAGTACCCAAAATATAAATACATTAAAATGTCTGGTGCAAATAAGTAGTGTTTAGTAAGAAATTTTATCTTATTATAAAAAGTCCTAAAAGGTCTTTTTGCAAAGATCTTTAAAACTCTATCTTTCTTAACTTCTGGATTTTCGTACCAACATACTTCATCTATTTCACTAATATGTCTTATTTTAGCTTGTTTAAGTACCCAAGAAATAGCATTTACTGGGAAAGAGTCGTCGTGTTTAATTTCAGTAAATCTTTCTTCTTCTATAGCATACAGAACTTTACCGTCTTTAACTATACAAGCAGCTGCATCATGATAAAAGGCTGATATTCCTAACTGTAACATATTTAACGGTTTTGCCAGTATCTTTCAAATCCAAAATAACCTATAGTTTTAAAGATAGTATCTAATCCTCCTATAGTTAATCCGATTTTCCAGTTACCGCTTATAATAAAAGCTACAAAAAAAGTAATTAATGTAGCTATTGATCTCCAAATAATAGTCTTAATAAAAGTTTCTTTATAACTTACCATCTAATTTCATTCTAGCTCTAATATTAGTAGCTGATATTTCATTTATATCTTCCGGTGGTGTGTGTTCTATAACATCGTAGCCAACACCTCTACCGTAATTGATTGATTCAATATCAGGTATTATGCTTATAAATATTCTTCCTTCTTGAATTAAATCACTTAATTCTCTTTGTATATTCATCATTACTTCATGAGGAGTCCAAGGTTGTTTTTCATTTGGCTCTACGTCTCTAATTGCAATCCAAATATTTTTACCTTCTGCTAATCTTTGATCGATTAACCAGCGGTGACCTTTATGCCAAGGTTGCCATCTGCCTATAAATAAACTATATACCTTCATCTCTTATCAAATTATAACATATAGCTCTGTCTCCTGGTTCTTTAGGTGATAAATCGTTAATTAAATACCTCGGTCCTCTTTCAATTCCCATAATAAGTTTATCGTATGGAATATTATTCTTTATTAATTCGTATTGAGTATGTACTCTCATTTGTTTCGTATCCGGTCTTGCTGTTGTAAGAATAATCATATCACCTTCGTCTCTTGCTTGTTGCAGAAATTGCTTAGTAGATTTAATAGGTACCGCAGGATTAGTTAGATACGTATCGAATTCTCTATATTTAAAAATAGTTCCATCAATATCTACAAAATATGTTTTCTTTTTAACTATATCCATGTACGTAATTAGTTACTTTAATAGTAGATTCATCAGGACTATCTAATGTAGTATCAACACTTAAAAAATTATCTACCGGAGCTTCGTAGTTTTCTACCCAATACTTTTCACGTCCTCTTCTACCGTTTTCAGGATTATAGTGTACGTGTATTTCTTTTAACTGCCAGGTAAGTTTATTTTTAAAGTCTTCTCTTTGATCTCTGTATGGAGATACTAAAGAAACTATCACATCTTTACCTTTATTGTGCAAATAGTGAGCTATTTTTTGTGCAGCATCAATATTAGCTCTTCTTCCTTTTTCAGTATAGTCTTTATTAGCAAATAACTCTCTCATTTCATCACCATCTATGCGAAATGCATGTGGAAGCCATTTATCTTTGAGAGAGTCAGCTAATGTAGTTTTACCACAATGTGGTTGTCCTGTAAACCAGTATATCATTATCCTATATGTTTATCTTTAGCAATTGGTGAGTTACCAAATAGTAAATAAAAACTCCATACTAAACCTACTAATAGAAGGACTATGTAAATAGGGCTATCTAAAGGACTAACTAATTGAGAACCTAATTCAGATCCACTATTAGGATTAAAACCTTCAGTAGCACTGGATAATAAAAATGTTAGTACTGTAAGTAATGTTGCTTTACCGGGAAAAAATGCATTAATTCTTTTCCATGTAGTCGCTAGTGAGAACCATATCATTGGTATACATACTAACGCTGCTAGTAAAATAAGCATACCTGCTAGTACAATATTTCCACCGGCTGTTAAAATACCGATACCTACTCCTACTAATATTGCAATTGGAATAATAAATAATAGAATTGCTAATCCTCTTAAAAAATAATCTGTTCCATTAATGGTATTTTTAAACTGAAAGTATTTACCAAACTTCTCTTTTAAGTATTTCATAATTGTTTTTAAAATTAGAGCCTCCAGTAGGAGTCGAACCTACAAACTTCTCTTTACAAGTGAGATGCTTTTCCTATTAAGCTTCAGAGGCATTCCGTATTATGCGTACTCTGCTAAAAGCTTCTCAACATGAAGTTTCGCTACTTCATAATCCACCGGTCCAGTTTCATCTTCGTATTGCACAGGATCGTCCACACCCAAGTTAATGAACGCTTCGATTCGCTCAACAGATGAAGCGGACTTGTAATCACTATTGCCGCTAGGGTAAGGCTTATAAGAAGTATTAGTCCTACTATAAACGCTATTAAAATCAATGCCAAGTTCTCCACAGAGCTTTTGACCGTCTTGTAAAATTCCATACTTATCAGTTTCTAAATAAGGTGTAAAGTATCCTACTTTATCTGCTTCCCAATTGCCTAATCTAAAGGCATTATCGTCAGCATCTCTAAATTCTTGTCTACAGTCAGGGTAGATAGCATGATCTCCAGCATGAATACCTAATGCGATATCTGTATCGTTTCCATTAGCCATAGCTTCTGATAGAGCTACTGCTTGTACTAAAGAAGCAAATATTTTGTTTCTATTAGGTACTACTGTAGCTTTCATATTATCTTCTTCATAATGACCTTCAGGTACATCATCTCCTCCTGTTACTAAAGCTGAATTAAGTAAATTTACTAATCCATCTAGTTTAATTACTTGAAATTTAACGTTTTTACCATTATCTTTTAAGTAACCAATTAATTGTTGAGCTCTTTCTAACTCAACTCTGTGTTTCTGCCCGTAATCAAAAGATATAGCAGTTACATTATCATACTCTGATAAACATCTGAGTAGTAAGGTTGAGGAGTCCATCCCTCCGCTTAGACTAATTACAACATTTTTTGCCATAATAAATAAAAATTAAAATTGCCAGGTATTATTAGCGTATAGGCAAACGCTACTCTACGATAGAGGTTATTTTAGTTTGGTAACTTTTATATACATTAATATACTCTTTTATAGTATCGAATGTTCTATTGTTATCCATATTTGTTTTTTCTTCAACTATAGCTTTTAAAGCATAGCCGAAATTACCAGGGTAACATACAGTCTTAATATACTCTGTATTATTTTCACCTTTAACTACTCTTTCATAAACAGTATAACCACCGGTTGATGACTTACTAATAAAGAATGGTTCTAGAATTGGATCAGAGATAATAGTATCTCCATTTGGAATTGAATCTGGTCTTCTTAACATAACTTATTTTATTAATTGTTTTAATTGACTTTCAGATAGTAACCCTACTTCTTTTGTAAAAGTACCATCGTCTTTTAAAAATACTGTTGCAGGTATGCTTTTAATTTTATATTTAGCTGCTAACCCGCTAATATCTTTATCTATATTTACGTTTGTAAAATCTAATTTAGTTTCGTTAATAACCTTATCAAATATAGGTGCATAACTTTTACATGGTCCGCACCAATCAGCATAAAACTTAATTACTTTCATCTCTTTGTTTTCTTTTTAAATTTTCTATTATTCCCCCTTTTCGGCTCTTCTTTCATAAAATTATTAACTTTCATCCAGGCTACGACTTGTGTGATATTTTGTTTCATAGAATTTGACATAACTTATTTTTATATAATATAATATACGAATATTATCTCGAATATACAACTATCCGTCACAAGATAAACAGTCTAATTCAGTACGAGATCCTATGTCTCCATTAATTACAGAATCAGTTCTTAAGTAATATAGGGTTTTGATACCTAATCTCCAAGCTGTTTGGTGAACTTCGTTTATAAATTTAGGTGAATCAGTAGGATCGAATGCTAAATTAAGTGACTGAGTTTGATCTATGTATTTCTGTCTAGCTGCTGCTTGTTCTACTAACTGTAATTGATTAATCTCGGCAAATGTCAAAAAGATCGGTTTATCGTCTGCAGGCATTACATCTTCAGGTAAATTAGCTATACTGCCTCTGTCTTTCATTATTTGATCCCATACTTCTTCAGTATTTGCTCCTTTTTCTTCTAAATATGTTTCTAAAGCAGGATTTTTTCTTATAAAAGTCCCTTTTGCTGAGTTAAAAGTATATACATTAGCAGGTACGGGTTCGATACCAGCAGAAACTCCGCCAGATAATGTAGAATTAGAAACAGTAGGTGCAATTGCTAATAAATGACTATTTCTCATACCTGTTCCTCTACACCATATCGGTTCTCCATACTCATCTGCTAGTCTTCTTGAAGCTATTTCTGCATCGTTTTTGATTTTAGAGAATATTTGGTGGGTTAATGAGGTTGCAGCTATAGAAGCAAAAGGTATTCTTTCGTTTTGCAATAAAGTATGCCATCCTAACACACCTAAACCTACTGCTCTACCTTTTTTTGCAGAACGATGAGGTCTTACTAGTGATTCTCTTCCAGAAGTTTTTGCTAAGAATTCTTCTAAAACTCCATCTAAGAAATATATTGCGGTTTCTATAAGGTCTGTGTTTTTCCACTCGTGCCATTTAGTAAGGTTTACTGATGATAAACAACAAATAAAACTATGCTCTTCGTCTGTAAAAAGTGTTATTTCAGAACAGATATTGGTCATTGTAACCTCAAGGTTATTCTTTTTATATGCTGGTGGATTAGCATTATTTACATTATCCTTAAACATAATATAAGGTTCACCAGTTTCCATTCTAGATTTAAGTATTGTAATCCAAGTATCCATAGCCTCTTGGTCTCTATGCTCTAGTTTTTGCATAAATGTATCATCCACTACAACACATTGGTGAAGGTTTAGACACTGTCTATTAGGATCTCCTTTTGGTCTTCTTATTTCTAAATATTCTAGTATATCTGGGTGATTAATATCTAAATTAACAGATGCTGCGCCTCTTCTTACTGCTCCTTGATTAGTTGCTATAATTGTGGAGTCATATATCTTAGCCCATGGCACTACTCCTTCAGATTGACCAATACCGTTACCTATTTTTCCTCCTCTGCCTCTTACTCTACTTAACCCTATACCAACTCCTCCACCAAGAGATGTTAATCTCATTAATTCAGCATTAGTTAAACCGATTCCTCTAATAGAATCAGGTGTATCTATACCAAAACAACTAATAGGAAGACCTTTATCAGTACCGGTATTAGATAATACTGGAGAAGCTAAATTTAACCATCCTTTCCATATGTATCTGAAAAATTTACCAGCAAGATCGGGTCTATCTAATCTTTGTGCTACTCTATCAGCTACTCTTTTATAAGCCTTTTTTGGAGTTTCACCAGGTAGTAAATATCCTTTAGAAATTGTAGCAAGGGATACTTCAGTCATCCATTCTGGAAAATCCTTTCCTTTCTCCCATTGGGAGTAATCTGATAATGTGCTCATAAAATCTTAATTTAAAATGCTGATCCCCAGTCTATGTGTCCTTTCGAATAATTTGTAACTCTACTAGCAAAAAAATCTGTGTGTTGTTTTCCTGCTATAACTGCATCAAACCATTTCATAGTTTTTAATGCACCTTTATCTATATCTGCTGAAGGAACTATAGGATCTAAACCTAAATCCTTCATCTTCGTATTAATCCTATGTTTAATAAAGTTTTTAAGTTCGTCTTTAGTAAGATTTTCTAAATCTCCTAATTCAAATACTTTATCTATAAAATCGAATTCAAGTTTCATTGCTAATTCAGCAGCTTCTTCTATCTCTTTAACTAATTTTTTAGTTTTAAATTTAGGATGCTCTTCCATTAACGTTCTGAACAACCAACAGCCTGCATTAGAATGTAATGATTCGTCTCTTACAGACCATTCTACTATTTGACCTACACCTTTAAGTTTATTTCTCATCTTAAACGACAAAAGAACTGCGAAAGAAGAGAATAGGTTAACACCTTCTGTAAACGCAGAAAAAATTGCTAATGATTTAGCTCTTTCATGCCAATTTGGAGTTCCATCGTGATTGTCTCTTACGTTCATTAACGATTCTATCTTTGCCATTGTAGCTTCATCTTCTAAGAATTCACTAAAGTCGTCTAAACCTAATTGTTCGTTTAATAAAGAGTAAGCTTCAGCATGAATTGTTTCAGAAGAACCTAAAGTCGTACCCATCATAATAACTTCTGGTTTTCTGAACCATTTAGTAACTAAAGTAGACCAGTAATCGTTCACTACTGTTTCAGTTTGAGCAAATCCTTTTAAAATTTGACCAACTACGTTTTTTTCATGTGCTTTCATATTAGATTTCCAATCAGAAACATCATTAGCCATTGGTACCTCGGTATGAAGCCAATGTGCTTGTTGCTGTTTTAACCAGTAATCGTATGCCTGTGGGTATTCAAAGGGTTTGTACACAACTCTTTCTTCTAATAAACTCATATATCTTTATATATTATTAAGGGTTATAGACCAGAAATCCCAGAAAGTAATCCCAGGACGCTTTTATAAATATTATATATATTTGTGTTTCACTAAACATATATATTAAATTTTTTCAAATATTTTAGCAACAGTTTCTCTATCAACTCCTTCTGTGTTAGAATTATCATCTAACAGATCAGCTGCACTAGTCTCTTCTAAAAATTCTATACGGCCATTATTAGTATTCATCTTTACGTTATAGGTCATGCCGTCTTGACCATATCTATTTTTCATAACGTGAATTCTTCCTGTACCAAGTACTTTATCTTCTTTTTGTCTTGATAAAGATAAACATATATCAGCAACCATCATTTTATCATAACTTCCAGCTGCTTTATCACCTTCTATTATACTGTCTCTAGCTCCCATTCTATTAACCTGTGAAGGTGTAAGTATAGGTATTTTAAGATCCTTAGCTAATCCTTTAGTTGCTATAAATACATCATCTATCTCATGTTTTCTTTCAGTATTTCTTCCTCTAGATGGTGCTTTTAAATAATCTACATAATCTATTATAATTAAATCAGGTTTATGATCAATATCCATACATTTTTGTACGTGAGCTTTAATAGTATTGACTGAGGCTCCTTTTGGAGGGTATTCTTTTACAATTAACTTACCTTTAAGATTATCTACTTGTTTCTGTACATCTTTCCTGTGTCTATTAACTTCATCTATACTGTATCCGGTAAAATAACAGTCAAATCTTTTACCAACGTAGTCTTCTCCTAATTCTAAAGTATAAAAGTTTACTTTATGCCCCATTTTAACTGCATGTGCAGCAATTGCAACCATAGTCCAAGATTTACCACCGCCAGGAGAACCAAACACAATTCCAAGATCACCGGGACCGAATCCGCCTTGTATACCATCGTTGAGAATAGGCCAAGGACTAGGAATAGTAGGACGATAATCAACCCTATACCTAGTTTCAATATCTTTGTTGTATTCATGACCAATATTTTTATCCATTCCAGCTTTAATAGCTTTTTCTACTAAGTTTCTAATACCATCAAAATCACCTTCTTTTAGTAAATCAGCAGAATCTAATATAGCTGCTTTCATTTCTTGATTTTTACAAAATTTAGTAAACTCTTCTTGTACATACTCTAAATCATCCTGAGAAGCTTGATAGGAGTTTCTCAATTCTT
>Ga0315316_10002733_pt1 | contig 12727 bp, 10 predicted proteins | sample M160m3416metaG_FD_203702 | JGI IMG/M metagenome (GOLD analysis project Ga0315316, IMG submission 203702) | Ammonia-oxidizing marine archaeal communities from Monterey Bay, California, United States - M1 60m 3416 | ecosystem: Environmental > Aquatic > Marine > Intertidal zone | place: USA...
AACAACGCCTATGCCATCGTAAGCGACGGGCACTTTGAACAGTTCAATTCACGGCGGGTAGATTCTGACAACAATACTGACAACAAACCGCCGCGTATCAACGCGAATGACGACGAATCGATGTTGCCACCGAATTCGTCGTCGCACGATAAAACGCTGAAAACCAGCAAAAACACTGGGTTCCAGCGATCAGACCGTTATTTCATGAAGAAATCGGTTGGGCCGCGCGTCGTATAGTACGGATACTGATACACGGCAGCTGGCGTGTCCTGCTGCGGATAGGTCAGCCCCTGCGGCACGTCATAGGTGTGGAAGTTCCGGTGCACCGGATGAAACGGCAGGTTCATGCATGGGGCACGCCCGGGACCGCAGCTTCGGCAGGCACCGTTGTCGCAGTGCGCTGCAGACGCAAAGCCGCCGTCACAGACTTTGCACTGACTTGCGGTGGCTTTCGAGACCTGAGTCGCATCAGGGCTCTGGGCTCGCATGGTCGGTGAAATGGATGCACATCCGGTCGACAACAGTCCAATCGCCCCCGAAAGTAACAACATTGATGTTCTGCTACGCATCACCAGACTCCCTTCATCCCCTGACATTGATTACGAATCACAGCTCGAAGCCTCCGAACACGAAAGGCGGCAGAAACCGCCTGTTCCAGGACTCGCGAGTCGCGTTGTTATCGTTATCGGCTATCCGACCGTCGAAACGTGCAAAATCCGTCTAATTCCTCCAGATGTTGAAACAGGGAGTTTGAGAGGTCTTGCGGAATATTCCGTGCAGAAATACATTTGCGTATCATTGGCACAGTTTCGGACGGAGTCGCCCGAATTTTCGGTGCCGGGTATCAATCTAAGGGAGTAGTCACAGTGCAAGTCGCGGCCTCCACGCGAAGCCTTTGGGATATGCCGTTTTCCGCTGCGTGCGGGCAGTTGCAGGATCTGGGCTTCGACAAAGTGGAAATCTGGATCAACGACCAATTCGATCATTTGAAGGTGAATGAGATCGTTGACGACGTCGAAACGGCGGTGTTCAACTTTCGCGAATCAAGTCGACTGAGTCCTGTTGGCATCTTCCTGGACGAAGAGGTTTCGCTCGACGATTTTCGGAAAATCGTCAGTTTTGCTAAACACCTCAAGGTCGCGCAGTTAACGATTGAGGCGTCTCAGCTGGGCACGCCGTTCAATTCAGAAATCGATCGCCTTCGTGAACGCAACCATATGTGCATTGAAGAGGGAATTGGTCTGTCCATCCTCACAAAAACGGGCCTTCTGACAGAAGATCCACACACAGCAATTGAACTCTGCCAGTCGGTCAAAGGGCTCGGCGTGACGCTCGACCCCAGCTATTTTCTGTGCACGCCGAAAGGCTCCATCGATTTCGATGTTGTCTATCCGTACGTTTCTCACGTCCAGCTGCGTGATACGTCAAAGACGGAACTGCAGGTACCTGGCGGACTGGGCGAAATTGACTACAACCGCATCATTGCCTCCCTGCAGCTTGAAGATTACGGACGCACTCTGAGCGTTGACCTGCTGCCACGCACTATGGAAGGCGAAGAGCGACTGCTGGAAATGCGAAAACTGCGGCTGCTGCTGGAGTCGCTGCTGTAAGGTTGCGTCGAGCCTGCGAATTCGGACCAGTTCGGCATCGTATTTTTCTGCCAGCCGGGTTGATTACGTCTCGCTGATTTCCGGCAGGGACGCGCAATGCAACTGTTCGTGCGAGTCGTGAGGATGCACCTGGCGGCGGCAAGCTGAACGGTGGTTCTAATCAGCACGTCAGGGAAGTGCTGATTAGAACCGGGCCTGCCGCTGATACAGATATTCCGTCAGCGCCTTATCAAACGGCATGCTGGTGTCCAGTGGAACGTAGTCAATGCCCAGAGCAAAACATTCCTGGCGATATCGCTCGCGGAGCTCATTCAGTGCTTCGATGTAGTCCGATCGAATACCGGTGGCGTCGACGATCTGATGATCGCTGGACTCCGGTTCAATCAGGTCTACGCTGCCGGAAAATGGAAACGTCACTTCTGCCTCATCCAGCACATGAAACAGAATAACGTCGTGTCCGGCATATCGCAGCATGCGCAGGTTGTCGATCACTTCGTCCGGATCGGTAAGCAGGTCGGACATCAGCATCAGCAAACTGCGGTGACGAATCATAGACGCTACCTGTCGCAGATTGTCGCCAATGCAAGTTTCGCCTTCAGGTTTACTCTGCTGCAGAACTGCCAGAATGTTTCCAAGTTGTGAGCGACGACTTCTGGCGGGCAGAGACTGTCGCAGTTTTTCATCAAATGTGATCAGTCCGACGGGATCCTGCTGATGAATCATCATGTAGCTGATGGCGGCCGCAAGACAGATGGCATAATCAAACTTCGTCAGCGTCTGACGATAGGTGTAAGCCATGCTGCGGGACATATCCATCACCACGTAACCGGTGATGTTGGTTTCGGCCTGATAACGTTTAACGTAAATGCGGTCTGTACGAGCAAAGACCTGCCAGTCGATATCCTTCGGATCATCACCAGGGTTGTACCTTCGGTGTTCACTGAATTCGACACTGAAGCCGTGAAACGGACTGGTGTGCAGGCCGGACAGAAAACCTTCCACTATGAATTTCGCGCGCAGATCGAGTCTGGCGATATTCTGAATCACTTCCGGCTTGAGATATTGTTCGGCCGATGACACCAGGGAAATCCTTTGTTGATCATCACTGACGGATGATCATAGCAGGCGAACCGCAATACTGCACCGGACATATGGTCGGTTGCCCGTGAGCCCGCGATCGTCCCGGCCTGGTATGGTCCACGTTTCGGGCTACAATAAGCCGCTCATCCGTTCCGCCATGTCCATGACTCCGTTTCTCCCCAACGCCTGATGACTCGACTCTTTGCCGGCACGCCGTTTGACCGTCCTCCGGAATGTGAACGTTGTGGACAGCTTGAGGAGAAATGTGAATGTCCGCCGCCGGAACCGTCCCCGCCGACGTTTGCAGCTCCCGGGACTCAGACGGCACACCTGTCCGTCGAAAAACGCAAACGCGGCAAGGTGGTCACCGTAATACGCGGTCTGGCCGCTGACGAAAACGATCTGCCGGCCCTGTTGACAAAATTAAAGACGTTCTGCGGGGCAGGCGGTACGCTGCAGGAGGCTTCTATCGAGCTACAGGGCCGCCACGTGGATCGCCTTCGTAACGAACTAAAAGCCATCGGCTACAAAGTAAAAGGCTGAGTCACACCGTGGGGCACGGACTGCCCTTCAACACAGTATCCCGATCGGCTGTACCGTCAGTCGCGATAGACTTTGTGGCACTGAGTGCACGTTCGTTGCAGGACCTGAATTTGTGGACGTACAGCCTCGTCCACGCCCGACTGCAGCGACTCATAAACGGCCTTCGCCGCGGCACCGGACTGAATAAGCCGGATGCGGAAGCTGCGGTCGTGTTCGCTCGACAGATTTCGAACCGCCTCGTGCAAAGCTTCGTGCAGCAGCAGCGCGTCTCGCGCTGAGCTCTGGCAGTCGCGGGCGGCAGTGGACGAAAGCTCGGCCGCGGTGGATTCTTTTAGAGCTTCCAGCCGCCGACTGACCCGCGACATCGTGATTGTGAACGACTCCAGCTGGGCGACTTCGACAAGCGGCGGCAGTTGTGCACGCTTGTCCGGTACGACAAACTCACTTACGTCGCGATACAGTCCGGCGTACTCTCGACTGGTGCCGGCCCGCAGCATGATCTGCAATGCCCGCTGTCTGTCGGCGGTTCGTTCGACCTGACAGGCAATAGCCGCCGCTGCGGGGCCCCGGTGTTGTCCATGGTGGCAGTGAATGTAAATTCGTCCTTCTGTTTCCCGGACGACTCGAGTCAGTGAATGTCCGGCTTCACTGGAAATTCCGTCATAGCCGACTGGAATGTGCACGTAACGGAGGTCCGCGGCCTTCGCGAGACTGAGTTGTGGTGCGGCACCATCGACACTGACAATCGTCTTCACCTCCAGCTTCTTCAGTGTTTCAAATGCTGACGGGCCTCGTGGTTCACTGCCGCACAGAATCCGATTCGAAAGGTGCAGGACATGCTTCAGCTCTGGCGCCGTATCGGCCCCGTTGACTGAGTACATGCTTGCGGCAGACAGGAATACGGCCGGCACGGACACTACGGCCATGATGGCCGGCGGCATCATTCGGCCGATTCGTCCGGTCCTGAGACCGCGAGAAGAGCTGCTGTCTTTGAATTTCCGGGTTTTCACTGAATAGTATGGCAGATGTCAGGAAATATTGGTGCAAGCCGGCAGCCAGAATCGTTTCCGGATCCATCGCAGGGCAACAAGCAGACAATACTCAGAGGGCCTTTTGTCTGAATTTTTCCCGAAGGAATGAGAAGACGTGCACCAGGAAGCACCGGTTCAACACTTTCGCTTTCTCCACAAACGTCCCGGGACCAAGTTCGTTCATTTTTATGAAGAATGCGACACACCTCGAGACGTCGCCAGTTTTGTTTGACGTTGCTGCGAAGCCGGACGAGTTCGGAGAACTGCGGACGAATACGCTGAGCAGGACGTCCTGACAGGTCTTGATTGAAGAGTGCCTGAGTGTCGGTCACACTATCCGCTGAGTGTCGGTCACACTATCCGGATACCCAGGATGCCGGCACAGGATCCATACGCAACCGACATCGGGTATCAATTCCGTCACCCTCTGTAAGAGCAAGCCCACATGCTGCGACGAAATATCTTCATTCTTCTGTCAATCGCTGCTGTCGGAATACTGACGGCTCTTGCACAGCCACCTGGAGGCCGTGGCCGAAGGGGTGGGGGCCAGGCATCGTTGAAGGAGCCGTTTCGCGGAATTGCCGCCGGCGGAAAGATTGAGGCCGGCCTGTTCAAAGTCAAATCCACCGGCGTCAGCACTGAACCTGTGGTCAAAGCAGCAAAAGCCTTCCTTGCCGGCCTGACAGAGGATCAGACACTGAAGACAATATTCCCGGTCGACGACATTGAATGGCGCAGCTGGGACAACCGTCATTTTTACAAACGCCGCGGTGTTGGCTTTGATGAGATGAATGAACAGCAGCGCGAGCTGGCGTTCGGCCTGCTGAAAGCGAGCCTCAGTGCGAAGGGCGTGAAGCAGTCGCAGGACATCATGAAACTGAACGGCACGCTGGCAGAACTGGCCAACAACTTTGACGAATACGGCGAGTGGCTGTACTGGATTACGATCATGGGAGACCCTTCACCGACAAAGCCGTGGGGCTGGCAAATTGACGGCCACCATCTGATTATTAACTATTTCGTTCTGGGTGATCAGGTTGTCATGTCACCTGTCTTTGCAGGCAGTGAACCGGTCCATGCCACCAGTGGTAAATTCAAAGGCACCCTTGTGATGCAGGACGAGCAGGCCAGAGGCCTTGCCGTAATTCAGGCGTTGAGTAAAGAACAGCAGCAGACTGCAGTCCTGTCGTCGGTCAAAGACGGGAACAACGCTTTGGCCCAGGCGTACAAAGACAACCTGGACCTTGACTATGCCGGGTTGCCCGCATCCCGAATGAACGACAAACAGAAATCGCTGCTACTGGACGCCATCCATGAATTCGTCGGAACCATGAACGACGGACATGCGAAAGTCAAAATGGACGAAGTGCAGCAGCATCTGGACAGGACATACTTCGCATGGGTTGGAGGTACAACTGATAACAGTGTCTACTATTACCGTATCCACAGCCCGGTCGTTCTGATCGAATTCGACCATGAACGACGCGTGGCTCCCTTTCGTTCACGCGAACCGACGCGAGAACACATCCACGCGCTTCTGAGAACACCAAACGGAAACGATTACGGCAAGGATCTGCTGCGACAGCATTTCGAACGGAATCACAAAGCGGCTGCCGCCGCCAACTGAAGCCGGCAGTCGACACAACGGATAAATTCATCAGTCAGCGACAGCGAAATGGTGGGCCTCGTGTTCGTAATTCCTGGTCCTGATTGTCTTCAAACAGTTGAAGTACCACACTGGGCGAGGGACAATTGACCGCATGAAAACTCTTCAGCGGCTTTCCGTCTTGATTCTGTCGTGTCTGGTACCGTCAGTTTCTGCTTCAGAAATCGATTTCAGCCGCGACATACGACCGATTCTTTCGGACAACTGCTTTCGCTGTCACGGGCCGGATGCAGAAAACCGCGAAGGCAATTTGCGACTGGATCTGCGCAACACATCCATCGAATCAGGTGCAATCAGTCCTGGTGAGCCCGGGGCCAGCAAAATTATGCAACGGATCCTGTCTGACGACGGTGATACGGTTATGCCGCCTGAGTCAACGGAGAAGAAAGTTTCCACGGATGAAGTGACATTGCTGCGAAAATGGATCGCAGAAGGTGCAGAGTACTCGGAACACTGGGCTTTCGTTGCACCTCAGCGGCCTGAAGTGCCGGGCCTCACCACAGACAGGCCAGTCCGAAACCCGATTGATAGTTTTGTCGCAGCAAAGCTGGCGATTCACAATATTGAATCAGGACCGCCTGCGGACCTGGTCACTCTGGTCAGGCGGGTGTATCTCGACATGCTGGGGTTGCCGCCGACTCCGGAGCAGGTTGACGTGTTTGTCACAGATCAACGCGACGACGCGTTCCAACGGCTTGTGGAGCATCTGCTGCAGTCACCCCACTTTGGCGAACGCTGGGCTCGATGGTGGCTGGATGCGGCCCGTTATGCAGATTCCGATGGCTACGAAAAGGACAAACAACGCAGCGTGTGGTTCTATCGGGACTGGGTGATCGGTGCCATGAACGCCGATATGCCTTACAACGATTTTATAATTCACCAGATCGCCGGAGACCTGGTGCCGGACGGCGGGCAGTCTGCGCTGGTGGCCACCGGCTTTCTTCGCAACTCGATGATAAACGAAGAAGGCGGCGCCGATCCGGAGCAATTTCGGGTCGAAGGCATGTTTGACCGAATGGATGCCATCGGCAAGGCGATTCTTGGCATCACCACTCAGTGTGCTCAATGTCATTCGCACAAGTACGACCCAGTCAGTCAGCGCGAATACTATCAACTTTTTGCCGCATTGAATGATTTCCATGAAGCCACGGCAACAGTTTTTACGCCGTCGCAGCAGCAGACGCGACAGTTTGTTCTGAATGGAATCGCTGACCGTGAGGCTGAGATCAAACGACGCACACCTGACTGGCAGAAGCAAATGACGAAATGGACGCGGAGCGAAGCCGCCAAACTTGTCGAGTGGCGAACTCTGGTTCCAACAGACCGTCCATATGAAGGACAGAAATTTCGCTTGCTGGAGGACGGTTCGATTGTCAGTGAAAGCTATGCGCCTACGAAAGCCAACAACACGTTCAGTCTGAATACAACTGCGGACAGGATTACTGCATTTCGTCTTGACGCGCTGATGCACCCGCAGTTGCCGCGAGGCGGCCCCGGGCGGTCAATTTACGGCACCGGAGCGCTGTCGTCGTTTGAAGTTTCGATTGCTCCGGCCGATGACCCCGGTAAGAAGCAGAACATCAAATTTGTACGAGCCCGGGCGGATGTTAATCCCGAACATTCGAACCTGCCGCCCGTATATCGCGACAGGGATCCGGAAAAGGACACGCGTGTGACCGGTCCGGCCGAATACGCCATCGACGGCGACAACAAAACAGCATGGACAACCGATGTCGGACCAGGCCGACGCAATCAAGATCATCACGTGGTGTTTTTTCCGGAGACTCCTGTGTCCATGCCGGGGCCGGTGATTCTTTCCATAACACTGCGCCAACTGCACGGGGGCTGGAATTCGGATGATAACCAGAACTATCTGCTGGGTCGCTATCGTTTCTCAGTGACGGACAGTGAGGCCGTCGCTGAATCGAATCTGCCGTCACCAGTCGAGACAATACTCGGCATCCCTGAGGCGGAACGCACGGTTTCTCAAAACAGTCAGCTGTTCAGTGCGTGGCGGAAGACTGTGCCGGACTTCGCCGACGATAACGCTGCCGTCGAAAAACTCTGGCAGGCTTTTCCGGAAACTGATTCCCAGCTGGTGGCGCAGCCACGGGCAACGGCACGGACGACACATGTGTATATGCGAGGAGACTTTCTGAATCACGGTGAACAGGTTTCTGCCGCAGCGCCGGCATTTCTGAATTCGTTCCCGCAGTCTGATGAGCCTGACCGATTGCGATTCGCAAAATGGCTGGTTGCTGATGATGCTCCGACAACCGCTCGAGTGATCGTGAACAGAATCTGGCAGTCCTACTTTGGTCGAGGAATTGTGACAACTCCGGAAGACTTCGGTTTCCAGTCTCCCGCGCCGACTCACCCGGAGTTGATAGACTGGCTGGCTGTGGAACTGATGGAAAACAACTGGAGCCTGAAACACATTCACCGACTGATTGTGAACTCCGCAACGTATCAGCAGGCGTCCCTGATGCCGGCGGCGTTGCAGGACAGCGATCCTCTGAATGAGCTGTTGAGCCGGGCACCACGATTTCGTGTGGATGCGGAGGTTGTACGAGATATTGCTCTGGCAGCCAGCGGATTGCTTAACGCTGCTGTTGGTGGCCCCAGCGTTTATCCGCCGGCTCCGGACTTTCTGTTTCAACCGCCAGCCAGTTACGGCCCCAAACAGTGGCGCCGGTCTGCCGACGGTCAGCAGTATCGTCGCAGCCTGTATGTTCATGGGTATCGAACTGTACCGTACCCGACGCTGCAGGTGTTCGATGCGCCAAAGGGCGATGCCGCCTGTGTTCGCAGACAACGCAGCAATACTCCTTTGCAGGCACTGGTCATGCTGAATGAACCGCAGTTTTTCGATTGTGCCCGGGCCATGGCGACTCGCGTCCTGCGAGACAGCAGTCCGTCCGATCACGATCGATTGCAGTATGCTCATCGATTGTGTGTCAGCCGCACCGCCGTTCCGGATGAACTGCAGATCCTGCAGACATTACTTGACCAACAGCGCGAACGAATATCAGCGGGAGAAATTGACGTCGAGAAACTGGTCGGCGTTGCGACGAACACATACCAGCAGCTCACCGGCCGATCGGCGAAGGAATTTGCACCATGGATCGTGGTCTGCCGCGCGATTCTGAATCTGGATGAGACGATTACAAAGCAGTAGAAACAGTTTCTGTTAACTGAAAGGCTGCCACAGGAGATGAATCATGCAAAATTCGTCACACAGCACTCGCGTTGCGACGCGTTCAGCCACGCTGACCAAACGGCGCTGGTTTCTGCAGCAATGTGGACTTGGCGTGGGGCAGATGGCACTGGCGGGACTGCTGGCTGAAGGCGTCAGGGCCGACGCACAGGATCCGAATCCCCTGTCCGTCAGACAACCGCATTATCCCGGCCGCGCGAAAAACGTCATTCTGCTGTTCATGGGGGGCGGGCCCAGTCAGTTCGAGATGCTGGACCACAAGCCGGCGCTGGAAAAACTGGACGGCACTCTTCCACCGGCCGATCTGCTGGACGGATATCGAGCTGCATTTATTGATCCGAATTCCAGACTGCTGGGACCCAAGTACAAGTTCGCAAGGCACGGTGAGTCCGGAGCAGAGCTGTCCGAGATGTTGCCGCATACGGCGGCTGTCGCGGATGATTTGTGCATCATTCGATCGATGAAGACCCATGCCTTCAATCATGCCCCGGCACAACTGCTGATGAGCACTGGTTCGCCTCAGTTCGGCCGTCCGAGCATGGGGTCATGGGTAACGTACGGTCTGGGCAGCGAATCGCGTGACCTGCCGGCATACGTTGTCTTCAACAGCGGGAAGAAAGGCCCCAGCGGAGGTAATGGAAACTGGAATTCCGGTTTTCTGCCGACTGTTCATTCCGGTGTGGAATTTCGCAGCAGCGGTGACCCGGTGCTGTACCTGTCCAATCCCGACGGGATTGACCAGACAGTTCAGCGGCAGACGCTCGATGCCATCAATCAACTTAATAGCGGGCGTCTGAACGTTGTCGGCGACCCGGAAATTGCGACGCGAATCAACTCTTATGAGATGGCGTTTCGAATGCAGTCGAGTGCGCCGGAAGTCATGTCGCTGTCGACAGAGCCGCAGCATATTCTTGAGATGTACGGGGCAAAGCCGGGTGAGATTTCGTTTGCCAACAACTGCCTGCTGGCGCGGCGACTGGTACAGCAGGGTGTAAGATTCGTGCAGTTATTTCACGAATCATGGGATCAACACGGCGATCTGAAAAATGGAATCGCCAGAAACTGCAAAGACACGGACCAGGCTGCGGCAGCGTTAATTAAAGATCTTAAGCAGCAGGGGATGCTGAAGGACACGCTGGTAATCTGGGGCGGAGAATTCGGTCGCACGCCGATGGTGCAAGGCGGCAGCGACGGTCGTGATCACCATCCAAACTCATTTTCCATGTGGCTGGCCGGTGGCGGAATCAAAGCTGGCGTCACCCATGGTACAACAGACGACCTTGGATTCGACGTTGCCGAAGATCCCGTACACGTGCACGATCTGCATGCCACAATACTGCACCTGCTGGGATTCAATCACAAGCAGCTGACGCACCGTTTTCAGGGCCGCGATTATCGCCTGACAGACGTGCACGGTGAGATCGTACGGGACATTCTGTCGTAGCTGCAGGTTTCGCCGCTGCGATCAAGCAGCCAACGTGGATCGCGGATCCATGATGGTCGTTATGAGTTTTTCGGTTCGTCCGATTCCGGCGTGGCGGCGGGTTGATTTGAGTTGGCTTTCCTGCCGGGCCGAAAATAACGTTTGGACTCGTTGACGGCCGTACGACGAGTCGCCAGTCGCACCAGAATGGTCATGATGTAGTCCTTCCAGTTGGTGACTACGAACTGCCGACGTTTTTCCAAAGCTGTCAACGCCTTGCGAACGACTTTAGCGGGCGTCTGCGAGGAATGTTTCTTTAACCATCCCGGTGCTCCGGCCACGTCAAAGAACTCGGTTTCAGTGACGCCCGGGCACAGAGCCAGGACCGTCACCCCGCGACTTCGTGATTCGGCCCACAATGCCTCACTGAGGTGCAACACGTACGACTTGCTGGCGGCGTACGCTCCCATATAAGCAACGGGTTGAAAGGCGGCCACGGACGAGACGTTAATGATGGCTCCGTGCCCGCGTTCCAGCATGCCGGGAAGAACTCGATAGCTCAGATCCGTCAGTGTGTTTACGTTCAGCTTCAGCATCTGCTGAATATCAATCGGATCCGTCGTTGAGACCTCACCAATCAGTCCCACACCGGCGTTGTTAATCAGCAGCTCAATATCAACGCCCAGCTTGTTAATCTCGTCAATCAGCTTTGCGCCCGCATCTGACGTAGACAGGTCGATGGCAACGATGTGGCATTTCGTTCCGTGTTTTGTCTCCAGGCTTTCAGCGAGCTCGTTCATGCGGTCAGCGCGTCTGGCCGCAAGAACCAGATGCATGCCTCGACCTGCCAGCCGCGCAGCGAACTCGGCTCCAATGCCGGAGGAGGCCCCCGTGACGAGAGCCCAGCGATCGTTAAAGGAATCTAACAAGGACTTCTTTCAACCCTGTTGCAGGTAATTGGTCGGAACGACGCCAATCAGTCTTTCACACACATCTGTCGAGCACTGCCGGGACTTCTGATGCCGCTGCAGTACTTGTCGTAAATTCACAAAACGTCGACAGTTGAGGGTATCTTACTACTTTTCTACCACTCGTCATTCATTCTGCGTATTCTGCAGACTGGCGGTCACGAATTGAACATTCAGCCCCGGATAGTGACGCCGAACACTCAGATTTCCAGTATTTTCCTCTCGAAGTTAACCAAGGTCCGCAAAGACATGACCGATTATCCTGTTCTTTCCCGTGACCAGGCAAGACAGGTGGACGCGGCCGCGATGGAGCATCTAGGCCTGCCAAGCCTGCTGCTGATGGAAAATGCAGCTCGAGGTGTGACCGAGGTGCTCTTAAGAAATGGGGAAATCAACGGACAGATACTGATTTTGTGCGGGCCGGGAAACAACGGCGGTGACGGGCTGGCCATTGCCCGACTGCTGGCGTCAGTTGGTGTTGCGGCAGCCGTTTACCTGGTACGGACAGGCAAAGCCCTGACTGACGATGCAAATCACAATCTTAGCTTTCTGCTGGCATCCGGGGGAATCGTCAAAGAAGGTAATACGGTAAACGACTGGGAACAGCTTTTCTCTGAATTGACCGACAACGACTGGATTCTGGACTGCCTGCTGGGCACAGGAGTGAGTGGCGGTCCGCGCCCACCGTTTTCGGCGATTATCAAAGCAGTTAACGGATCGTCTGCCCGGGTTCTTGCGGTAGACGTGCCTTCCGGCCTGAACTGTGACACCGGGGCGGCGGATGGCATCTGCACCAACGCCGACGCAACCGTCACATTTGTCGGCATGAAACAAGGGTTTCAGCGGCCTTCGGCCAGCCAGTTCACCGGTGAGGTTACAGTGGCTCACATCGGAATTCCTCTGGCGTGGGTGCATTTCTGGCTGAGCGACTGCGATCACTGAAGCATCACTGTGGCGGTCACAGCCACAATTGGTCATGGCGCCTTTTTCGATTCAGATTTCACCTGTACCAGGTCGGCCAGCTGGACGCGTGCCACGTGCCACATGTAATTCGGGCCGAAGCCGCTGTCGCGTGGCCATTTCCGTGAGACTGCCAGACGCAGATATTTTTCAGCGTCAGCGTGTTTCCCCTGTGCTGCCGCATACACGCCGATGTACAGCTCGGTGTAGAAGAGGCGTTTCTCAAGTT
>Ga0315316_10002736_pt1 | contig 12724 bp, 10 predicted proteins | sample M160m3416metaG_FD_203702 | JGI IMG/M metagenome (GOLD analysis project Ga0315316, IMG submission 203702) | Ammonia-oxidizing marine archaeal communities from Monterey Bay, California, United States - M1 60m 3416 | ecosystem: Environmental > Aquatic > Marine > Intertidal zone | place: USA...
TTTGCTAATGAACAAAATTCATTTGGTTATCATTTACCTGATAAAATGCTTCTTTTTGGAGAATTTTGGAAACAATCTTTTATCAAACATAATTATCCTCCTGAAAAATTTGAAGTGTTTGGAAATCCATCTTTTTTTGAGTTAGACATTTCTGAATATGTTTCTAATTTAAGTAATTTATATACAAAATATAATTTGGATAAAAACAAAAAAATTATTTTGTTTACTACTTCACGTTACCAAGGACGTCAAAATAAATATAATTTTGATGAATTAGTTTGGAATAATTTATTAGAGAATTTTTCAAAAAATAATGCATTTCAAATTGTATTAAAAGTTCATCCTCATGAACATACTGAAGTATATGAAAAAATTCTTGAAAAATATGAAAATATTAACGCTAAAGTAATTGATGGTAATATTTTAGAATTACTTACAATTAGTTCTGTTCTTGTATCAAATGTATCTACTACTTTAGTTGATTCCATTTGTTTGAAGAAACCTACTATTGAAGTAGAATGGGATGATGTCTTACAGACACAAATACCACTAAAAAAATATGGTGTTGTTTTATCAAGTAAACTAGAAAATCTTTCACAAAACATTTATGATATATTAAAAAATGATGATATTCAAAATTCACTTCTTAAAAATAGGTCTAAATTTTTAAGAGATATTTACAATATTCCAATTAATAAAAATGAACTTAATGATATTCTTGAAAAACTAATATAATATTATATTAAAATCGTTTAGATTTTTAATTATTTTATTAAATTTTAATTATAATTTATTTATGATAATGTTTTGTGAATATTATGAAAATTCTTGCAATTATTCCTGCTAGATCAGGTTCAAAAGGAATTCCATTGAAAAATATCCAAAAACTTGCTGGAAAACCTTTGTTAGAATATACTATTGAATCGGCAAAAAATTCTAAAAAAATAAATAAAATTGTTGTTAGTACTGATAGTTTAAAAATTTCAAAACTTGCAAAACTTTGTGGTGCAGAAATTCCTTTTTTAAGACCAAAAAATATTTCAGGTTCTAAATCATCAACTATTGATGCTATTAAACATACGTTGAAATATTTTTCTAATCAATATGTTCCCGATATCGTAGTAATTCTTCAACCAACTTCTCCATTTAGAACTCCAAAAATGATTGATACTGCAATTAGATTATTAGAAAAATCAAACGCTACTAGTGTTGTATCTGTTTCAAAAGGAAAATTACATCCTTATCAATCCTATTTTTATGAGGATAATTTTTTAAAACCTTTTAAAAATAATCGTGAAAAAAAATATTATCAACGACAGCAACTTCCAGATTTATTTTATGAAAATGGTACTGTCTATGCATTTTGGAATAAAACATTACAAAAATTTGATTCTATTTATGGTCCCAGAATTAAGCCACTAGTTGCTAAAAAGGATGAAATTCATGTTGATATTGATAATAAATTTGATCTTTTTGTTAGTGAAATGATATTAATGCATTGGAAAAAATATCAACAAAAATTTAAAAAATCTTAAAATATCTATCTTTAATATTTTAGCTCATTCAATATCTGACTACATTCTTCTTTAGATTTACAAACTTCACAATATTTTTTCCACTTTTCATCATGTTTCCATTGTTCTAAACCTGTTTCATCATATTTTTGATGTGCCATTTGAAGTAATCTTGTTGTATCATGTTTATACATGAATTCTTTTAGTGCAAATAATTCTGGAATTGTAAAGTATTGGCTCACTGTTGCAGTGTAGTTTGTAGCATCTCCACATTCTGTCATAAATTTATCTAAAGCTGTTAATTTCCATTCATGTAATTTTTTATCATCAATTTTTATTTTTCCTTCACTAACTAGTTTAAGTTTAGTATCATATTGTTGTAGTAAGAAATCTTTGTTATCATAAAAAATTGGACTACCAACATATGGTGTACAAATAAATGGATCAATTTCAGCTCCATTCTGAATCCAAAAATCTACTGTTTCCATTAAATCATTGATATTTTCATGCATGTTGCCAATCATGAATGTTGTAATTGGAGTCATCTTTGCCTTTTTCAGTGTATCTACAGTTTTTTGTAAATGTGCACGTACTTGCCCCTTTTGTATATCTTGATTGAGTACTTTATCTGATGCTGATTCAAATCCAAATGAAATATAGGAACATCCTGAATCTCTCATGATTTCAATTATTTCTGGTTTTACTGCAACACTTGGAGCATCTCCTAATGTTCCCCATTTAACAATTTTATCTAATCCTTCTTTAACATACAAATCACAAAATTCTTTGGTCCATTTTAAATTACTAGTCATATTTTCATCTAATATTGAAATAAAATCCACATTAAATTTTTCTTTTAATAATTTCACATTATTTACTGCATATTCAGGAGTTGGCCATCTGGCAGGTAATTGAAAAGTATCATTTTCTTTATCTGAAATTCTTACTAATTTTTCACCTTGTTTTCTATCCCCTTCACCATAAATATTTTGTAGATCTATTCTAGACATTCCATTATGTGAACAAAATGTACAACCTCTTGGACAACCCCTTTCCCAAACTGTCGAAGCTCGTCTTTTTGAATTAAAACTATCTGCAGATAGCGGTAATGATGAAAATTTAAAATAAATTTCTGTTTCCATTAAATCATATGCAGGTAAAGGGACAGAATTAAGATCTGCAATTAGAGCTCGTGGAGCTGTAAACTCATAACCTGAATTTTTATTTCTTATGCATAAACCATTAACATTTGTAAAATCTTTTGAATTATCTTTTACTTTATCATAAAGTTCTTCAAATGTTTCTTCTCCTTCACCAATTACTATTAGATCTAATTCTGGAATAATTTCAAGAATTTCTGTTGGATTGTATGAACTCCAACCTCCACCTCCAATAAACAACGATTCTGGCGAAGATTTTCTAATTAATGGTGCAAGTTGTTTTATCCTAGCATAAGTTGTCGTTAATCCTCCAATTCCAATAATATCCCATTTTTCAGATGCTATTTCTTCAGCAATGACTTTTGATGGAACTTGATTGTTGTCATATTTTACTCTAAGAGCATTAAGATCTAAAATTCCTACTTGACCTCCTTTTTGTTCAACAATTGCAGCTAGTATACCTGCCCAAAATGGAAAATGATTTGGAGAATTATCTAAACGAATTTCTGGTACAATAAATAATACTTTCAATATTTTAAATATTTAAATTGAGATATTTAAACCAGTTTTTTTGTTTTTCTTGATTTATTTTAAATCATATTTTTCTAAAAAACTCTTGAATTTCATAGATTTTATGCGTTCACCAAAAATTGATCCACCTTCTGTTGCATTAATTGTAGTAATATTTTTTGGAGAGCGAGCAATGAATTCTTTTAACCCTTCACTATAAAATTGAAATATTGGATCTAAAATACAATTACAGTTGAAATCTGGATTGTGTATTTTTTTATATAATTTGTGAAATGTTTCACTGTTTCTATCTATGACTTCTGAAATTTCTGCCTTATTGTCATGATGAATTATTTTTTCCCACGAATCATCTTCTTCCCAACCGTGATTAATTCCTATTAAAGTAACTGTTGAACATTTTAAAATTTGCCATGCTGTAAACCATGCAGCAGTACCTACATTTCCACCTGTTTGTATTGCGGGTAGTTTATGTTCACTATTTTTTGCTCTAATCATTAATGCAGATAAATTATTAAATGATTTTTCTCCTTCATTGTAATCAAACAGAGAATGAACCCAATGAATTTGGATCCCTGCTTTTCTTGCTTCCTTTATTACTTCTGGATTTGTCAGTACGGTAAATATTCCTTTAATTTTAGAACCAAATTTTTTTACTACATCTCCTTCATAGTATTTTTTAATTTTAGAATAAGGTTCAATTGATATGACATAAAATTTTGGAAATTTGTCTGGTGTAATTCCTGCATTTAATGCATCTATTAATTTTCCATCACAACAAATTATACTTCCTTCATAATTACTTTCTGCTAATAATTTCAAATGCTTATGTTTATTTATTGATGGCCCTCTTCCAATCACTATCGCTGAATTATTTTTCTCTACGGAATCATTATTAAATTTTGGATTTAATTTTTTTGCTGATTCATCATTCCATATATTTGGTAAATTTAATGCAAAATTTGTTATCCATTCATTAAAATTTTCATATTGTTTTTTCTTCATCACTTGTTCAATACTGTTTTGAAGTTCTTTAGATGAATAATTTGTAGACATTTTATTAAACTATAAAATTATTTTTTATAATTCATCTAAACCTAATTCTTCTTCTTTATTATCAGATCTATATATCATAAAAGATCCTTTAGCACCTGATTTAGCAATATATTCTTCAAATTCTTTTTGAGTTAATTCTTTATCTTTAAAATTACTTTCTTCATCAATTTTTAATTCTACATCTTCATTTTTTTTAAAATTACTTTTCATTTTGATTTCGGGATTTTTGTTTTTTAAACTACTACTTAAATTTTTATATCAATTCAACATATTGAATTTTTTAGAATTTTTTTAAATTAGTTATTAATTTATTTTATAAATTATATTATTTACTAAATTAATTATTTGTTAAACTTATGTTTAGAATATACATATTTTGAACGAATGTCCATTTTTATGTAATTTTTTTCATATTGTATATATTGTAGAATGATAAAAATCAATTATGTTGAAATATTGTAAGAAATGCCTTATGCCAAATACTAGACCTGGACTTGATTTTGATGAAAATGATGTTTGTGATGCATGCACAAATTATGAAAGACAAAAAACCACTGATTGGAAAATGAGATTTAAAGAATTTGAAATTTTATGTGACAAACACCGTAATTCTAATGGTACAAATTATGATTGTGCTATTGCAGTTTCTGGTGGAAAAGATTCTCATTTTCAAGTTTATTATTTGAAGGAAGTAATGAAGATGAACCCTCTTCTTTTGTCTGTAGCCAATGTTGATTGGACTGAAACTGGCAGAAAAAATTTAGATAATATTTCCGATACTTTTGGTTGTGATTTGTTACAATTTAATATAAATAAAAAAGCAGCTAGGATACTTACAAAAAAATCACTTGAAGAACTTGGTCAACCTACATGGTACTTTGATTCTTTATTGTATGCTTATCCATATCGAATGGCAATGAAATTAGGAATTAAATTATTAGTTTATGGTGAAAATATTACATATGCTTATGGTGGAAAATATAAAAGTGAAACACCTTCTGCAATGTTACAACCTTCTAATGGAGTTGTAAAACCCTTTTCTCAAAAATGGTTAGAAGATTCAGAACTTTCTGAAAATGATCTTCAATTAACATTGCCTCCATCTATTGAAGAATGTGAAAAATTTGGATTGGAACCAATATATCTTAGTTATTTTATCCCATGGGATTCTCATCATAATTACGAAGTTGCTAAAAGATGGGGATTTAAACATCTTGGTCATGAATACATTAGAGAAGGTTCTATAGAACAATACAATCAAATTGATTCTATTAGTTACCTTTTGAATTTATATTTGAAATATCTGAAATATGCACATTCAACATCTACTGAAATGGCTTGTAGATGGATTCGTGCTGGTCTAAAGACTAGAGATGAAATGATTCCGTTAGTTGAAGAACATGATAAAAAACTAGATCAGGGAACTATTGAAAAATTCTGTGAATTTACTAAGATGTCTGTACCTGAATTTTGGAATATTATGGATAAATGGTATAATCCTGAATTTTTTGAACAAGATAGAGATGGTGTTTGGCATGAAAAATTTAAAGTTGGTACTGGTATTATTAAAAATTAATTTTAAAAATGAAAAATAAAAATGAAATTAAATTAGGTTCTAGATTAATAGGAATAAACCATCCTCCTTTGGTGATTCCTGAAATTGGTATCAATCATGAAGGTAATATTGTAAAAGCTAAACAAATGATTCTTGATGCTTACAAAGCTGGTGCAGAATGTGTAAAATTTCAATGTCATGTTATTGATGATGAGATGTTAGAAAATAATGTAATTCCTAAAAATGCTAATGAATCAATTTGGACAATTATGAAAAGATGTTCTTTTTCAGAAAAAGAAGAAATTGAGTTAAAAGATTTTACTGAAGAACTTGGATTAATTTATTTATCTACACCATTTTCTAGAGCTGCTGCTGATCGATTAAAAAAAATTGATATTCCTGTATTTAAAATTGGTTCGGGAGAATGTAATAATTATCCATTAATTAAACACATTGCATCTTTTGGAAAACCTGTAATTCTTAGTACTGGCATGAATGATATTCAAAGTATTTCAAAAAGTATCATGATTTTAGAAAATGCAAATTTAGAATATGCTATTTTACATACTACTTCAATGTATCCAACACCTTATTCAAAAGTACGATTGGGTGCATTAGATGATCTCAAAAATTCATTTCCTAATGTTGTAATTGGATTAAGTGATCATTCTATTGGAAATTATACTTGTTTTGCGGCAATACCTTCTGGTGCCTCTATTTTAGAAAAACATTTTACATCAGATAAAACATGGCCTGGCCCTGATATTTCTACTTCTATAGATCCTACCCAATTAGCAGATTTGATTATTGGTAGCAAGGCAATACATGATTCTTTAGGAGGAACCAAAACTATTTTGAAAGAGGAACAATCTACAATTGATTTTGCATATGCATGTGTAGTTAGTATTACTGATATCCATAAAGGTGATTTTTTATCCAAAGAAAATATTTGGGTAAAAAGACCTGGAAATGGTGAGATCAAAGCTGAAAATTTTGAATCACTCTTAAATAAAAAAATTAATGTTGATATTTCAAAAAATACTCAGATCACATGGAATATGATAAGTGATTAATTTTTATTTTATTGATTTATTAATTTATCAAAATTTATTTTAAAGATTTTTACACCTAATTTTCTGTTGTCATCTTTGGAATCATACACTTTTTCTAAAAATGAATATTTTTCAAAATTATAAAAAATTTCCATTAATTTCTTATTTTCACTTTCTTCATCAATTACTAAGTGTGTTAATCCTTTAGATTTTGAGTCCAAAATAAAACTTTTAATTGAAATTAGTGATTTATCTGAGATAATTTTTATTTCTAATGGAATACTGTTATCTGTATTAAGACTAGGTAATTTTGGCCAATTTTTATTAATTTCTGCAGTTTTCATGTATTTGCTTATCTCTGTTGATGAATTAATTCCACCTGCAATATTGGACACTACACCTGCAATTTCAAATGAATCTCTTTCTAATTCATAATCTATTTTTTTATATTCTAAAAATAATATTGAACTAATTAAAATTCCTAATATTAAAATTACAATAATAATATTATTTTTTTTAATTTTGTTAGCAAATTTTTCAATTGTAAATACTGATAATATACAAAATAAAGGATATAAAATAAACAAGAATCTAGTATCTGAATTATTTAGATATGCAAACCAAGCTGGACCTGACATCATAAAAAGAATTAAAATAATTGATAATTCTTTAAAATTTCTTCTTTTAATTATTAATACAAATCCAATTGGCACAAAAATTATGAATATGGGTATTAAATCCCAACCTAAAAATTTTATTGTGTTAGCGAGTCCATTTATTAAAAATGAAATCCAATCTGAAGATCCAATATCTGAAGATCCAATATTTGAAGAAAGTTTAATTTCATCTGTAGATCGAATTATTTTATTTAAAATTCCATCATGACCATAATTATCTACTCTATATGAAACACTTGGTAATAAAACAAGAATAAAAATTATAATTGCTAATGCATATTTTACAATCATTTCCTTATTTGTTCTAAATTTTAAAACATACAAAATAGAAAATGCTATGAAAAGAAATAATCCTTCAGATCTAACAATTGTTGCAAGTGCTACTATTGCAAATGAAATAAAGATAAATTTTTTATTTTGACTAAAAAATAAAACTAATGAAATTGAAATTAATAATAAATAAAGTGGTTCTGTAATTCCTAATAGTGAATTTTGTATTAATCTAGGTTCAAAAACAAAAATTGCAGCTGCAATTAATGCATATTTTTGATTGAAAAATTTTTTACAAAGTAAAAAAATTGGTATTATTGTAATTATTGATAAAATACTAGATATACTGCGTTGAAATGTAACATATTCTAAAAAATTATCAAAATGAAATATTTGTAACCAAAATCCTAAGAAAATTGGCCATCCATCATTTTCAATATAATACTCCATTGGTAAATTGCCTGTGATGCTTATGTCATACGCAAACCAAAAATAAAATAATCCATCTAATGTAATTGGTAAATCAAACGGGAAATAAAATATTCTAAGTATAATTCCACTTATACATAAAAAAATTAATGATATCCATACATGTTGAGTGAAGAATTGTAATTTATTCTCCATAGAATTTAATATTTGCAATTATTTCTCCTTATTTCTCATCAAGTTATTTGTTAAATATAAAATGGTATTAAACATATCAATTACTTTTATTTTTCCATTTATCTATAATTATAAAATAACATGCTTCGCTAGTAACTGCTAATACCATAGAAATTGCAACTCCATTAATTCCATATAATGTTCCAAGAATAATAATTCCTAAAACTTGAATTATAAGATATATTGATGTGCCTACTAACATATTTTTATTATTTTCATTTCCTAAAAATTTTGATAAATACATTGTACCAATAGTACTTGGAACAACTGCTAAACTAATTATTTGAACTATTTCTACTGCATTTGTGAATTCAGGAAAAAGTGTTGGTAAAATATATGGTGCAAAAATAATTGAGATAACTGTAAACAAAATTGAAATTAATATTGTTACTAATTTTAGTTTGGAATTTACATTTCCAGTTGCATCTTGTGGTACTGTATATTGAAATACAATAGATGGGAGAATAACTAACATTGTAAAAATTTGAATTCCTAATTGATAGTTTCCTAACAATGTAAATCCCAATAGTGGAACTATGATAATTTTATCTACTGAACCTATGAAAACTCCTCTTAAATCTAATATGTAACTATTTATGATAAATTTTTTTTTAGAACGTAATAATTTAAAATCTATTTCTGATTTTCTAAAAATTTTAAATAATTTATATGAATAAGGTAGAAAAGAAACTCCTATTCCTAATATTATCCCATCTATACCTATAATATAATAAAATAATATTGCCAATCCTACCATTGACAGTCTTTGGGTGATTAGATATGCCGAATATTTTGTATAATATTTTCTTCCAAGTAATTCTGATGATACAAGACTAAAAATTATAACTCCGATTACATATACACTAGCACCAAAATCATAGAATAAAATAAACAAAATAATAGAAGCAATTGAACTTAATACTATTGTAATTAGAATAATTGAAGATTGAATATTTTCTTTTTTTGCTGTAAAAACGATTAATGTATTTCCTGCACCAATACCTGAAATAGTACTTGCAATTCCTGCTATTGCAATAATATAACTAACTTGTCCGTAATTTTCAGCACCTATTAATCCTGCTAAAAATAACCAAAATATTCCTCCAATTACTGAAGAAACTATGTTGCCTATCCCGACACTAGATAGACCTCTAAAATTATCAAAAATATTTGTTATCTTTTTACTGTCTGTCATCTTCCATATTTCTAAAAATTTATTTTCAAGTTGTATTTTTCTCTCTTACCACATTAACTAAAGAATACAAAATTATTGATGTAATTAATAACATAGTCCCAACTATTGTTGCACCAGTTCCTATTAATGCAAGGTTTGTAATAATTTGTCTTGATAATGAAAATTCTTGAATTGTCCATACAATAAAAAATAATCCAACTGTTAAAAGAATAATTCCTGGAATTCCATAAAATTTTAGTGGATGTTCAATTGCTGTAAATTTCATTGTACTAAAAATAACTGATGTACCATGAGATATTGGGTTATGCGTTGATGTATCTCCATCATATAGAATTTCTATTGGAACTTCAAAAATTTTAAATTCTTGTTTACTTGCTTTAATCAAAATTTCTGTTGAAACCCCCATTCCATGTTCAGATGGATTAATTGAATCTAAAACTTTCTTATTATATGCTCTAAATCCACTTTGTGAATCTGTAATTTTTTCATTAATTGACACATTTGTTAATTTTGTAATGGCTTTAATTCCAATTTCTCTATATTTTGGAACATTCTTGGAATTTGATTTTAGAAATCTAGAACCTAAAACAATATCTGCATCTTTTTCTATTATTGGATTTATTACATTTTCTAAATCTTCAATTCTATGTTGACCATCTGCATCAAATGTTACTAAAATATCAAAATTCATTTCTTTTGCTTTTTGAAATATACTTCTAATACCTGCACCATATCCCAAATTTTTTGAATGATTAATTACAATAGCACCCATTTTTTCTGAAATTAATTTTGTTGAATCTGTGGAACAATCATTACAAACAATTACTGAATACCCTTTTTTTGATATTTCAGCAATAATTCTGGCAATATTCTTTTCTTCATTATATGCTGGAATTCCAATAACAATTTCCATATTTTTAATCATTTTATTTTAAATATATGACTATGTCTACTCTCAAATGTGAATAATTGCATGAATCAGTAAATTATTCTAAACCTAATATTTTCGTGCATAACTTATCCCTTTAACAAAACCAACATTATAGATAATATGCTCTGAAATTAATATGAAAAATGACAGTAGAAATATTGTTATCGATCTATTTTTAATACCTAAGAAAATTGAGTTAGCAACAATAATTGAGAAACAAATTAAAACCAATATTCCCAATGGTAGCACACTTTCTTTGAAAAATATTGATAAAAAAGATAATGAAATAATTGAAAATATTGTAATTAATGAAATTAAATGTAAGTATGAAAATAATTTTTTATTTTTTAATATATTTTTCCCTCTACCTACTCCATAATTATAAACAAATTTTGAAAATTCTTTGAATGAATCTAATCCCATATAATGATCTACTGTAGCTTTTGGATTGTAAATTATCTTACATCCTTTTTCTGTTAATCTATAACACAAATCTGTATCTTCATTATATCTTAATTCCTCATTAAATCCATTCAGTTTATCAAAAGTTTTTCTTGCTAATGATAAATTACAAGCAGGAATTGCATAAACTTGAGTAATTTTTTCTATTTTTAGAAATTGCGGTGCACCAGAACTTCCTAGAAATGTTCCTAATACTTTATCAATTGTATTAACAACTTTTGAGGATTTAAAATGTTTGATAGTATTGGGTCCACCAACTACATTATTACCTTTCTTTAAATGAATAATTAATTCTTCTAACCAATTTTTACTTACAATACAATCTGCATCTGTAAATGCAATAAATTCCCCTTTTGATAATTTAACGCCAATATTTCTTCCTTTTCCAGGTGAATCTGCACTTTTTTTGGTACAAACAAATCTTTTACATTTTGTAAATATCTCTTTTTTATTTTCTAAATCTGAGACTATTTCATAAGTTTGATCCGTTGATTCTGCATCAACATAAATAATTTCAAAATTTGGATAATTTTGCTCAAAAATTGAATTAATACAGGCTTTAATCACTCTCTCTTCATTTTTACCTGTAATTATTACACTTATGAGGGGAATTTCATTCTCCAACGATTCTAATTTTTTATTCAAAATTGTTCATCCTAATCAAAATATTTGTATGTATTAAATTTAATTTAATACTAAAAAACATCATAATCACCTAATGTAAAAAACCAATTTTTAAAATTTTTTATTTTTTTAAAATTTTCAGAATCTGTATTAATTGCCCCCGCAATAAAATATAGGGGCTCTGGTTTAAGAAATTGTGGACTAATTTTAAATCCAACTTCATGTAGAACCTTATTTTCTAGAGAATTACTTGCACATGTTGCAATTGATAATGAAACATCTTCATCCCAAAATCTTTCAAGTACTTTTTTGACTAAATCTTTTGGTCCATTTTTATTTTTAATTTTTGAATCAAATACAAAATCTAATACAATTCCAATTTTTTTCCCATTTATTTTTCCAATTCTTGTAATGATATAGCCTCTTAATTCATTATTCTCTTTTAGAATATGTATATCATATTTTCTTGAAGGATGTTTGTTATATCTCCATTCTAAAAATTCTTTATCTCGTTGTTGTAAAATTGATACACGTTGAGATAAATCTTTAGATAATTTTTCAAATTCTGAATTAATTTCACCTTTAAATAATTCAATATTGGTTTCAACTTTTTTAATTTTCCAAAATACCTCTATGGGTTTTATTATTTCTTTAATTGGACTTGAAAAATAATTTGATAATTTTAATGGTCTTACAAGTAGTGGTAATTTACTAACATCATTAAAACCATTTTTGATAAATATGCTATGAGATTTTTTATTAGGAATAGAGTAAATTGATGAAATTTCATTTGTTTTAGTAAATTCTAAAATATTTGATACTAATTTAGAAAAAATTCCTTGATTTCTAAAATTAGGATCTATAATTGAATTACATGATAATGAAGACATTATTACATTATTATCAATTAATAATTTTATAGGTATTATTGGTTCAATCCCTATAATATCACCACTGCCATTTTTTGCTAGTAGAATTTTTGCTGGGCCATAAGGTCCATCCATATATTGCCAGTTAAAATATTCAGAAGTAGCAAA
>Ga0315316_10002737_pt1 | contig 12716 bp, 9 predicted proteins | sample M160m3416metaG_FD_203702 | JGI IMG/M metagenome (GOLD analysis project Ga0315316, IMG submission 203702) | Ammonia-oxidizing marine archaeal communities from Monterey Bay, California, United States - M1 60m 3416 | ecosystem: Environmental > Aquatic > Marine > Intertidal zone | place: USA...
AAGTGCTGCTTCAGCATTCCAAACAAGAAGGCTAGATAGAAGAAAAATGAATGAGCAAATGGCGTTAAAGGTCTGCACGAAAGGCATTTCCGCATTGGGTGCAGTATTTGTCCTCTTTCATTCGTTTATTTCCGCACTGGCTGCAAAAATTTGATGCTAGGGGCAGATCTTTGGTTTGAATCTGAGTATCTAGGTTAATTTGGGAAATTTCAACTTCTAGTTTCTGGATCAGGTGACTGTCTGTAATCGCGTTTTCTTGTTCTAATCGGTCTAACTGATCTATCACTAATATAGCTTTATTCTCCAGATCCTTCCGCAACGATTCATATGCTTCGTCATTTAATTTGCCTAATTGCAGATCAAATTCTAATTCACGGAGCGAGGATAAGATCTGGTCCTTTGTTTCTGTTAATTGCCGTTTCTTTGTATCATCGGTGACGTAAAAATCGTGTAATTTCATTAAGGGTCTAGCAACAACGAATACGCAAACCATGGCAATCGAAACGCATATAATGATTGCAAACATCTCCATCTTTAACTTATTCGCTTTCTTCGAATTGTTTTAATTCGTTTTGCAACCGTTTATGTTGTTCATCATCCAATGGATTTTCCTGCGAGGAGGTCTCTCTACTGTTACTTAAAAAAGGCGTTTCTACTCTTCTCTTTATAAAGAGACGGAGAATTATGGCACCTAACAAAAGTGCCGTAATAGGAGCAATCCATGCTAATAAGTTTATGCCTTCAGCGGGTGGGGACGCCAGCACAACGTCACCAAATTCATCCGTAAAGTCTTTGATGATTTCGTTAGTGGATTTTCCGAGGTCAATTTCTCTACTGATCCTATCCCTCTCAGATTGTCCGTGGTTGCATAAACACGTCGATAATGATTCGCGGTTGCATGTACCACATAGGCACACTAGGCTCTTTGCTATTTCCTTAACCTGGGCTGGAGTTGCGGAAAAAACATTAGTTACTGCTAAAAAAAACAATAGTAACGGGAACGAATAACTCACAGAGCACCTAAATTGATTCAACAGTTTTATTCATATTTAGAGCGTTTTGCGTATCTACTTTTGCTACGCGCCTATCTCGACCAGTTGGCCACATAGCCCATATCGAACCAAATATAAGGACGATGCTTCCCAACCAAACAAATTTAACTAAAGGGTTTATGTAAATCTGAAACTTGGCGCTGCCATCGTTGCTCCATCCGACTAGTATAAGATAAAAATCCTCCAATAATCCGGAGTAGATAGAGACTTCTGTTGTTCCCTGATCGAAAGCTTTGTAGTACCGTCTTTCTGGCAAAAGAGTACCTAAGCGTTCTCCATTTAGATGCAGCGACAGTACGGCAGCAGTTGACTGCATTCCAGCATTTTCTCCGTAGGCCAATGTTTCAAAGGTCAAATCGTATTCACCGACACGTCTAGTTTCTGATTCTTGTAAAACAAGTTCTGTCTCTGTAGTAAACGCCTTGCCCGTAAAACCAACAAAAAGAAGAACTAATGCCACGTGCGTTATGTATCCGCCATACCTACGGCGATTCTTTGAAGACAACCGGAACATCGCAATAAAATATCTTTCTCCGGTACTTCGTTTACGAGCAAGGGTACCTGTGTGAAACTCAAGGCCTATTGCCGCGACGACAAAGCAGCAAAGTGTTAATGAAACGAAGGCATAGAAATCATTGACACCAGCACCAAGTATTATTGGTGCCGACAAGAGAGCAAAAAGAAGAGGACGGGCGAAGTGTTTTTTTAAACTATGTGTTGAAGATTTTCGCCATGCAACCAACGGTCCGGCGCCCGTCAAGAAAATGAGAATAAGACCTAGAGGAGTGTTAACTTGATTAAAAAATGGTGGCCCTATCGTAATTTGTTGTCCGGTGAATGCCTCTGATATCAGAGGAAAAAGAGTTCCCCAAAGTACTGCAAATAAAATCCCCAGAAGAATCCAATTGTTTAACAAAAAGGCTGTTTCACGCGAGACAAAAGATTCCAGTTTATTTTCGGGGCCCAACTTCGGGAGACGGTAATACAATAAGGCTGCGGATAAAACGGCAATAATTACTAAAAACGTCACGAAAAAAGGGCCAATATTTGATTCTGCAAATGCATGGACAGACGAGATTATACCTGAACGCGTTATGAATGTGCCAAGTATACACAGCGAATAGCAGAGTATAGCGAGAAAGAAATTCCATACTTTTAGCATTCCCCTGCGCTCTTGAACCATTATCGAGTGTAGGAAAGCAGTGCCGGCCAACCAGGGCATAAGAGATGAATTTTCAACGGGATCCCAACCCCAATAACCTCCCCATCCCAGTTCAACATAGGCCCACTTGCCACCCAGTAGAAGACCAGCGCCAAGAAAGGACCACGGGATCAACATCCATCTTCGAGCCGGTCGTAACCAAGTAGCGTCTATATTGCCTGAAAGTAAGGCAGATATTGCAAATGAAAAAGGTACTACCATACCAACCATCCCTAGATAGAGTAAGGGAGGATGAATAGCCATAAGAGGCTGCTGAAGTAGCGGGTTTAAGCCTCGACCATTTTCAGGTATAGTTGGAAGGAGTGTAAAAGGATCGGCTGAAAATAGATGCAGGATACAATAAAAGAAGCTTGATGAAGATATTACTGCAACCGCATAAGGCATGAGGTCGCGGTACCTATTTCTATAAACGATTATGACTGCAACAGCATATAATGAGAGTATCCATCCCCAGAATAGCAAGGATCCAGCTTGTCCTCCCCAAAGAGACGTAATGAGATAAAAGACAGGCATGGACAAGTCGCTATTTTCTGCAACAAATTGGACGCGGAAATTGTGTGTTAATAACGCGTGCCATAAGACAATAACCGCTAGCGTCAACAAGCAGCAAGTGACAAGTGCAGCATTTTCTCCGGAACGGGCAAGAGAAAGATCTTGTTTGCGTCCGGCTGCGAAAGACACAATTGTAGCATAACCGGAAAAAACTAGTGCCGTACAAAGGGAAAAATACCCAATATCAATCATGTTTTTATTTTTGCGTAAAATCGTGGAATAAGCATCGGGTTAGTAGCTGGTTTCTTGCATAGCTTCAACATGATTACTGTAATCTTGCCCTTCGTATTTTGACGGACATTTTGCAAAGACTAAATCCGCCTCAAATGAAGTCTTTTGGTTGTTATATTTACCTTCCAAAACAACTAATGCTTCTTCTTTAAACGTGTCAGGTAATAAGGCATTTCCAACATACCTTACACTTAAAGTGTTCTCTCCGTCTGTTATGTTGAATCTGGCTTTTGATTTGTATTTGTCCCACAAAATGGATCCTGGTACAACAGTGCTACCTCCCAATTGAATTCGGTCTGATATCGGGTGACCTAATTGAATTTTCTCAATGAACATTCCTAACGTGAGGTGCATAGATGTAGATTGTTGAAAACTGATCCATATCAGATAAGCCAAACCCATCAAAATAATGACAGATCCGAAATAAAATTTGTGCTGCACGATTACTCCTCACACTTTGTAGAACGGAAGAAGTAGAGATAGAATTTGATTAGAGACCTATAATTATAATGTGCTTAAATACCAATATTTTCGCAAATTAGACAGGTCATTTTTCCTGAAATTCGGCTCAGGACAAGTACGACGGGTTTGTCGCCTGTAGAAACTTCCAGGGAACGCTTAATTTCGGAAGGTTCCATGGGAAATCTCCGGCGTTTTATTTCAGAAGGAAAATACCCTTGTTGCCGAAGATGTTTACGTAGGGTTTTAACTCCAAACGGCCTAACATCTAAGATGCGATAACATTTTGCAAAAGGGGTTTTTATCGGGTGATTATTCGTTAGGTAGGCTATTTGGCTATCCAGTTTCCAAGCGTCGATCTTTCTTGCTAACTCGTCTATTAGGTGGGCACGCACCACGGCTGGATCAGGATCGTAGAGATAAGCACCAGGACTATCGATACAGCTCTCGCCCTTTGCGTCGTCAGTCAATGTGTGCGGACCCGGCAAAACGGTTGCCCGACGGTGAGTGGTAGCTGTTGGACCCCAATATATTAGCCCTTCCCGACATTGTCTGCCGCTCGATACAAACTCTATTTCAGCATCAATAGGAAGCTCTTCTTCAGGGATAGCCGGTGAGACTTTTATGATTATGTTTGGGGATAGTTTGCGCAATGTATCGGCTATTGAAATCGGTGGGTTGTACAGTTGGCCACGTCGGGTACGTCGTCCACCTTTTCGCCTTGCCGGGTCAATGAAAATGGCAGATGTGCGGGTAGCGAAATGATTTGCATCTCCCACAGCAAAAACAACGTCTCTCCCTTTTTGCAAACTACAGTTCAAGCGAGCCATTTCAATTCGTGTTCGGGACAGGTCAATAGCTGTAACTTTCGCTTTTTGAGCCAAAAACATGGAATCCCCACCGATGCCGCAGCATAAGTCTAAAATTTCATCGCAATGTGAGAGCCTTTGAGCCCTATAAGCAGCAACGTCGGCTCTAGTAGCCATTTCATAACCGTCACGGTCGAAAAACATTTCTGAAGCGTTGGGAAATTTTTCTAAGGCACGTATCCGTAATTCGCCTAGATACAGCGCCGCGCGGCAAAACTCGGCGGGGTGGTTCTCTCTTAGTCGAATTTGGGTGTTTAATCCCTGTTGGATCGCAGTTGAAGCCTCTAATAAAAGAGCTTTTCCACGGTCACTTTTCAGATATCTCAATGCAGATAAGCTTAGCGGCTCGGAACTTATTTGTTCTGATGTGTTCAGGTTAGTTCCAGTCTTTTAGGAAAGGATGTCAAATTTTCACAACCATTAGGGCGAACAACGACGGTATCTTCTATACGAACACCGCCTATACCGCGATAATAAAGTCCTGGCTCAACGGTTACTACCTGACCAGACTGCAAAATGTCTTTTCGTTGACTAATACGGGGAGCTTCATGTATTTCCAAACCGACGCCGTGACCAGTGCCATGAAAAAATCCTTGTATGAACCCCTCCTTTTTCTCTGTTGCGTAGCCTTTTGAAGAAAAGAAATTTTGAATTGTATTGTGTATTTCACAACCATCTGCTCCGTGATTTATTTTTTTGAGGGCTATCTCTTGCGCCTCTAGGACTGTTTCATACAATGCCAGTACCTTTTGGGAAGGGCTATCTTTAACGACTGTGCGAGTGATGTCTCCAAAATAGCCATTGCTACTATGACATGGAAAGATGTCAATGATTATTGGTTTGTTGGCTAGAATAGGTCCATGGCCTTCTTGATGGGGGTCACAGCCTTGTTCACCACAGGAAACTATGGTGTGATTTGCAATGCATTCAAAATCCATTAGAGCTATGTGTATCGAACGCCGTATACGCTCTGATGTTAGGATCTTACCATCTAAAACTAACTTACCCCTATGGATATCTGATTCGCAAAGTAAGTTGATCGCTGCTGTCATTCCTGCCTCTGCAGCTTTTTGGGAATTACGAATATGTTCGATTTCGCTTTTGGTTTTGATTTGTCTTTCCGGAAATAAGGGTCCGTGAAGAACACGGAGGTCCCAACCGTTAGATCGAAGAGAGTCCCCCAGGCCGATCGGGAAGTTATCGGGTACATGAATTTTTTCTACTTTTAAATCCTGTAAAAGAGCAACTACAACATCTTCTTGAGAAGGATTTTTTTCAACGGAGGATCTGATTTTATTTTCATAGTCTGTGTATAGAAGGACGCGGTCTACATCTGCCTCGTCGCGTGCTCGATCAACTTCAAGGCTGCTTACTAACAAAATTTTTTCGTTTTGAGTCCAAACAAAAATAAAATCGTCTGGTGCGCGGAAGCGGGTTGCATAATAAAGGTCCGCTAATTTTTCACTTGTTCCCACCATGAGCAATGTTTCGACGTTGTTGGGAATATATTTCATTGAGTATGCTCCATGAAAATTGTTTGTTTAATTGCTGATTGATAGGCAATAGGTCAGAGTTCTTGTATAGAGTTGTCGGAAACGTGTTTTAATTCTGAGAGTTGTCGTTGTCTACTTGTGCTGATATTGTATGATTCAACCAGAGTTTGTAGAGAAAATAGAGTGCAGCACAGTACCGTATCATTCTATTTCATATTCTTTCAGTTTTCGGTAAAGTGTACGTGCGCTAATGCCAAGAATGTCTGCAGCCTTTCTTCTGTTGTTGTTTACTCTGCTCAGTGCTTCGATTATTGCTTCGTATTCCATGTCTCTTAGGCTTCTGAGAGGTTCAATTGCATTTGAAGCATGAGGCGCGGTTTCCAGTGGAGAGAGATTGTCATTGATGGATGGTGAACTAAGAATAGCGTTATCGTCCTGGGGGAAAACTACTTTTCGCACCTCAGTTTTTGGTTTTACTTGTTCGGTTGAATTGATGAAGTTGTCAAAATTATTTCGTAAATCGGCAACCTCTCTTTTTAGGTCTAAAAGGGCAAAATATATAAGTTCACGTTCTGATTGATCTGGACTTTTGTTGGTAGGGATTGGCAGGTTTCGTTGGGGAATCGGTGGTTGTTCAAGGTGCGGGGTCAATTCTTCTGGTTGAACTATCGGTTCAGGAGCTAAAAAAACGAGGTGTTCAATTAAATTTCGCAATTCTCGAACGTTACCCGGCCAATTATAGTCGGCCAGTAATGTTTCGGCTGCAGGAGAAAAACGCTCGAATCGACTTTTTCCGTTTGGTGCTAATTTTCTCACAAAATGATCGATTAATTCTGGAAGATCTTCGGGACGTCGCCGAAGAGGAGGAAGTCCTAGTTCGACAACTTTTAAGCGGTGATACAAGTCAAGTCGAAAGGTGCGATCATTAACTGCTTCCTGTAAATCGCGATTGGTTGCAGCGATAACCCTTACATCGACAGAAATTGCAGCGTCGCCTCCTATGCGGGTAATCTTTCGATCTTCGAGAACTCGCAACAGACGGACCTGAGCACTAGGAGCCATTTCTCCAATTTCGTCTAAGAATACCGTTCCTCCTTGTGCTTGTTCGAAGACACCACGGTATAAGTTTTTTGCGTCTGTGTATGCTCCTTTTTCATGTCCAAAAAGCTCATTTTCCAATAAGTTTTCGGGTATTGCGGCACAATTAATAGGTTTGAGTTTACCTTTGCTCCGCTCGTTGCTAAATGAATGTATTGCTTGAGCAACCTGATCCTTCCCAGATCCGCTTTCACCTGTTAGCAGAATGGTCGACACAGGCGTGCTACCAATCATTAAAATGCGCTCTCTCAGCTGTTTTATTGAGTCTGACTGGCCAATTAGGCCTGTTTCTCCACGCAGGAAGCGTCCTTTTTCGATGAGAGATTTCGCCGTGCTTTGTAATTGCTCTTCTGTTTGGTTACTAACACAGTGAGATTCTATGTGTGTATTTCCGGCAACTTTGTTCCATGCGATCGAATCATCACCGACAGCCATCAATGGAATGTGTCGAAAGGCGGAAAGTACTTCTGTAAAACGCAGCAAAAAGTCCCCAATAGTTAGATCGAGTACTATTAAATCTGCACCGCGATTGGCTAAGGCATGGAATGCCTCAGGGGTGTTAGCTACGAGAATTCTTCCCCCCGCAAGCGTGAACAGAGATGTTGTGGGGGATTGGTTTGTGACGTGAACAATTCGGGGTTTTTGTTGGTTCATTTTATTATGACTAAAGATTTTGTTGGTTCTCGCGCAAAATAGTAATTTTGCGACCTTCACTCTTAAGGTATCCCTGTTTCTCTAACCGCTTAAGTACACGGGAAACGGTTTCTCGTGTGGTGCCAGACATATTTGCCAATTCTTGATGAGTAGGTCGATTCTCAACAACAATACCCAGGTCTGAATCAACCCCCTGTTCGATGGCCAATTGAAGCAATGTATCAGAAATTCGGCTTGATACATCTAGTAAAGCAAGCCCTTCGATTTGTCGATCTGTTTTACGTAGGCGCGAGGCTAATTCTGCCAAAAGAGCTACGGCTATGGATGGTGTTTTCTTGATGAGTTCCAAAAAATCTGAGCGCTTAAGCATCACCAGTTGAGTTTCTTCAATGGCAATAACGTTGGCAGAGCGCGGTCGGCCGTCTAGAAGAGATAGTTCACCAAAAACAGCATTCTGAGATAACAGGGATAAAATGACTTCCCTTCCGTCCTCGCTGACGATACTCACCTTCACTTGCCCATCTGCAATTATGAAGAGTGCGTCACCCTCATCTTCAGCCCAAATAATTACGTTATCTTTTTCAAATGTTCGGACAAAAGTTAATTCGGAAAGTGCATTTAACTCGTCCTTGTCTAAACTTTCGAACAGGCGAACGTTTCGGAGAGTTTCGCTATTCATTTATAGCTCCTCTAAATTAAGTTTATCCGACCGCTGACGAAGTATTTGAACTTGTTCATTAGCCATTTCGCCTTGGGGAGTGTTTCCACCCTCTCGTTGTATAATGCGTTCATAAATTGCTATTGCTGTTGGGTATTCCGACAAACTCTCGTGACATTTTGCTCGCTGAAAATCTGCTGAGGTAATCCATTGACTGGAACCATCGGCACCATGGTAACTGACTTTGTAAAAAGCCTCTATAGCTTTTCGGTAATCACCTAAGTTTTGATATGACTCTCCTACGTAAAAACGTGCTTCTGATGCATCGTTTGATGTCAGAAATTGTTGCTCTAACAACGAGGCAAAGTGCCGTATAGCTTCCCGGTATTGACCTTTTTCCTTTAGGATTACACCAAGCTCAAGACGGACATCTGGCAAATGGGAATGGTCAGGAAAGTCTTTCAATATCTGATTGGCGACTTGATGGGCGGTTTCGTATTCGTGGGCTGCAAGATAGCTTTTTAAGAGTAACCATATAGCCTCTTCGATTAAGTTAGAAGTTGCTTTTGGGGCCTTTATTACCTGTTTATAAGCTCCGGCGGCCTGGAGATAATTACGTAGTGAATATTGATAATTGGCAATGTGTAAATAGACGGCCGAAATTTGCTTGCTATTAGGGTAGTTTTTAACAAAACGGTTGAGGGACTCGATGGCCTGTGCGGTACCTTCTTCACTTGGATCCATTTTATTTCTATTCCAAAGTAACATTACAGCATTGTACGCTGCTTCACTGGCTAATGGCGAGTCGGCTTGTTCAACCTTTTTGTATGTTTTGAGGGCCTTTTTGTATTGATTCGTTTTTTTGTAATAGTTTGCAGCTTCGAGTTGGAAACGCGGTTGCCAACTTTCATCGAAACGTTGCGTAAAATCCTTAGCCGCTTTGAGGGCGGCAGCAACATTTTCGGTGCGAAATAATGCTATAGCATACTGACCGTATACCAATGAATCATTACTGCCGCGGTTGGTAATTATTGACCCGTAAATATTTAGTGATTTCTCGTAATCATTCATTGAAAACGAAATATGACCGGCTCGTGCCTGGCCTTGTTGGCCCAAAGGTGATTCTGGAAACCGATCACTAATTTTTAAAAATTGTTTTATGGATTTTTCTTCATCACCGAGTTTAAGAAGAAGGATTGCTTGTTCGAATGTAATACTATCTTTAGCAACCGATTCGGTTGCATTTTCTAATAGTTTCTCGTAGGTCTTTTGTGCGGCGGGATAATTGCCCAATAGATGATAGGTGCGAGCTAGTTTTTGAAGGACCTGCCCCTCCTTTACACCGCTGGTGCCCAACTGGGCAACGGTGCGATACAGTTCAGCAGCAGCGGCGTATTCCTGCGAATCAAAGTGGATATCCCCTAATTGCTCCATAGCTTGGTGTCTGTTTAAGAAAGTTGGGTGGCCCCACCGTAATTCTTGTAAAATATTGACCACTTCTTCTCGTCGGTTTTGAGAATATAAGAGTTGTGCTATTTCGAAGAGTGCCGAAGGAATTTTCTGATTCTTGGGAAATAATTGTAAGAACTTATATAGTGTATCCATGGCGGCATTGACGTCTCCGCGCATTGTTAAGCATTGGCCAATACCAAAAAGAGCTTGCGGTTGAAATGGACTGGCTGGGAATAACTGCCTTAGTTGCTCGTAATTCGTATAAGCGGAATCAATATTGGATTTTATACTCTTGCCCAACTTGCGTTGTGTGTCTGCCAAAAGTAAAAGCCCGTGCTCAAAATTTGGGTTATCCGTGGACCTATACTTTTTGACAAAACCTCTGAAACCCTGTTCCATTTGGCTTAGAAGTAAAGAATCCGGATTGTCACCGCCATTCAATTCTATTAGACGAAGTTGGGCCTTTTGTGACCAATTGCCGGAACCTCCGTTTGCGAGAACTCTGAATTCTTGTGTTGCTATATTACGAAGAGAGTCAGATTCGACCTTAGAGTTCTCAATAGCGCGCTGTTTGGCTAAACTTGTTAAACTCTCAGCCAAAAAAAATTGGGCTTCAGGAGCGTGCGAACTCGTAGGATAAACCGCCGCGAAATGTTCAAATAACTGGGTGGCATTCAAAAAATCGTGATGTTTGTAGAAAGCATGAGCTGCGTCGTATTGAACGGATTGCCGAGATTTCCCACTGAGTTCATTAACCCAGCTTTGCCGTAGTGACCGGTTAAGTTCCTGTGGGTCCAATACTACAAATTGGCGAAGAAAATTAATTCTTGCTTGGGCATCTATTGCGAAGTGTGAACTAGGAAAATGGTCAAGGAAGGCGACATATTCGCGGAGAGCATCCCGCGGTTTTTTGCTGATCTCTAAAGTCTTAGCAAGCCTAATTTTAGCTTCAGGAGACGACATTTCACGACAAATAGAAATGGCCCTTCCAAAGTCGCCAACGGCGGCATAAAGCTCTGCCATTACCAGGTCAGTGGTTTTGTCTGCATCACCAACCTTATCGTGGTATCGCTGGAACCATTGAAGAGCTTGTGTATAGTCTCCTCTTCGTTGGTAAAGAGCCCCTAGCTCGCGCAGAGCTGCTATAGATTCCGTTTGTTCCTCGACCTTAATAATGGCATGGAATAAGCTAACGGCAGATGCAAACGCCCCGGTCTCACCAAACGCCGTTGCCTGACCAAGACGAGCCGCGAGGTATTCTCGGTGTCCGGGCTGGATTTTAGAAAGTAGTCTTTCATAATGTTGCAATGCTTCTATTCCGCGCTGACTCCTACGCCGAGAATCAGCCAATCCTAAAAGGGCGCGCGTTTGTATAGAAGCGGTCTTTATCTTTTTCTCTGCAATAGCGAATGAATCGCCCGCCTGAACGAAGAGGTTCTTATTATACAAGTGGGTCGCAAATTCATAATATGCACTATCTGATTGTGGTGTATCTGGAAACCGCTTGTGTAGTTCGGCGAATTTCTTGAAGGCTGTTTCATGGTCATTTTGAACGAGCTCTATACGCCCACTCACAAGGAGAGCCGATGGGACAAACTTTTTCTTAGGTCGATTTGCGTAGATGACTTGTTCTAACAGAGCTTGGGCTTCTTTTGTTCGTTTGCGGTTAATCAGTTGAATTGCTAGTTGGAAGCGACCTTCTTCTGCACTATGAGTTCCGCCATATAATTGCAAAAGGTTCTGAAGTGCTGTTATGGCTTTCTCTGCTTCGTCTCCTTTGGCATAATTTTTTGCGGCATATAGAAGGGATTCTGGAGCAAAATCACTAGCGCTATACCGATTTTGTATCTCTGCGTATGCTTTTGCCGCCTCAATGAATAGCCCACGCTGTGACATACAGGCGGCACGTTCGCGCCGAGCATCCGCTGTTTCTAAGTGATCAGGGTATTTTGAGAAAAAAACCTCGTAAGCATTTTCGGCAAGTTCGCAACGATTGTTGTTGCGAAAAGATCTAGCTAGTAATAATCGCGCATTGGGGACTTGTGGATTGTTTGGATAGTTGAGAATGAATTCGCCGAATAACTTGGATGCAGTCGCGTAATCACCGGCGTCACGATATAAGTTTCGTGCTAGTTTAAAATCGTCTTGAGCATTATTTTGAGCAGTTGCCATTGAGAAAAACAGCAAGATCGCCAAAATGTTTGTTTGTGCGTATATTTTTTGGGTATTCATAAGCCTGTCAAATTGTCACTATTCTAATCTAACGCAAGAAATATGAGCGACTTTTTCCCAATGGTCAAGATATATGAGGAACACGATACGAATTGAAAAAGCGTTTGCTAAAATAAACTTAGGTCTAAATATAATCGGTAAACGATCTGACGGTTATCATGAAATCTGTAGTTTGGTCCAGACAGTTAATTTGTCAGACCGTCTTTCCTTTAGACCCGCTAATTCAACATTTGTAAGTTGCTCAGATCCGCTTGTACCTTCCGATGAACAAAATTTGATTGACAAGTCTTTGGATCTGTTTTATAGAAACGTAGATCTACCGAGAAAGCACTTTTGCGTCAATTTAGAGAAGGCTATTCCCATTGGGGCCGGTTTGGGCGGGGGTAGTACCGATGCTGCTGCGACGCTTCGGTATCTGAACGATCTTCATGGGCAACCCTTCGACGTTAAAGGACTTCAGACATTAGCGGCTGAGTTGGGTTCTGATATCCCGTTTTTGGTAGAGGGTGGAACCGCGATTCTTCGCGGTCGAGGCGAGAAAATTGACACTATTATGTGGCCTCATAAAGTGTACTATACTTTGGTTTATCCTGATGTAGCAGTGAGCACGTCTTGGGCATATGGACAAATTGGTTCGGACTTGACAGAAAATAGGCCGTATATTAATATATTGAGCTCCTTGAGCGGCGGGTATTTCGATTTGTGGGAATTGTTGAACGTTTTAGAGAACGACTTCCTACCTAT
>Ga0315316_10002739_pt1 | contig 12715 bp, 6 predicted proteins | sample M160m3416metaG_FD_203702 | JGI IMG/M metagenome (GOLD analysis project Ga0315316, IMG submission 203702) | Ammonia-oxidizing marine archaeal communities from Monterey Bay, California, United States - M1 60m 3416 | ecosystem: Environmental > Aquatic > Marine > Intertidal zone | place: USA...
CGAGTGTGTGGGTACCTTTTACGAGCGAGTCCAAAGAAGCGATTGCATCATACGATGAGATTCAAAAAGAGATGCGATTGGGGCTTCAGGCTGTCGGACGAAAGCTTGGCATATTCTTGCGGCGTCGAAAAAAAGTAAAACAGGAAGGAGAACGCCGAAGTGTCTTCTTGCGGTATCTTGGCGAAGTGGCAACAGCGGTTTCAGAACTGAATGGATGTGATCGCGAGGATTTATTGAGTAACTTACATCGAGTGGCTAAGCGAGTCACAAAAGAAGCGGATACTAAATTAGATAAAAGTGGTAAAAAAATCACGGAAGAAAGCGAAGTAGATTATGGTGACAATGTTTTGATTGTTGATGCCGATCACGAACAAAATTTGATTACACATCTAGAAAAAGCAGATCCGCAGAAGAAACTATTTTAAGTAGCAGGTTTATATTCTCCGCGGAAGTTTAATACAGATTGATTTAGTGGAAAGTCACGATGGCAAAGAAAAAACGAACTCCCGCCCAAGCTGCTCGCAAGGCAAAGATGACGGCGAAAGACCGTAAGACAATAGCGTCTTTGGTCGGCATGGCAGATGGTGTGATGAAGTCCGCAAAACGCGGTCGCGCACCACATCTCGAAGTTCCATCACGTAGCCTGTCGAATGTAAAGTTCAATCAGAGTCGAAAAATCATTGAAATGGGGTCGGCTAAAAATCGTCGTGAACTTTTTAATCTGTCGCAAGCTAGAACTTATATGCAGACAATGCTTGTCGGGCGAGGTTGTAAAGAACTGATCGAGCAAGGGAAAACAACCAGTATTCGTGGTATGTATTATTTACTGAAGCATACCATCGAAGGGACGCGTGAAGAGACGTTTGATGATCAAGCTGATTGTGACCCAGTTATCGAAGATGTCGAAGTAACGCTCAACGCATTGCGGGAAGAATTACACGTTTATGCATCTAATCGTGGTTCCATGGTAGGCAATATTACACTTGTGGATAATGGCGATGAAATTGATTGCTCACGGATGGGTTCCGGGGGTTATGCGATTCCGTCGATTGTCGAGCCAGAAATTATGCAGTTTGTGAAGTGTACAGCGGACTTTATCTTGCATGTTGAAAAAGATACGGTTTGGCGGAGATTCAACGAAGATAAGTTTTGGAAAGAACACAACTGTATTTTGACGCATGGTAACGGACAACCTCCACGAGGTGTGCGACGGCTGTTGTATCGGATGCATAATGAATTGAAGTTACCCGTGTATTGTTTGCTGGATAATGACCCGTGGGGATATTACATCTACAGCGTGATGAAGCAGGGGTCCATTAATTTGGCCTACGAATCTAATCGGATGGCTATTCCTAAAGCGAAGTTTATTGGCATGCGTAGTCGCGACTTTGAATTGTGTGAGCTTAATCCGAGTGTGACAATTAAGCTTAGTGATAATGATATTAAACGTGCAAATCAAATTGCGAAGTACCCTTGGTTTGAAAAGAAAAAACGCTGGCAAAAAGAAATCCAAAAAATGCTCAGCAATGGCTTTAAGCTAGAAGTAGAATCGTTGATTTCTAAAGATATTAGCTATGTGACGCAAGAATATGTGCCCGAGCGTTTGGCTAAAGGTGATTTTCTAGATTGACTTGCGCTGGTTCCAGCAACTCAATTTAAGAGGATGGCTAATTAACAATCCCCCACAGTGCTTTTGGGGTAGTCTGTCGTTTATGATAAGATTTGAATGTAATCGCGAATGCTCGCAAGACAGTTTATGAGGGGGTGTGGATGATGAAGCGATTTGTATTGGCGTTTGTTTTGGTGGTGACAATGACTATACCGTCCTTGGCAAAAAAACCTAACATGACGAATTTGAAAGAAGCAACTGCGTGGATTGAACGTCAGATGAAAGTGACAGGTGATCCAGCATTGGCAATCGCTGTTGTCCAAGATGGTCGCATTATCTTGGAACGTGGTTTTGGTTTGGCCGATACCGATAAACAGACGAAGGCAACAGAGCACACATTGTTTTCACTGGCATCCATTTCAAAACCGATTACGGCGACAGGAATCATGCTGTTGGATCAACGCGGTAAATTGGAAATTGATCGCGCGGCGAATGAATATTTAGGTGCGGCGAAGATTCGAGCGAAAGTTGGCGATGCGGCTGATATCAGTGTGAACAGCTTACTGAACCACTCGTCTGGGATCGGATTGCATTATCAGTTTTATTATCAGGATGACGACTATGCGATACCGAGTCGAGATGCCACGATTCGTCATTACGGCGTTGCTGTGCAACAACCTGGGGAGGGGTACAAGTACTGCAATTTAGGCTATGGAATATTAGACTATTTGATTACCCGTCATAGTGGAAAACCGTATGCTCAATTCATGCGGCAAGATGTTTTTGAACCTCTGTTGATGACCGATACCTATGTGGGACTACCAACTGAGAGGGTTGATGATGCGGCAGTGAGATATGATCGGCAAGGTAAAGTCGTAACGCCGTATGGGTTTGATCACGATGGGGCGTCCGCTGTTTACAGCTCCGCACATGACCTCGCGATGTTTGCCTTGTTTAATCTAGGTCGTGCCAGCAAAGGGCAAACGGCGATTTTTGATATGGCGGCCGTTCAACGACTACATGCTCCGACCAACCCGATTCGCGTTGGACTCGGATATGGGATGGGTTGGGCTACCAACGAAAACGATTCAGGCTATAAAACTGTCAGTCACACGGGTGGGATGCCAGGAGTTGCCACTCGATTAACCCTGGTTCCGGAACACGGTATCGCCGTTGTCTGTTTGTGTAATACATCGAGTTCCTTGCCGCATCAAACAGTAAAGAAAATTTTAAGTGCCCTGCTTGAGGATTACCAATTTGACCCTCCCAATGTGCTGTTGCCTCGTCGTCGTAATGGGTTGCCAAAGTTGAAACCCACCAAGCAACTAATGGGAACGTGGCGTGGTAGTATCGAGACCTATGAGGGTCATCGTCAGTTGTTGTTATGGATTGCTGAGGACGGAAATGTGCGAGCAAAATTGGGCAACCAATTTATCACACTCGTTGCACATACAAGATTTGATGATGGTGTGTTTATGGGAGAGTTTGCTGGTGATTTGCAGACGTCAGATACTTCACGCGTGCCGCACTATTTACGGTTGGTATTGAAATTAGAGGATGGTATTTTGCGGGGTGCGGTGGAGACAATTACGGATGAATCGGTACGGTGGATCAGGGGCGAGCGAGTTTCGCAGCGAGGTTATTTTGGTTTGACGCATTGGGCAGAACTAACTCGTGCTTCGACTGTGGGTGGGGAGCGGCTGTTGTTTGACCGTAAATCGCTTGCTGGTTGGAAAGTGATTGAGGAAAACGATTTTAAAAACCATGGGACGGTAGCGGTAGCAGAGGGTGTGATTCAGATTGGCAAAGGAAAACCGGCAGCTGGTATTAAAGTGTCCCAAGCTTTTCCGCGGATTAACTATGAAGTTGTATTCGAGGCTCGGCGGACAGAAGGCAACGATTTCTTTTGCGGCGTTACTTTTCCGATTCAGGATAATTATTGTTCGTTTATCGTAGGTGGCTGGGGAGGTGGCGTTGTTGGGCTATCAAATATCGATACGATGGCCGCGGTCGAAAATGATACGACACGATACTTAGAAGTGAAGGATGGCCAATGGTATACGATTCGTTTGCGAGTAACTGAGCAGCGGGTTATTGCTTGGATTGATGGAGAAGAATTTGCGAATATAGAGGTTGCCGATCATAAATTTGATATTTGGTGGGAACAAGAACCGGTGCGTCCATTTGGTATCGCCTCATGGAACACGTCAGCGGAAATTCGCAATATTCGCTTGTTACCTGCCGTGGACTAACAGAGGCTCGCCTATGCCGCTTTGTCATTGGGCTGCCAGCGTCACTCTTGCTCAGCGTTAACATCATGTAACAATAGAAAGAACTTCTCACAGCGCTGCTTCCATTTTTCTCAAAAGGAAACATGGACCATGATTTATTATCTAGGCAAGTTGATTGAATGTGGAGAATTGAATGTAACCTCGGCAAGTTCGCTAGATGGTTGGCTTAAGCTTGCCGGTGAAATAAAAATGATTCGCTTTGAATTAGATTCAATCGAAGTCCAACGATTGATTGGTTGCCAAATAAAGTTTGCCCACAGTGCAGCGGCCGAGTTGCCCAGTGTTGACGAATTACCAAAGTACTCTTCACCAGCCGTTGTTGATTTACTCGGGCCATTGCAAACAGGAAGAGTGATAACGTTGAAATTGGACGATATCGTCCCCGATGATTTCGATGCGCAAAAAGTCCGAGTACGTCGCGCTAACGGATATCGAGGTCGCCTGCAACTCGTTTGGAAAAGTGAAGATGGACTGATTGATATTACCATTAGCGATTGCGAGATGGATGTTACGTGGGGGAATACTGCCGCGCTCACTACTAAGTTGGACGTTCATCCGCTAGCCAATGATTTCTCCCCCGAGATACAGGAAAAAGTGATCAGGCAGTTGCATCAAGCAAGAGCATTTGATGAATCGGAAGATCATCGAGATGAATATCTACTGTCACTATGCATGCCTAGCAATGAAGATTTAACTAACATGGCGAACTTTCAGGTGCAGACGATGCTGCACCGAGTGGAAGATGAGAATACGCCCCGCTTGGTAGAGTTTATGGGTGAATTATCTCAAAAAGTAAATAAGATACCTGTTTATGAATTGATAGAACCTCCGATTCAGACCCCAAAAATCGAGGATCTGTCGACCGAGCAACTGCAAGCAAAATTGGTAGAGATCACGCGACGACTCATGGCAGTAGGAATCGAGTTTAAAGCCTGCGAGCACTTTGATGAGGCGCATACCTATGACTGGATCGTTAACCGAGTTATCGCTTGGGAACATGTGCATCCGAAACTCAAAGAGTTTAAGATGCGCCGTTGCTTTGATTCCGCTTTTTGGTGTGATGAATGCATTCAGGATTGAAGGCTATTTCTTGACAACCCAAATATTTCGAAACACAACAGGATTGCCGTGCCCCTGTAGATATAGAATATCTGGTCCCGGGCCTTCTGGGTGCTTACCTGGCGTACCGTTGGGCAGTTCCAGATCGTCGTGAATTTTGACACCGTTATGGGAAATCGTAACTCGGGCGTTTTTGACCTTTTTGCCAGTGTCATCATAACGAGCCGCAGTAAAATCAACATCGTACGTTTGCCAAACTAGCGGGGGCAGGCACATGTTAACGTTGGGTTTAGCAATACTATAGATGCCGCCACATTCATTGTTTTCGCCTGCGAGTCCAAACGAATCTAGAATTTGACATTCGTATCGACCTTGTACGTACATACCACTATTGCCTCTGCCTTGCCCTCGAGCATAAGGCATAAAGGGTAAACGGAATTCCAAGTGCAATTGATGGTCACCAAATTTGGCCTTGGATTCTACATCGTGACGAAGCAGATTATTCATAACGATTTGGCCACGTTGGAAGTTATTTGCTGCCGCTTCTTTGGTGCCGTCGAATAGCACGACCGCACCCTTAGGCGCTGCTTTGCCCATGGTTGGACTTTTACGAGCTACTTTACTTCCAACAAAATTGTTACCATTGTTGAAAGTCAACTTACCCGCTTTAAAAGTAGCGATAGTGTCGAGATCTGCAAATGTTAGTTGTCCTTGATCGTTTAATTTGCCATCATGTGAGTCGCTCTTGTCGCCACGGCTCCATCCAGCCCCAGGTAATCCACCCTTGTAACCAACCATACGGAAATTGCCACCACCGAGGGCGATGATTTGTACCCCAAAAATTACTTTATCTCTTTTACCGAGATACTCACCCTGTAGTTGGAAATCAATCACCTTGGCAGCAGCTTCTGGTGAGATCCACTCTTTCTTGTCTTGTGCTTCAAGGGCAATAGTAGGCAGTGCAATAAGCAGCATCATAGCTATCAATAGGGTTACAGTTTTCATTGTAGGCTCCAGTTACAGGTAAAAAAAATGTGTCTATATTAATATGGTTTATTTAGCTTGTGGTTCTGGCCAGTCTAAATGCTTATGTAAAAAACGATAGGTACCAACGCCGTTAATTTTGTGTGGGCCGTCGAACCATTCGATTTCGGTCGTGTCTTTGAGTTTTAATTTCGCTTGATACATATACCGTACACGGGCAAACTCGTAACCGACCCAATGATCTTCACCAACTCCGTCAAAATGCCCTCGTTCCACCATAAAGGGACGCGGTGCAATCAAGAATGCCATCTCCGCGTAGTTAAACGTTCCGCCCAAATTCCATTCGAAGATTTCGTATTCACCCGTCCACATATAACTGAAGTTATACCGTGTGGTCGCGTTTTTAAAGACCCATTCATTAAAATCTGCCGAACAAATGCTCAGGCAATAGTCAGTCACCAGTGGTGGAATCCGCATGGCACTCTTGCCACCATAGGACAAACCATAGAAAGCGATACGTTTGGAATCGACTTGATCAAGTGTCTTCAGCCAATTCACGATTTGTTGATGTTGTGGCACAATCGTTGAAAACAACGTCTTACGCAGTGGATAGCTTTTTCGTTGTAAAGTTCGAAATCGATCTGTGAAAATATAAAGGTTTTGTGGTGCAAAAGTAATAAAGCCGCGTTCGGCTAAGGCTGTGGCAAATCCAGAATAGTACTGCTGACTTTGTTCTCCGATAACATCCTGCGGGCGACCTTCTAGGCCGTGCTGGCAAACGACAACCGGTCGTTGCTCGTCCGCTTCAATGTCAGTTGGCAGCGTCAATAATCCGTATGCGATCACATCGTCAAATACATCCAGTACAACTTCATAACGCGACCACTTATCGTTTTTTTCAATTAAACGTGATCGTGCGTTTTGTGGTAAAAAGTCGAGTTCAAAATGACCGATTGTTTCTTCACGAAAATAATCTCGATACCACTCGGCGGACTTTTCATAGGCTGCTACGGAACTTGTGTCGAGTTTATTCATAAAGTCTTTTCGTACAAAATGGCTTTCCGATAGTAGCCATTGGTTATGTTGATCAATTTCACGCATTTGCGCTGCTTCGCGTTGCTTGGCATCGACTTGATTGTCCGATATTTTTAAACCAACAGACTCCGCCGACCAATCCGCAGTTTGGCCAAGGTCTTTGGCAAACTGTCTCAGTGAGTTAGGGCTGCCAAAATCGCCTTGACCATCTTTTGTCGCTATGAGATGGAACGGTGTTAAATTTGGTGTGCCGATAAGTTCAATGGCGCGTTCCATTTCAGCAGAGACTACTGTCAGCAAGGGTGAACTTAGCTTTGCTGGGGCTCCCCCACTGCCCGCCAATTCGAATTCTGGACCCGCGGCTGCTTCGATGACCAGTTTACGAGGCGCGATGAGTGTTGCCAGTTCAGCATCGCCAAACTGATCGAGCAATGCATATACATTACGGGAAATGGGCTCGGACCATATTGATTGCCGCGAATTAAAATACCCACTAACACAGGCAGCATCGATGCGTTCGTCGAGAGCGGTGCTATACAGTGTTAACAAACCTCCTTCACCCCAACCAATTACCCCAATGCTTACGTCATCATTGTTTCGAGAACTACACCAATCTACCAATGCGAGTATTTTTTGAACTTCATAGCCGATTAAGTGTCGCCCTAGGATGAAAGAGCTGCGGTATAAAAATTCGCGGCTCGTCATTTTGGCGCGGCCATTTCGTGCCGCATACTCTCGGCTGATCAATGTGGGTACCAAAACCGTGAAACCATTTTCGGCAAGATGTCGAGCGTATTGTTGTGAAACAGCAAGTCCTGGAGCTAACCCAGAAATCATTTCAGGGGTGTGATCAGCATCGGGAACGGCGATTACATATTTGCCATTTGGTTTTGTCGGTTTTAGCATTAATCCGACACCATGAATGTTACGGATGACAGGCCAGCGAATTTTGATGGCTTCGAAGGCGGCGCTACGTCCTTGCACTGGTCCATCTGTTGTACCACCAATGACTTCGAGATCGTTAAATTTAATGCGAGAATCGACGACGCCGGTAATCTCCGCAAGTCTTGCTCGATTAGGTGCGACCGACTTGCTATAAGCGTCAGCAGACGAGGTGTCGCGATTCCAATATCGACTACGCGATGCAATCGAGTGGTCAAGTTGTTTTAATAAAAACCGATCTACGCCATCTACTAAGTGCGATGCGATATCGCCTTCGAGTTTTAGTACCTTGGTGTTGGGAAGAGGTTGCGCGGTAATGTTTGCTGGTATTGAAGCTAACAAAGTTGCAAGGATTAATAAAAAACTGCGCATGAGATATTCCTGATTCGAAACTTAGAAAGAACAACGATTGTGGTATTAAACTACAGTTGATTTTAAGGTGTTGGAGACCAACAAGCAAAATACCCCTGCTATGATTAATGCGATTATTTATAGCGACTACACGTGGTCGACATGGCGGATTGTATCTAAGTGGCTTATAAGCAATTCTTCACCAGTACTATTGTCCTCGCTTGGTGCAAGTGTTTTGATCATTGTAATTTCGGTTTTGCGATCGACGTAATCATACCAGTCCACATCGGTTGCCGGTTCGGGTAACTTGGGAAACCAGCCGACGATTTCATTGATTTGTTGCTTATTGTAGTAGTGACTTAATGTTGCCAGACAGCGTCGAAATTGTTCCGAGGTGGGAGTCTGTAATGCGAAATCTTTAAGCACCATCTTGGCTTGTGAAGTTTGTAATAAGACATATCCGACGGTTTTACCGGTGTCATTACATAGCCAAAACCATTGGTCATCTTTATGTTGCTGGACGATGTGTTCCCAATGATCGTCGTTACGATGAATAAAAAAAGGCTTTCCCAGGAAGTGCTGTTGATAAATATTAGAAAGTGTTTGGAGGTGTTGGGTAGAATCAAATGGCCGTAACGTGAAACAGTCACTTTGCGTAACATACGTGCTCGGCTTAATACAGATGCTGGGAGCCGTGCTGATTTGATAGCCTAATCGCTCGTAGTAGCTAGGAGCGATGTCCGAGAACAACAGACTCCATTTAACGCCCGCCTGTTGCTCCGCATTTTCTGCAAACTCAAACAACTGGGGTGCAAAACCTTGCCCGCGATTTTCTGGTCGAGTGTGAACACACCCGATAAAGATTGCCCGTTCAATGGAATCAGCAAGGCCAAGTTCGAAGGGAAAGGCGCCAAGTGAGCATACCACTGTACCGTCAACACAACCGACGTACCAAGTAGCGCGTTGATGATGACGCGAAGCTAATCGCTGTTTGACGAATTCGTCAATTTGGGAATCACCGCCCCAAAATTCATGGACATTGCGGAATGCTGCCGCTTTTTCCGTTGAGCTGGCAAGATGACAGTCTAGTGTAGGTGTAGACATCAGTTATTTGTATTTCCAATATTCGTCAAAAAATCCTGCGTCGACAATCTTGCCGGGGACAGCATCATTGGGGGCAGTGGTGATATCAACGACAGCCCAATCGGGCAGTTTAGGATTTTGCAACGAGTTGGTGCGATCGTGACCTTCGCGGTGGGTTGGACCACTGTTGATGACAATGTACCTTCTAGGTGAATTTGGGTTGGGTGTAATTAAAATAGGCACGTGCGTCTGAGCATCATAATGCTTATTGTTGATATGTAATTGCTTAGCGTCCCATTGAATTACACCAGATTTTGCGAACGAATTTGCAAGTAGTTGTTGGAGTAACGAATTAGTTTGGAAATCACCCCATAGAATCAAATTATATTTTCGCTGATCTTCCTTCGTGACGAATTTGTCTAGTTTTATGCGGGGTGTACCGCGATACAGTGATCGCCATCGGTCAAGAAAGTGTTGTGCTTCAAATTTGATCCACCGTTCAACATGGGGGCTTTTTGATACTCCGCTGGGCAATACCACCAAAAAAGGATCTAAAAAAGCATCGTCAATTGGGCCTTGTAATTGTGGTCCCTTGGAAAGACTGGCGGTGCGGTGATCGCCCAGTTTCCATTTGTTGTCAACGTGAGTGAAAACGATCGTTGCCTCGGATTGTTCTCTGGGCAGCGAGATAGAGTTGCCGTTAATGATGACGATTCTCGGATTCCCGGGCGGCCCAAATATTTTCTCCTCGATTTGGAAACAGGTGATATTTTTGGTTTGAATATCGACGACTCCATTATCACGGATTTCCCCATCGATTCGTGAGTCGAGCCAATGCTGGGTGAGTTGCAGTACTTGCACCCAGTGCATACGATTGTATCGCAGTGTCCTAGTTTGCAAGTGGATTTCTGAGGGAACATCCACTTGGCCCGTAGTCGCCGCATGTTCCATGCGTTGCATAATGTCCGCGAGCGATTCAGGAGCATAGCGATGCCCCATTTTGGGACCAATGATATGTGTTAATGTCCTACCTTCCGCAGTAAATGCCCGCTCCATAACTCGAGCTGCCTGTATCTGTTTGTCGATTTCACCACTGTAAGCGACAACTGGGACATTAAACAGATTGCGGACATACAATGGGATATCGTAAGTTCCCCATAATGTTTGCACGTAGGGCGGTGGGTAGTTTTCGGGTTGCAGCTTTGTATATTCTTTGGTTTCCGCGAAACCCGCTCCAGGTGAGACGGCGACCCAGTGGTCCGCATAATGTGCACCAACGTGCCAAGCTCCTGCTCCACCCATTGAAAAACCCATCAATACTATTCGGCGGGCATCAATATTGTAGTGTTGTTTTACGTTTTCAATACATTCGAGCACGTCAATTTCACCGGCGGATTTAAAACCCATGCAATGGCGTCCAAACGGGTGTAAGACAATGGCATTGTTGGGCGCAATACGTCCCGCACGTGTCATCCTTTGGTGGATGAAATGCATGTCCGTGGTTTTATCGCCACGGCCATGTAGCCAAACATAAAGCGGTACTGACTTGGTCAAATCGAGATCTGCTGGGATTTCCAATCCATAGGGTTGCGCTGAGCCATCAATACTAGAGTAATAACCGCGGACAACTAGGCCGTGAGCCTGGTGCCAATCTTGCTTGCCGGATGCTAGCAATTCGACGCGACGTTCTGCTTCAGTTAAAATTGCTTCAGCAACTGCGATTTGCCCCTGTGAATAGAATTCGGTGAATTCAACGGCTAGCTCAACACTTTCGATAAGTGCTTGAATGTCAGCAGATAGGTTGACGGATTTCGAGGCAATATTACTCCGCACATCACGGATTACCGTGGTAGGGATTTGTGGTAACTGCATCGCAATGTTTAGAGCGGCGAGCCTTGACTTGAGTTTAGCAATGACCTTTGTGTCCACTTGGATACCTAAAGGCGGAATCTTGCGGGCGATGGGTGTAATAGGCTGTAGCCCAGATTTATCTGGCAACACGACAGTACCGGCCAGTTTAGTGCCCAAGCGTCGATGGAATCGGTCAGGTGTAAGTGGTGAGGGGATTTTATCTTCGGTGCGGGCAATCCATTTGTCGAGTTCACCACTGAGTCTTGATTTGACAGCAACTGACATCGGATCGGCGATAATGTTGTTTAGCGAATAAGGGTCTTTTTCAAGGTCGTATAATTCCTCAGCAGTTCGAGGAACAACAAAACATTGTCTCTGTTGAGAAGTTAATTGTCCCTTGGCTTCTAACTGTTGCATTACGTTATATGTCGAACTGCGGACGGCATCGGCTGGCGGCGTGGCTGGGAATTCGGGAAATGAATTACGTATATAAAGGTAACGATTGTCACGGACGCTGCGTTCATGGGCGGCGTAGTCATGCCAATTATGTTCAGCAAAAACATATTTTCGTGTGCTTTGCCCTGTTGCTGCTAAGAGTGGAACAAAGGATTTTCCTTGAAGTGTGTCCTGATGGTTTGTGGAGTTATGGATTCCAGCAAGTTCGAGGATGGTGGGTGCGATATCAACACTGCTAACTAAGTTTTTGTTAACGAACCCGGATTTGATTTTACTGGGCCAATGTACAATGAAGGGAGTTCGGATACCACTGTCGTAGAGTGTTGTTTTACAGCGTGGAAATGGTCGACCGTTGTCTGCCATCACTATGATAAATGTGTTGTCCAATTCCCCCTGCTGTGTTAGTTCAGCAACAACTTTTCCAACGTACTGGTCCATGCGACTTACTTCATCGTAATATTGACCTAGATCGGCTCTGGTAGGATTGGTGTCTGGCAAAAAGGGTGGTACCACGATGTCATTTGGTTGGTGTTGTTTTTCAATGGCATTCGGTGACCAGCTTCGATGAGCGTCATAGGACGCGAACCACATAAAAAAAGGTTTGTTAGGCGTTCGATTTTTCAGCGTGTTGACCCATTGCTCGCATCCACTAGGACTGCCATTGGTGATGGCGTCAAAGTGTTTACGCGGGGCTGTGCCAAGATGCCATTTTCCTGATGCAGCGGTGTAATATCCAGCGGCCTTTAATCGTTGGGGGAAGATGATTTGATCTGCGGGCAGAGGTTGGTGGAGCTCACCAGCGCCCGTGGAATGGGGGTAACGCCCCGTCATGATGCTACAGCGACTAGGGCTACAGGAACTCGTTGTTAAAAAGGCGAGGTCAAACCGGATGCCGTTTTTTGCGAGTTGGTCAACATGGGGAGTTTGGATATGGGGGTGCCCATAAGCGCCATAATCATTCCAGCTAATATCATCACCGATGATAACGACAAAATTTGGGCGGTCATCAGCAAGTAGAGTTACTGGCGTTACCCATCCATTCAGAGTTAAAAAT
>Ga0315316_10002741_pt1 | contig 12712 bp, 10 predicted proteins | sample M160m3416metaG_FD_203702 | JGI IMG/M metagenome (GOLD analysis project Ga0315316, IMG submission 203702) | Ammonia-oxidizing marine archaeal communities from Monterey Bay, California, United States - M1 60m 3416 | ecosystem: Environmental > Aquatic > Marine > Intertidal zone | place: USA...
TGTATTCTTCCTGCAAGTACTCTGACTCCAATTACTGCTGGTTTACTAGCTCGGAATGTATGGTCTGGAAGAAATTTGATTCTTCCAGGATAGACTACAACTTCTCTAGATTCTTCTTCTAGTTCCTTAGTTCTCTGCTCTACCCATTCTTCTCTCTCTTCTAGGATACGATAAATGATATCAGAACTGATATATTTTACACCATTCTCAGAATTATCAATCTCAGTTTGTGCATCTGTAAGTATATCTGTAGCGAATGCCATAATGATTCTATGAAGTGGTTCTTTTGCATTTTCAGCAGATCTCACATCTCTACGATTTACTTTCCCAATTGTTGCATGGCGAATTGGTAAATCCAGTTCTTTCAGTTCTTTTGCTAGAGCTTCTAAACCACCAACTGTGTCTGCTTTGATAGTAACTCCTTCTTCATCTAGATCGATTGAAAGATTAGCCTCAGTATTTGCAGCATTAAGAGCCTCTAGGCGCTCTTCATCAGTATTTACGACTCTAAGTGTCGTTCCAGCAAGAACACCGTCTATATCCGGTGCTGAGACTTTCAAACCAGATGCTGCATGAGCAATATCTGAATCGTCCCATCTGTCGCCTGCGTCTCTCATTTCTGACATTCCTCTTGGAGAAAACATTCCACGTACTCGAGTCGATATTCCTCCTTCTTGAGTAACTAGAACAATTTCATCTCCTTTACGAATTGAACCCCGATATAGAATAACATCCAGAGTTTTACCAAGTCCTCTTTCTTCTTTCATTTCTAGAACAGTTCCTTCACCTGCTCCATCAACATCTTTCAATTTGTCACTGAGGTATCTTTCTGCCATTCCAATTACAACTGCTAGAAGATCCTGAATTCCTTCGCCTTCTCTAGCAGAAATTGGAACTAGAGCAATTTCTTTAGTGAAATCTTTGATTCTGTCGTAACGTTCGATGTTGAATCCATGTTCAGCAAAAGATCCGACTAAGTCCCAATATCTTTGGTCAAAGTAACCAATGGTATCTTTTGTTTGGTTTCTAATAGCGAGAGCCATAGGCCTGTCTCTGACTGATTGCCAGCCGTGAATCCTGTCGACTTTGTTTGCTGCAATAACGAAAGGCGTCTTTGAGTTTTTCAAAATACGAATAGATTCAATTGTTTGCGGCATACATCCATCATGAATGTCTACCATTAAGATTGCAACATCTGCTAAGGAACCACCTCTAGTTCGTAGCGTGGAGAATGAATGGTGACCTGGAGTGTCAATGAAGAGAAGTCCGGGAGAATCAAATGATTTCCCCCCCATCAGAGGAGAGCATAATTCATTCAACAAATCAGCTGGAACTTCTGTAGCTCCAATGTGTTGAGTGATTCCGCCAGCTTCTCTATCCATTACAGAAGCCTGTCTTCCAGATCCAAGAGAACGAATATGGTCTAGTAGACTGGTTTTGCCGTGATCAACATGACCTAATACAGAAACAATTGGCTGTCTACGGCTTTCCATCGTGACCAACTCATGTTCCTTCCTCAATTAATTGAATAGTTTTATTCGTAGATTTGTGACTCTGCATCAAGTACCCAGTTACATAGTCCGTCAGGGAACCATAGACCTAGCTCGAATTCAGCAGTATCTTCTCCATCACTGCCGTGAATAATATTGTGGCCAATATCCATAGCCCAATCTCCACGAATGGTTCCAGGTGCTGCTTCTCTACCGTTAGTTGGACCAATGATGTTACGTGCAACTGAAATTGCATCTACACCTGTCCAAGCCATTGCAATAACAGGTCCTGAAGTAATGAATTCAATAAGTCCGGAGTAAAACGGTCGCTCTGAGTGTACAGCATAGTGAGCTTCTGCTAATTTCATTGAAGGTGTTAGTTGGCGAAGACCAACCATCCGTAGCCCCTTTCGCTCGAATCTGTTGATTATTTCACCGACAAGCCCTCTTTGCACGCCATCAGGTTTTATCATAATGTAGGTTGTTTGCATGTCTGCCATGATTCGGCCGACTCACCATCCCTATTTCAAACAAAGGGATGTCTGAAGGCTTAAAATAGGAACATAAAAGAGTAATTTTTTTTCATTTTTTGTGATAAATTCACATACATCTCTCACAATTAATTTGGATTATTATCAAAATTGTTTGTTTTAATCATCGATTAAGTAAATAACCTTCTCTTATCAAGACGGATTATTATTTTGTTGGAGAGGATGTAAAATCGCAAGTAAAAAGAAAAGTCGAATCTCAACTCCTCCGGTTGATGCTCCTCTATATTGGGCAGATATCCGTGCTGAGCATTGGCAATCTAATGGCGGTAGATGGGCTGCACCACTTCATTACATGTGTTCTTACATGGCAATGTTTCCTCCAGAATTACCTCACTATTTTATTGAGAGATTTACTGTAAAGGGGGACCGTGTTTTAGATCCCTTTTCGGGCAGGGGAACAACTGCTGTCGAAGCTGCTGCCCAATCAAGATTTGGTATAGGTAACGATCTGAATCCACTGTCTATTGCATTAACACGTGGTAAACTTAGTAATCCCAATCTTCATGATGTGATTTCAAGATTAGATGAGTTAGAATCAAATTATGATGCTTCGGAATGGAGATATTTCAGTGGTGCACCAAATAAAATTAGAATGATTTTTCACATTAACACACTTCGTCAATTGATGTATCTTAAAAACGAATTAGATTGGTCAGATGAAGGTGTTGATAGTTTCATTGTTGCAGTTTTAATGGGTGCAATGCATGGGCAATCGAAAGGTTTCCTAAGTTTGCCAATGCCTAATACATTTAGTATGGGTTGGGGATATATCAAGAAATACAAGAAAGAGAAAAAGCTTGAATGTCCTGATAGGGATTGTTTTTTGGTTCTCAAAGAAAGGGTAAATAGAATGTTGGCAAAAGGGGCTCTTCCAGGTTCTGGAGAGACTATATACGGGGATGTTCGTAACTTATCAGAAAAAATCGAACATGATTCAATACAACTATTATTCACCTCGCCTCCCTACCTCAAGGTCATTAAATATGGCTTATACAACTGGATTAGATTGTGGTTTCTAATGCCTGATGGTTCTCACAAAAAGGTTGACGAAATATTAGACGATACTCACGCATTGGAGAAATATCTAGAATTCATGAAAGAAACACTATCTGCTACACTTCCCTTACTAGACAGGCAAAGAGGTATTTCTTGTTGGGCAATTGGTGATGTGAAAGAACTTAATTTAGCATGGGCTGTTTGGTTTCATGCTGGTCAACATATAGAGGTACAGACTGATAAAGGAGAAAAATTACGGTATAAATTGATTGCAATAGTTGAAGACAAGATACCTGAAAACCAGAAAGTTACGAAAATGTGGAAAACATTAATTCATCATTTAGTTTATGTAAATGAAAAGGGAGAAATTGTTGAAAAAGTAGGCTCTTGGGAATCAGAGAAAGATGCAAAAAATATCATGAAAGATGCGAAAAAGAAAGAAGGATTGAATTTGGAAATTCATACTGAAATCACCAATGATAAATCTGGAAAAGCAACCCCCGTAGATAGAATACTAATTATTGCCCCAGAATCTTCTCATCCAACCCCATTTTTAAGTGCTGAAGAAATGAAATGGGATCCATTTTTTACGCCTAAAGAAGTTACTTTAGATGATTTTATCAGAAACTAGAATTACAAGATAGGTTAGGGTAAAATATGTCAGATAATGAGTGGTTACCAAAATTTAATGAAGCATTAAAATCATGGAATAAGAATTTTATCATCACCTCTCCAGATGTAGATGGCATTTTATCCGCCTCATTTATGGCCAATCAATTCAATGCTCGTTTAATAGGAGTTTATACTACAAGTCATCTAATTCTATTTGATGGTTTTACGGAAGATGCTGCAAGAGAGGCACTTTGGGTAGATCATGATATCAATCATCCAGGAATAATATGTATGGGTCAACATTTAGTAAGAATCCAAGTTGGTGACAAACTCCCAACACGTTACAAACCTAATTTCAATCCTAATTTAATTTGGCCTGTTGCTTGGGAAAACTGCTTTAATGGAAGGCAAGTAAATAAAGTTGACAAATACCCTTTTGCAACTATACACTATCTAATGAGGGGTTTGGGAGTTAAAGATCCTCCCAAGCACACCAAAGCATACAGTTTATTGGCTCATGCAGATGGTACATGGGTTACTTCCTATGATTATCCTTACAATTGTAAACAATGGAGAGAATGGATGTTTGATGATTGGAATGGAGTGATTAACGATTTAGTTAATCAAACATATGCCGATGAGAAAACTCTTAAAATTCATCTTGAATTGTTACAATCTTTACTAAATGTTGGAATCTCTAAAGGTCGATCTAGGGCTAATGTATCTCAAGATATTCCGAATGACTGGAAGTCGATCGAGGGGCATCAAGGAGTTAGATTCAGTATTAGGACAAAGCATGAGCCTTGGGTCAAGAAATTTAATCGAGTATTAGATTTAATTTCATCAACGATGGGATGGGAAATTAATTCTCCTCAAAAAATTACCAGAGTGATTAGCGGGAAAGCACAGCCAGAATATCCTGATAGAATTTTGAAGAGTACAAATTTAGATGATTGGTTAATTGAAAATGAAGTTTTCAGTCATGCGATTACATTTCGTAATACCATACGTTATACAACTGGAATTAAACTAAATTAAGAAAATAATTATATCATTTATCCCACTACAATGAGCATGCAGCCTGGCTTCAGTCTAGTAATTGAAGCAGGTAATGTATCTCTGGAAAAAGTTGAAGAAGAGATTAAATTATGGGGAGGAAAAAAACTTGAAATTGAATATGATGGTTTGATATCAAAATATTCGGTGCTACATAAATTACCTCAATCAGATGTCACACAGCATGTCCAAATTAGAATCAAATCTATTCCTGAAGATGATGAAATTGATATTGAAAAGAAATTACATATTCTAATTGAAGTCGCTTTACTCAATAACAATGCTGATGATGAAGGCATATTAAAAGATTTAAAAAAGCCAAATTTTGATAATTTGCGCCCGCAATCAATAATTCCTACAATCATTAACCTTGGAGACTGTTCAATTAACGGAGCTGAAATTTCCATTGAACCAATTAAGATAGATTATGACGATGTAGATGAATGGTGGGAGAGAGTTTCTGTAGAAAGAAATAAAATCCCACAAATAATTATTGGTAGAGATTTGAATGGAGATTTACCTGCGAAGAATCCCAAATTTTTAGCAAAAATTCTTACTGGTTTTGCCAAAGTATATTATCCAGCAAGTGCAGCTACTATGGAGTTGATGAATGAAACAATGGGGAAAATGAAAGCTCCGAGAGGTAGCGTGAGATTAATCCTAGATGAGAAAAAAATGCAGCCTCTGTATACTACTGATAGAATTAGAATGATAGAAGAAAATAGGCCATTTGAGTTAGATATCTTCCTCCGGATTGCTAAAAAAACTTTGAATAATTCCTCACCTATTTGGACTGAAGAGACTTTGATACAAATTAATGAAAGAGAAGTTAAAAAGAAACAAAAGATAAGTTTCAGAGATATTATTGAGACATCTGAAATTAAAAATAAACAATTACGTGACCAATTGACTAATCTTGATGATGCTTATAATTCTCTAGAAATAGAACATAATAAATTAATAGAAGAGTACGGAAATCAAGATTCTGAATTAATTGATATGATTTCTCAGAGGGATGACGCATTATCCGAGATTGAAGAATTACAAGAAGAAAATGAGGATTTGAAAGAAAGAAATAAGACCCATCGGAAAAATATTAAAGAAACCAAAACAAAGGAGAAAGAGAAAAACAGGAAACTTGATCATGAAACTACCCAAATAATGAATGTTATGAGGGAAATTAAAGATCAAGAAGGGATAAAATCTCTCGAACAACTATTATCAGTTCTTCGTGAAAAATTTGCTGAAGAGGACTTAGAGGAAGAGAAAATTGAAGATCTATTCACATCTGTAGAATCGGTCTTATTAATGATAAGGGATGATTCAGAATGGAAAAAGAAGTTTGTAATATCTAAAAATGCCTTAAAGTCTGCTAGAGAGTCAAATTTTTCATTTCCAAGAAGAGTTTTTGAGGCTTTTGAAATGATGAGTAGTTCTTATCCAAAGATTTTGAATAAGGCTAGATCGAAACAGAATGATTGGAACCATTATGAAACGATTTTCAGAGATATTTCAGATGAAGATGGTAGAACCACATTCAAGACTGCGAATAAAGAATCTGGAAATACAATGAAAAAATATGGTCGGCAAAGGAAATTCTTAGTTGAAGGATACGGGGATAAATCAAAAAAGAATAAACAAGGTAAAATCGAAATGCAATCTCATATCAAATTAGGTGGGACAAAGAATGATTCAAAGTGTCTCAGAATTCATTTTATTTTTGATAAAAAATCTGAAAAATTTCTAATTGGGCATTGTGGTAATCATTTACCAATTAATTAACTTTTGAAGCCTTTCATGAATTCATCGAATGAGTCATCAATATCCTCGATTAGTCTTTGAATTTCATCTAAATTTACCTCTGAAATGAAAACAACATTCCCTGAAACAGATCTGGCTACCGCGTGACCATTGGTTAAGACATGGATAATTCCTCTTTTTTTCCTATTTTTACTGAGCCAATTTGAACCATATTTTAATGGTTCATAATCAAAATCAAATGGTGCCCCATTGTCTATATGAGTCATGTCTCCACTTTCGGAGACTCTGATTATGTAAGATGATGATTTAATTGCACGAGAATCGGGATATTCATCCCCACATTCAAGTCCTTCAACATCAATCGATTCCAATTCTTCATCTGTTAATTCTCTATCTGGTTGTGGTAATGATTCAAAACCACCGTCAAAGAATGGTACAAATGAGCCTTGACAAATATCTTGACCATCTATATCGATTGGTATCCCATCTTCGTTAATTTCCCATTCCGGAATTTTCCATTTAGTTTGTACTTCATCTTCCTGTTTTTCTACAGGAATATCTGGTAATTCTTGATGCCAATCATGCTTAGTGAATATTCTTTCATCTGTTGTATTACTAACATATATTATCCATATTTCAGATATTATTTCGTCATCTTTCTTCTTTCTAATAAGACGACCAATGGTTTGGATTCTTTGCCTCACATTAGATGTTGAAGAGCGGATAATACCAACATCAGCACCCGGCATATCAAAACCTTGAGCTAATGCTTTGGCGGACCACATAGTGTTTAATTTTTCATCTCTAAACCAATCAATCATCCATCTGCCCCAAGGATTAGGGAAATTTGAGTGATACATTCCGAATCTAATCCAATTGTTTTGCCCGAGTAATTGATTTTTTACATGATCTTCAATAATCATCTGAGCTTTTAAAATGTCGATACCTTCCTCGTCCCCCGCATCCTTCAACTCTTTCTCTTGCAGAACCTTCGTACCCTGCCCGCTCCCTCCAAACCACTTCATTGTTTCATCAATCTGTTCATGGAAAAGAATAGTAGTCAAATCTCTTCCTTCATCGTGTATTTTTTTATTATAATTTATTACCGCAATTTGCGCAACCGAACGATTAGTTGCATCTTTAATAATATTTTTTCTTTCTCTAATTGCTCTTAAAAATTGAGAAATGACTGCACTACCACGACCACTGCCGTCGGACTTCAATATTGATTGAAGCCTAGCGATCAGATTTCCACCTTCTAATTGAGGCCCATAAATTTGCTCTAATTCTCTATTTAATCTACTAATCTCATCTGAGAACCGGTCATATTTTCTTCTTTCTCTGGGCCTTAATTCTATGGATAAATATTTTATTCTGAACCCCGAAATAAGATTTTCCGTGTAGGCTTGTTTATACCCTAGACTGTAGAATATAGTGCCCATTGTTAGTAATATCGGGTGCTTTTTACCTTCTGAATCTTGATCAGGAGGAGTTGCTGAAATTGCGAGTTTACCTTCTGAACGACAGTCTAAAAATCTACGAAATTTTTCCCCCCCATACTCGTGACATTCATCAGCAATAAGTAAATGTGGTATTTTCTCATCAATTGAATTTATTTCATTGTTAAGCCGATCATTTTTGACAGCAGAATTAACAACCCAAATTAATAGACGCCTTTTTGATGAAAAATTATCTGTAAATCCATCACCTACAAAACCAATATATTCTGATCCTAAACCCAAAAACTTAGCAGATTCCTCTGCCCATTGATACATTAGAATCTTTGTGGGGACTACAACACTGACAACTGCATCAGGATATTTTTGGATAAATTTTGATATTGCCATCAATGCCATTAATGTTTTTCCAGTACCTGTTACTGCATTTGCGATTCCTGTAAATGGCTTATGACCTTCTGAAAGATTTCCATTTACCCATTTTTCAACACATTCTGTTTGCCAATTATAAGGTGTAAAATCTTCGGGAATAGTGAATATTCCTTCATCATGACTCAAGTTTGTCAGGTTTAATCTGTTATATTTTTTAGATTTCCCTCTTGATAGAAGTAGTAGGGTAAGTTCTTGTGAATCCATCCCTTCAGATAATATTTCATCTATTTCTTCGATACTCATAGACTTCAAGGTATCTTTAATTTCTCCAATATTATCGGTAATATTTACGTCCTTTAGAAGCATTTCACATTTGATTTCATTCAATTTTCTGATTATATCTAAGATTGAATGATTGCTATTAATCTTATTTCTTTTTGAACCTTTTTGATTATTAAATTCATATTCTAATAACCCTCTTAAACCCAAATGAAAAGTATCGTCATCTGCTTTGATTTTTTTCTTAAATAATGATTCTATTATGTCATTTTTAAACTTTCTAGTCCTCTTTCCTTCTGATGAATAGCGTGTAACCATATATCTGCTGACTTTTTTGTAAAACGCATTATTTTTCTCTCTACTGAAATATCTATGATTTTCTCCCATTTTTTTAATAATTGTTTCAATTTGCCATTCAAATCTTAACTCTTGTAATTTTATTCTAATCTTTTCTTCATTTTTTTCGTTTATGGTAAACTCCCATTCAGATTTATTTGAATCTTTCTCAAGAATACCTAACCATGAAAAAATCTTCAGGTATTCTTGAGCTATACGATTACGGCCTTCTTTAGATAAATCATCATAAGTGAAACCATAGGTAGAATCTGAGACTGTACTGGTTTTTTCTAATATTCGAGGGATAGTCCATTTATTGTTATTTTTCATATTTTTATTTTCATTCCTCATTTTCTGAAACATATAAGATAGTTGATCAGCGATTAAAGGATTGATATTTTCCCATCCAAGTTCATTAGTCATTACATCTAACAATAAATTCCCAAATTTTGATAATTGAGAGATATATCCCTTTGGAGAATAGGAGGTTTCATCCTCCAAGAATATTTGAACAGAATTTGTAACCTGCAATTTATCATCTTCGTCTTTGAGGAATCCAAGTTGTACCATTCCAGAAACTATAGCATTGGTATAGCTTTCTGAAAATGCGGTATCTCTTTGCAAAAAAATTCTTAGGGATTCTCTTATTTGCTCAATAACTTCTGGTTTACTATATATTCCGTTATTATTTGAAGAGTTGATTGAATGAAGATAATTAATGAATTGACTTGAATCTGCTGGTAATGCAGTAAATCTATGTGCAGTTCTTGGCATTCTTAACCTCATTTTTTTGAATCTAAAGTTTAATCTTGGTTTCTATCATTACCACCATTAATCACTTAGATCATATTCCTCAATGCCCTCTTTATCTGTTCGAGATAGAAATTAAAAATTTTATATTTTCCATTTTCATAACTATTATATTTCTCGAGTATCCATACCATATTATTCTTCCTTATTCCCATCATCATTCAAAGAATGTTCTTGGCTAGTAGATAAATCTGGTTGTGGCCCAATTCCACTATCGAAATCCTCAATATTGCCAATATTGACCATAGCTCCTGTTTCAGGTTTAGGAAAGAGTTTCACAGTTCTGTCCCATTGCCTTTTCGCTTTCTCAAAAGTAAAACGTGAAGCATTAAAAAGTCCTTCATTATTCATTTTTTCTACTTCTTGCGATAAATCTATACCCTTTCCTCTCAGTAAATTATTATCTACATACGTAATTATATTCCCAAAATTAGTAACGTAAAATCTCTTTCCACTACTGCCTTGAGTATTATGGATAATGAAATTGATTAATTCAGGGTGCTCAGTAATTGTATTTGTTCTATGCACTTTCCCATTAGATTTCTTCCTACGTGTTAATTTGGGTCGTATCCAGCCGGGAGCAGAAACACTCCATTTTTCACCAATGTCATCTGACGACTGAGGTCCAGTGTATATTGACATCGATAAATCTTTTTTCCTATCCAAATCTAAACCCGGGAATATCTTACCAGAATCTTCTGAGTATCTCATTTTACCGATATAAATTGTTGGATCATCTTTTTTTTGTGGAGCAAGTAAAGTGTCACCATTCCATCTAATCCTAATTGTACCTGAATAATTACCTGTAAGAGTTGACAGTGTTGAAAGTAAATTTTTAGGTAATTTTTTTGCCTCAACATGATTTCCACTATAACTTTTCAAGGATAGGCTATATTTACCTTTTATTTTCCGTAGGGAATATTTGCTTCCGATATAACCCGCAGGATAAACCTCACCAGGATTTACAGTGTATAATCTCTCGTTCCCCATTGGTAATTCTGAAGGCAAATTTTCAAGTGTCCAAGACAAAATCATTCCTCCTTTGATTCTTGAAGTTTAGAATCATTTTCATCATCATCAGACGGTGTAATCATTATGTTATCATTGATATCCGTAAAGAAGCTATCATCATCGGTAAAATCTTCTTCAACATCAGCAGGTTCTGAAGGCGTTGTATTAATATTATCTTTAGAAGAGGCTTTCATGCCGAATTGAGATAGGAAACTCATCATTTCTTCTCTCTCATTTTGAGAAAGTGGTTTGTTATAATCGATTGGATCCTCGAGTTCGATTTTCCAATCATTTTTCCATTGACAAATGTAAATTGGTAACATTTTCGCCCCTGCTTTCTTTATTTGCAGCAGTCTCTTTTCTTCTTTTGACATATTTTCCCATTGTGATCTAGATTCTTTAGGTAAGGGTTGAGGTTCAATTAAAGCAATTACATGCCCCCAAGGAGTAACTACAAACGATCCACCGGTTGGTTTGAATCTTTCAAGTTTATTTTTCAACTCATTTGGAACTTCTTTGTAATGGCACCTTTTTCGATTAATATTTGTCAACCAAAATCTTGAATCGCAAAAATGATGATATTCGCCATCAAAAGGTCCCACCCACATCATTCCAGAGACTATATTGGTAGGATTAGGTTCCAACTTTTCGAAATTAATTTTAGGAGGAGAACTTATTTTCCCTATTTTTACCGGCTTACTATCTTCAAAAATAATTACTTCTCCGTCTCTATTTAATTTTATATTAGAACCATTTGGTCTTTTTTTAAGAACAATATCTACTAATCCATCATCATCAATTACTTTGAACTGGGCTCCATGATTCCCTGCAAATTTATTAGGCGCCCAAGATATAGATCTATCCATTCCAACTCTTAGTTTCATCCCTTGAAAAACGTCTTGCATAACTTTTGCACCGGCTTAATGTAACAGGTTATCTATTTTAATCTTCGGGAATTAAAAGAATAACTTGAATATATTATTTCCATTCTGACTTGAATTCTTCTTTAAAATGGTAATACTCGTCGAAGGGGTACTGTTCTCTGTACAACTCATATTCCTCTTCTTCTCTCATTCTTTCTTGCCCTTCATGTACATATATTGTTAAGGCTCTCTTCAAGAGAGACATTATTTTGCTAAAGTTCACACTGTCTTCTGTATTTCTTCGTTCTTTTTCCATAAAATCGATCGAAAAAGAATTAGTTAATTCCGCCCTTAACATATCGGCGAGTCCACTTCATTCTACGTGGGTTACGGCCAAGCTTCAGCATATTTTTTCGAGCTTTACTGTCCTTGAACCAAAGTACTGAACCATCTCTCTTGACAAACATAATACCTGTTCCAGGTTCAATCTCTTCATGTGAGAAACTGCATATTCTACGTTCTGGCATACTTTTCACCTCAGCGTCCTAAACGTCGTGCTTCACGACCTGTATCTTTGAGCATCAAAATATCTCCAACACGGACAGGTCCTACTACGTTACGAGAAATAATACGTCCAATGTCACGTGGGTTGTTTGAGTCATCAACTCTAACCTTAACTTGAGTCGCTTCGCCAGTCATACCGGTTCGGCCGACAATTTCAACGACCTCTGCTGGCCATGATTCTACTGCCATATCTTTTTCCTCCAGTTATTCTTAGAAAACTCAAGCAGTCATTGTCTCGTAGTGAGACTTGACTTCATTGAATCTGTCCATTCCATCTTTTTCAACTGACATAACTGCAATTGCTGCAGTACGGGTACCAGTTGTCATTCCAGCAGCTTCTGCTAGGTATGCTTGATCGTTTACGTAAATGAAAGGTATTGACTTCTCCTTGCATATCATAGGGATATGTGCTAGAAGTTCTCCAGGGTTAACGTTCTCAGCCATTACTATCATCTGAGCAGTACCACGCTCTGCAGCTTTGGTAACTTCGTTGGCGCCTTTCTTTAGGCGGCCTTTACCATCTTTACCTAGAGATTTAACCATCTCATAGACTT
>Ga0315316_10002745_pt1 | contig 12706 bp, 10 predicted proteins | sample M160m3416metaG_FD_203702 | JGI IMG/M metagenome (GOLD analysis project Ga0315316, IMG submission 203702) | Ammonia-oxidizing marine archaeal communities from Monterey Bay, California, United States - M1 60m 3416 | ecosystem: Environmental > Aquatic > Marine > Intertidal zone | place: USA...
TTTCAATTCCTCTAAAGCCTTCCTGTCTGAAAGACTCTTAACTGATTTTTGCATATCCGTTTTCCTGTTTTAACAAAGTCATTGAGCCAATTAGAATATTCTGAAATTTCTTATTATTAAAAATACACTAATAATTTTGTATTTTCCACTAGTAAAAGGGTATACAAATGGCTCAAAGTACTTCAAAGCACTAGACTGAATATTACGATTGATTTAAATTAACTTTCTTTGAGTTGTATATGGCTTTTGATATCTCCAATAAAAAATTGAACTCATTAGGCTTTGACAAACCCCCAGAAGAAACGACGGTTGTAGTAGCAATGTCTGGTGGAGTTGATAGTTCAGTTGTTGCTGCCTATCTCTCAGAGCAGGGCTATAAGGTGATCGGAATAACATTACAATTATATGATCATGGACAGGCATTAGCAAAAAAAGGCGCTTGTTGCGCCGGTCAGGATATACAGGACGCCAGACGCGTAGCAAATATGATGAACTTTCCACATTATGTATTAGACTATGAAAATTCTTTTAAAAATGCCGTAATAGATGAATTTGCCGATAGTTATTTAGCAGGCGCAACACCGGTGCCATGTATCAGGTGCAATGAGAGAGTGAAGTTTAAAGACTTACTCGAAACTGCCAAGGATCTTGAGGCTGACTGTATGGCTACTGGTCATTATATACAGAGAAAAATAGGGCAAAACGGTGCAGAACTGCATACGGCAATAGATCTTCAAAAAGATCAAAGCTACTTTCTATTCTCAACAACACAACAACAATTAGATTACCTTAGGTTTCCACTTGGACAATTACACTCCAAAACTGAAACGAGAGCCCTCGCTAAAAAATATGGTTTAGATATAGCTAATAAACCAGATAGTCAGGATATTTGTTTTGTACCGAATGGGAATTATTCTGCTGTAATAGAAAAGCTACGACCAGGAGCTTCTGAGCCAGGAGAAATAGTATCTGAAACTGGTGTAGTGATGGGTTTCCATTCTGGTATAATCAATTATACCGTGGGGCAGAGAAGAGGTTTAGGAATAGGGGGCGAAAAAAATCCCCTTTATGTATTGAAGTTGGATGTAAACAAGCGGCAAGTAGTTGTTGGACCACGCCAATCTCTCGGTGTAAAAAGTTTTTATGCAAAAGAGGTAAACTGGTTGGGCAGTAGGCCATTCAAAAGTCAAAAATGTTGGTCATTACGTGTCAAAATAAGATCAACTCAAGAACATCAAAAAGCAAGAATAAAGCCTATTTCTGATACAGAAGCTCTAATAGAGTTAGAAAAATCAGAAGAAGGCGTATCTAAGGGCCAAGCGTGTGTTTTTTATGATAAAAATAATACTAGAGTTTTTGGTGGTGGATGGATAAATTAAAAATCACTGACAGATCATAAATAACTATAAGGTCAAAAATGACAGACAGCATTGATTATACAAAAAAAATGGAAATGGCGATGAGAGGGTTAATCTCTGAGACTATGTCAAATGTAGAAAAGAATGGCCTTCCGGGAAACCATCATTTTTTTATAACCTATGATCCAAAATTTCCAGGTACAAAAATTAGTGATTGGTTATTAGAAAAATACCCTGAAGAAATGACAGTGATAGTTCAAAATTGGTTTGAAGGATTAAAAGTTTATAAAGAATATTTTGAAATAACCCTTAACTTCGGAGACAGCCCAGAAAGCCTAGTAATATATTTTGAATCTATTATCAGTTTTGTTGATCCGTCAGTGGAATTTGGATTAAAATTCGAAAGGAATAGAAGTACAACCGGTCAAGAGGTTGAAGAGGAATCTGAGGAGAAAAACCAACCAGAATTTAAAGATACAAAAGTAATAAACCTTGATAAATTTCGTTCAAAAGACAATAAATAAAGTTAGAAATATAATAAAAAAGCTTATAAAACATGATACAATTCTTTATTTTATAGCGGAGAATTCAAATGACAGAAGTTCGTACTGAAACAGACAGTTTTGGTCCAATAAATGTACCTATAGGAAAATATTGGGGAGCTCAAACTCAGCGTTCACTAATGAATTTCCCTATAGGCTGGGAAAAACAACCTTTAGAACTAATTAAAGCGTTAGGTGTAATTAAAAAGGCTTGCGCTATTTCCAATAAAAATTCTGGTAAGTTAAAAAACCAGTATGCGAATGCAATAATAATGGCTGCTGACGAAGTCATAGACGGTAAACTAAATGATAACTTTCCCTTGGTAGTCTGGCAAACTGGGTCTGGCACGCAATCCAATATGAATGTTAATGAGGTTATAGCTAATAGAGCAATAGAGCTATTAGGAGGAAAGATTGGGTCGAAAAAGCCTATTCACCCAAATGATCATTGTAATATGGGTCAATCTTCAAATGACACCTTCCCTACGGCGATGCATGTTGCAACTGCTATGGAGGTCATAAATACTTTATTACCAAAACTCAAACATCTAAAGGCAGCTCTAAAAGTTAAAGAGGATGAGTTTGCAAGTATTATCAAAATCGGTCGCACCCATACTATGGACGCAACACCACTTACCCTGGCACAGGAGTTCTCTGGTTATACTCAACAAGTTGAAAATGGAATAAATAGGATAGATAGAGCATTGGGAAGTATTTTGGAATTAGCCCAAGGTGGTACAGCTGTAGGTACCGGATTAAGTACGGAAAAAGGTTGGGATAAAGAGGTAGCAAAGCAAATTTCAAAAATTACCAAAATTCCTTTCAAGTCAGCACCAAACAAATTTGAAGCGCTTGCCGCTCATGATGGAATAATAGAAATGTCAGGAGCAATAAAAACTATAGCAGCGAGCATTTTCAAAATTGCAAATGATATTAGATTTTTAGGGTCGGGTCCCAGAAGCGGTTTAGGGGAATTAATTCTACCTGAAAATGAACCTGGATCTTCTATAATGCCAGGCAAAGTGAATCCGACACAGTGTGAAGCAATAACCCAAGTTTGTATTCATATTCTCGGAAATGATGCTGCAATAGGTTTCGCAGGCTCACAAGGGCATTTTGAATTAAACGTTTACAAGCCAATGATGGCGTATAACCTACTTCAGTCCATTAAGCTTTTAGGAGACGCGTCATTAGCCTTTACAGATAATTGTGTGATTGGAATAAAAGCAGATAAGCAGCGTATCAGAGTGTTAATGGAAGAAAGTCTAATGCTTGTTACAGCACTGGCTCCCCATATAGGCTATGATAACGCAACTCTCGTTGCAAAAAAGGCTCATAAAAACAAAACAACGCTTCGGGAGGAAGCTATAAATCTTGGGTTTGTGTCTGACAAAGACTTTGATAAGATGGTTGTTCCCGAAAAAATGATAGGGCCAAAATAAGCTTTAAAGATTTCATGATAATATCATAATAGTAAGTATTATAAAAATGTTGACAAAACCGAAGAAGCGTTCAATTAGGCTAAAAAAGCATAATACATCAGTTAGTTTAGAAGATCCATTTTGGGATTCTTTATTAGAAATCGCTAGAAAAAAAAATAAAGGTGTGAATTTCTTAATATCCGAGATAGACGAGAGCAGAGGCATAAATTGTGGATTAGCTTCAGCAATACGAGTATTTATACTAGACCATTATAAAACAACTAAAAATATATAAGGGTCATTTCTTTTGGAAAAGATAGTTGGGTATGAAACACTGGGATAGAGTATTAAATACTGATGGGTTACTATGTCCCTTGCCTGTTTTAAAAGCCCGAAAGGTTTTAAAGGAAATGAAAACTGGTGACATACTTAAACTTCACGTAGATGATCCAGCCGGGATTGTAGATATTCCTTATTACTGTAGTGAGACTAACAACAAAATTATAGAAACAAAAATTAAGAATCAAAACCAAATTTATCTAATACTCAAAGGTTGAAGATTCAAATTGAAACGTTTTACTTTTTTCAAAAATTTAATTTTAACCGTGTTCCGAGCTTTTTAAAATATTCTCGGTTGTTTCTGCCGACGGCCACTTAACATGTTCTTCTTCCAATAGTTTCAATAACTCTTTGCGTCTTATCATAGCAGAGTTGTAATTTGATTTTTTAACTGGTCCAAAACCCCTTATTTGCATTGGCAGGCGAGCCAAAGAAACAGCCAATTCTGTATTCAATGAGTTCTTCTCCAACAAACCTTCTAAATCCTTTTCATACTGTTCTATCAAGGATCTTTCCATTTTACGTTCTGCAGAATAGCCAAAAGGATCAAAGATACTTCCTCGTAAAAACTTAAATTTTGAAAGTATACCAAAAATATTTTCTATAAAGCTTCCAAATTCCCTTTTTAAAGGACGACCATTACTACTAATCCGAGAAATTAGTGGCGGTGACAAATGATATGTAATTTTCATATTACCAGAAAACTCATTTCTGAGTTTTACAGCTGTTTTTTTATGTAGTCTGGCGACTTCATATTCATCTTTGTAGGAAAGAACTTTATGATAGCCTTCCGCCACGGCCTCACCTATTTCTGTGCCTTTGAACTTATCAACGAATTTCGTATATTTATTAGCCAGAGATGTTGATTGATACTCTTTAAGATGCTCGGACCTAAACGATATCTTTTCTTTAAGAGTTTTAGGTAACTCAACTACGGTTGCGTCAAGCCTTCTTTCCACGTCATTTGGAAAAACCACTGCCCATCGGCCAACTTCAAACGCTTTCAAATTTAACTTCACGGCAGCACCATTAAGTTTAATTGATTTGACAATTGAATCATACGATAAAGGGATCATCCCAGACTGCCATGCTGCCCCAAAAATCACCATATTCGAAAAAATAGAGTCTCCTAAAATCGATTTGGATAAATTTGTAGAATCCAAAAAATTCACCATATTTTTCAGACGAGCCTCCAAAGATAAAATCAATCTATCATTTGGTACGACAAAATCAGTATCTCTGGTAAATTCTCCGGTTATTATATCGTGGCTATTTACGACAGCCTTAGTCCTGCCTTCCTTCATCAAAGAGAGTGTTTTAAAACCGGCAGTTACAACTAAATCTCCACCGATCACCGCATCAGCCTCCCCTATTGCTATTCTTATAGCACTTATATCGTCTGGTTTATTTGACAAACGACAGTGAATGTGGACGGCTCCACCTTTTTGAGCTAGTCCAGCCATTTCCATCATACCAGCACCCTTGTTGTCTAGATGAGCTGCCATAGCCAAAATAGCACCAATCGTTACGACCCCAGTTCCACCGACTCCTGTGATTATTATGTTATGAGTCCCGTCTATTAATGGTATAACGGGCGGAGGTAGGTCAGGTAAAACAGTTTCAGCTGTAACCTGAGACTTCACTTTTGCACCTGATACAGTAACAAAAGATGGGCAAAAACCTTGTACACAACTGAAGTCTTTATTGCATGATGATTGATCAATTGCACGTTTGCGACCAAATTCAGTTTGGACTGGAATAATTGAAACACAGTTCGATTGCACCCCACAGTCTCCACAACCTTCACATACATCAGTGTTTATAAAAACTCTTTTATCTGGGTCTGGGAAATCTCCACGCTTTCGTCTACGTCGTTTTTCAGCCGCACAAGTCTGTACGTAAACTATTGCTGAAACGCCGATAAATTCTCTCAAATTTCGTTGAACTTTGTCTAATTCAGCACGTTCATATAATTCGATATCAGCCGCAAAACCGTTATCGCCAATATCTTCCTTCTCATCGTATACAACTACAATTTTCCTAACACCAAAAGCTCTCAACTCCTCTACAACTCTAGTTGAGTCAAGGTTTCCATCGTTACCTTGACCACCGGTCATTGCAACTGCATCATTAAAAAGAATTTTGTAGGTTACATTTACGTTTGCTGCTACTGCCGCTCTGATGGCTTGAATTCCAGAATGATTATAAGTGCCGTCACCTATGTTCTGAAACACATGATTTCTTGAAGAAAATGGTGCCTCACCTATCCAATTGGCGCCTTCTCCGCCCATATGAGTATACCCTAAAGTATCTCTATCCATCCATTGAGCCATATAGTGACAACCTATACCCGCATAAGCCCTAGACCCTTCAGGTATTTTTGTGGATGTATTGTGAGGACAGCCTGAACAAAAATATGGAATTCTGGTAGCAATCTCACTCGTGTTTTCAGCTTTTCTGGACTGAGCGATAAGGTTCAAATTTGATATGATTTTGTCAGAACCACAGCCTTCCTCAATTAAAATATTTCCAATTTTTTGAGCTATTTCAACTGGGTCTAGAGCGAATTTTGCGGAAAATAATTCTAACCCATGTTTCTTTCCCCCGTATACTCGCTTTCCCTCGCGATTATCAAATATCGTTTCCTTTATTTGCCCTTCTAAAATTTTTCTTTTTTCTTCTACAACTACAATTAGATCTAGTTTTTTGGCCCAAATATCAAATGAGACCGTGTCAAGCGGCCAAATTTGTCCTACTTTATATAAAGTTATTCCAAACCGACTTGCTTCATATTCATCTAAGCCTAAAAGTGATAGAGAATGAATTAGATCCAACCAGTTCTTTCCAGCAGCGACGAATCCAATCTTAGGTCTTTTACCTCCGGACCAAATACACTTATCAATTTTATTTTCCCTAGCAAAACTCTTAGCTGCATCGATCTTATATTCTATCAACCTTGCCTCTTGGTCTACAGGTTGATCTATCAACCTAATATTTAAACCACCTTCTGGCATATTTAATTTTGGTTCACTGAATGACATTCTATTTATATTACCGTCTATTACTGACGTGGCTTCAACAGTATCTTTCATAACTTTCAAGCCAACCCAAAGACCAGAGAATCTAGATAATGCCCACCCATAGAGACCATAATCGATAATTTCCTGCACTCCAGCAGGCGATAAAATCGGTATGCTTGCGTCAATCATTGCAAAATCAGATTGATGTAATACTGTGGAGCTCTCTCCGGTATGATCATCTCCCATGGCCATCACTACTCCACCCTTTCGTGAAGAACCTGCCATATTTGCATGTTTCATAACGTCGCCCGAACGATCTACTCCAGGACCCTTACCATACCAAAGACCAAAAACTCCGTCATATAAACCCTCCCCCCTTAATTCCGCTTGTTGTGTTCCCCAGAGAGCTGTAGCGGCTAGATCCTCGTTTAGACCAGGTTGAAAGGTGATATTATGCTGCTCGAGTTCCTTTGTGACTTTAGCCATCTGACTATCTACGGCACCTAGCGGTGAACCTCTATAACCAGTAACTAGACCAGCCGTATTAAAGCCTCTAATTTTATCTCGAGAATTTTGGGTGAGTAATAACCTCACCAAAGCCTGTGTACCATTGAGGAGTACAGTTGACTTCTTAAGGTTGAAACGATCAGTTAAAGAATTATCACTCATTAAAAATTAAATCCTGTTGTCTGGAGTTATATTTTTAGGTAAACCTACCTCACACATCAAGTAAATTCTGATAATCTAGTCTATGATAGCAATTCCAGGCTGTCAAAACCAACAAAAAGTACTTAAAAGTTAAATTATAAACGGAGATAACGATATGGATTGGGATAAACTTCGGGTTTTTCACGCAGTAGCTGATGCCGGAAGTTTAACTCATGCCGGGGACAATATTCACTTATCTCAATCAGCTGTTTCACGTCAAATTCGAGCTTTAGAAGAATCACTCAACACAATTTTATTTCACAGACATGCAAGAGGTTTGATTCTTACAGAACAAGGTGAACTTTTATTTGACGCAACTAGATCAATGTCAAAAAGGTTGGAAGCAGCTAGCGCTAGAATTCGAGATAGTGAAGATGAAGTATTTGGAGAATTACGTGTGACTACTACTACTGGCTTTGGGTCACTTTGGTTAGCTCCTAGATTATCGACGCTTTTTTCCGAATACCCTGAACTAAATATTGATCTGATGTTAGTTGAACGTGTTTTAGACTTACCAATGAGAGAAGCAGATGTAGCCATTAGAATGAAAGAACCAAGTCAAGCTGATCTAGTTAGAAAGCGACTTATGAGTGTTAAGATGTGCTTGTATGCAAGTAACTCATATATGAAAAACAATAACCCTCCTCAATCCCTTCAAGAGCTTAGAGGCCATAGGATTGTTTTTCAAAGTATCAGCTCAGAGCAGGTTGCAGCTGGTGAAACTCTGGTTAGAGAATTACTGAGTTACGACTTAAAAAAAATACTTACAGTTAATAATTATTTTGGTGTACTCCAGGCTGTTAGATTTGGGCTGGGTATTGGTGTTTTGCCGGATTATGTGGCAATAGATAATCCAGAATTAATAAGGGTACTGCCAGAGATCTCTTCAAATGATGTGCCAGTTTTTCTAGCTTACCCAGAAGAGCTTAGACAATCAAAAAGAATTGCTGCTTTTAGAGACTTTGTCGTAAAAGAGATTACGAAACAACGGCAGAAGGCTAAATCTCTGTATGATTAATTCTAAGTTGAAACGACTTCCGAGCTATGCATTATGCGCATGCCAGTTATGACACAAAAAATAGAAATCACTATTGTTTGAAAGGAGTATTTATAATATGGTTTTCATTAATAATTATAGTTATCTCCTCCCTATAGTCTAATGGCTGAAATTACTTTCAGCCATTTTTTTTTGTTTAAAATAAATTATAAATAATTTAATATGAATATGTGTAATATAGGAAATTAAGTAATGGAAGAACCCCTTTTATCAGACGAATTAATATCCAACCATGGTATAAATCGCGAAGAATTTTCCAGAATACTAACAATTTTAAATCGTGAACCTACTTTTACCGAGCTAGGTATATTTTCTGCGATGTGGAATGAACACTGCTCCTATAAATCCTCAAAAAAATGGTTGAGAGAACTTCCTTCAACCGGCAAGCAAGTCGTATGTGGACCTGGTGAAAATGCAGGCATAGTTGATATTGGGGATGGTCAAGCAATTGCTTTTAAAATGGAAAGCCATAATCATCCATCCTACATTGAACCCTATCAAGGAGCAGCAACTGGAATTGGTGGAATACTTAGAGATGTCTTCACTATGGGAGCCCGACCAATTGCTACAATGAATTCACTTTCATTTGGTCACTATAGTCATGAAAAAACTAAGCAACTAGTCAATGGGGTTGTAGCCGGAATTGGAGGTTATGGAAACTGTTTTGGGGTCCCAAATATCGGCGGAGAAACGCGTTTTCATTCGTCCTATAACGGTAATTGTCTTGTTAACGCTTTTGCAGCAGGTCTAGTAGATATCGATAAAATTTTTTATTCAGCTGCCTCAGGTGTCGGTATGCCAGTTGTATATGTAGGAGCAAAAACCGGTAGAGATGGCGTTGGCGGTGCAACAATGGCCTCTGCTGAATTTGACGAATTCATTGAAGAGCGGCGACCTAATGTGCAAATTGGTGATCCTTTTACCGAAAAAAGGCTTATGGAGGCGTGTCAAGAACTAATGGCCACCGGCGCTATAATTTCCATACAGGATATGGGAGCCGCTGGTTTGACATGCTCAGCTGTAGAAATGGGCGACAAAGGTAATCTGGGCATTAAGTTAAATTTAAATAAAGTACCAATAAGAGAGACTGACATGACCGCCTATGAAATGATGCTAAGTGAGTCTCAAGAGCGCATGCTCATGGTCATAAAACCAGGGTCCGATACAGAAGCAAAAGAAATTTTCAAAAAATGGGACTTAGACTTTTCTATTATTGGTGAAACTATTGCTGCAGATAAATTTTTAATATTTTTTGATGGTGAACTTAAAGCTGATCTACCTTTAAAGGCACTCTCAGGAAACGCGCCAGAATATAACAGACCGTGGACAGCAACACCAAAAAATATTACAAAAGTAAAGCTTCCCAATTTTAATCCACTTGAGGGATTAAAAATATTAGTTTCATCTCTAAATTATTGCAATAAAAATTGGGTTTGGGAACAATATGACAGTGAAGTTATGGCCAACACCATTCTTTCATCTGGATCATCCGCTGGAGTTATAAAAATTCCAGATTCTGAAAAAGCAGTTGCATTTACAAGCGATGTAACTCCACGTTACGTTAAGGCAAACCCAAGGGAAGGTGGAAAACAAGCTGTAGCAGAAGCCTTTAGAAATTTAACGTCAGTAGGCGCAATTCCTCTCGCCGTGACAGATAACCTAAATTTTGGAAATCCGGAAAAACCAGAAATTATGGGTCAGCTAGTTGGGTCAATAAAAGGAATATCCGAAGCAGTAAAAGAACTAGATATGCCAGTAGTTTCCGGTAATGTTTCACTATATAATGAAACTGACGGAAACGCGATATTACCAACTCCAACAATTGGAGCTATCGGTCTAATAAAAAATTTCAAAAATATTATTAATGGCACGGTTAAGGTTGGCTATAAAGCACTACTTGTTGGTGAAACTATAGGAGAGATAGGACAATCCGCTATACTAGTTGAAATGTTTAAAAAAGAGGAAGGAGATTGTCCAAAGGTAAATCTTGCACAAGAGAAAGAAACCGGTTTATTTATAAGGGAACATACTTCCCTTATAGAAGCATGTTCTGACTTGTCCGACGGCGGCCTAATCATGGCTATGTTTGAAATGGCTAATAATGCTAAACTTGGGTTTAAAATGTCACAACAAAAAAATGAATTACTTTTTGGTGAAGACCAAGGAAGGTACTTAATTGGGGTACCCGAATTTAAAGCAAGGAAATTAATTAATTTAGCTAATAATCAATCTATACCCATAAAAGTTGTTGGGGAGTTTACTAATGATATAGTACAAATCGGAGAGCATGTAACCTCGATAAAAGAATTAAATAGTCTATATAAAAATTCTTTTGAAGCCAATTTTAATTGATTATCCACTTGTAAGAGCTTTAAACAGTAACTACCTCTTAGGAGTAGAAATAGGAGTTTCGCTAAAATGGCTATGCAAGCTATAGAACTAGAAAATCTGCTGAAGGAGACATTTCCTGATGCGAAGATAATAATTACTGATCTAGCTGGAGACGGAAATCATTACGCCGCAGAAGTTACTGATGAAAGTTTCAAAGGTCAAAATAGAGTTCAACAGCAGCGAGCCGTATATGCAGCCTTAAAAGGTAAGATGGATGGTTCAAACGGAGTACTTCATGCGTTGGCTTTAACTACAAAAGTACCAACTTAGGTGAAATATTTATAAAAAGGAAAAGCTTATGTCAGATGCGAATGAAATCATTAAAGAAACTGTTGAAAACAACGAGGTCGTACTGTTTATGAAAGGTACAAAAAGTATGCCGCAATGTGGCTTTTCAAATAAAGTTTCGGGTATACTAAACTATATGAATGTTGAATATAAGGACATAAATGTACTAGCTGATGAAACAGTAAGAGCGGGCATCAAGACTTATTCTGATTGGCCAACTATTCCACAGCTTTATGTAAATGGAGAGTTCATTGGTGGTTGTGATATTATTACTGAAATGACACTATCGGGAGAATTAGACACCTTATTAGAGGAACAGAAAATTGTTTATGATAAGGACGCAGCAAAGAAGATTCGTGAAGCCAATTCTTAATAGTATAGAAACAAGTACAAAAAGTTTTAAGATATTAACTGTAAAACCTTTTTAGCGACAGTTTCTGGAGTAATACCAAAGTGCTTGTATAAAGCTTCCGCCGGCGCAGAAGCGCCAAACCCGTCCATACCAATAAATGCGGAACGACCTGCCTTACCCTTTTCTCCCAAGAGCCATTTATCCCAACCAAATTTAACTCCAGCTTCTATGGCTACTCTTACAGGGCCTGAGGGTAAAACTTTCCGGCGGTAAGACTGATCTTGCGACTCAAATAATTCCCAACAAGGCATGGAGACCACTCGAACACCGACTCCTTGGTCTTCTAATAGTTCTTTTGCTGAGAGCGCAATTCCAACTTCCGACCCTGTTGCTATCAATATAGCCTTTCTCTTATTAACAGCCTCCGAAAGAATGTAAGCTCCAAAAGAAACTTGGTTCTTACGAGTATGTTTTTTCCGCACGGTTTCTAATTTTTGTCGAGATAACGCTAAAATACTTGGAGTTCCAGAGTCATTTACAGCCAACTCCCAAGCCTCTGCCGTTTCTATAGCGTCGGCGGGCCTAAATACATTAATATTCGGTGTAGCTCGTAACATTGATAAGTGTTCAACCGGCTGATGAGTCGGTCCGTCCTCCCCTAAACCAATTGAATCATGCGTCATTACATAGGTTACCGATTGATGCATTAGCGCCGAAAGTCGAAGGGCCGCCCTAGCGTAATCAGTGAAACACATAAAAGTTCCTCCGTATGGCTTTATCCCTCCATGAAGCGCCATACCGTTCATTGCGGCTGCCATTCCATGTTCTCTTATTCCGTAGTAAATATATCTGCCAGTCCGGTTTTCCGGTGAAAATATAGTCAAACCTTTAGTTAATGTATTATTTGAACCAGTTAAATCAGCTGACCCGCCAAATGATTCAGGTACCAAATAATTTATAGTTTCTAAAACCAACTGTGATGCTTCTCTTGTGGCTATTTTAGGTAACTCTGCAAAAAATTGTTTTTTTAAGGACCCAATCTTATTTGATAAATTTAATGGTACTTGACCTGATATTGAACGCTGAAACTCTTTGCGTTTTCGGCTAGATGTTTGTTCCAATCGTTTGTCCCACGCAAGTCTATCGCGAACCCCTCTTCGGCCGATATTTACCCAATTTTCTAAAATTTCTTTGGGAATTTCAAAAGCTGGATAAGGCCAACCATAAGCT
>Ga0315316_10002747_pt1 | contig 12703 bp, 19 predicted proteins | sample M160m3416metaG_FD_203702 | JGI IMG/M metagenome (GOLD analysis project Ga0315316, IMG submission 203702) | Ammonia-oxidizing marine archaeal communities from Monterey Bay, California, United States - M1 60m 3416 | ecosystem: Environmental > Aquatic > Marine > Intertidal zone | place: USA...
CGTCTGGAAGAAGAAATACAAGAACTGTTGGAAGAAGAATGATACAACTATTAACCGAAATTGCAATGCTTCTCAGTATAACCTGTGTATGGGCCCTATTCATCTACTACATATCAAAGCCATGAAAGAGACTTTAGAAATTTTAGGATTTATCCTGACCGTAACATTACTGTCCATTCTCGTTATGTTCATCAGTATAAAACTCCAAGCCGAAACACCTCTTCCCGAGAATGAAACATTCCCACCAGCTATAAAAGACCCATGTTGGTATGTTAAAGACTGTAGGGATCATGGATAACAAGATACTAATCCTAGCATTCCTTACGCCGATCTTCTGTCTAGGCCTAATCAGTCTTTGTATGTGGTTAATACAGTTAGCGGTTTCATAGCGAAAAAAAACCCAGAAAAAAAATTTCTGGGTTCGTACTTATAGAGTTAAGCGACTTTTCTAGCAGCTACTTCCTCTTTAATCCATTGTACAATATTACTTTTCATACTGTAAGCATTGAACATTCCATTACAAACAATCTCAACTCCATATTCATCAAACACTAGTTTATAGTATTTAGGACCATCAACCACTTCAAGTCTTTTTCCATCAACTGTTCTAGCAGACAGCCAGTAAGTATTGTATTGTCCTTTAACAGGAGATAACATTACTCCTAATACTGTTTGAAAGTATTCTATCAATTTACCAACAGATAATTCTCCAGTCTTTGATAGTGTTATTTTTTCATTCGTCATTTTTTACCTCTTTTGAATATTATTTAACATACAAGTATTATAGCCTAATAGTGTACGCGGTTACAAGGATTTTGTTGTATCGTTACGACAACCCCTGTCGTGTGGAAAATAGGTAGAAAAAAAATTTAGAGGCAGAGTATGACACAGTATGACACTTTTGCTTTGGAACTCTTGGTGCTCCTCGTTATTTGTCTATACCCTCTGGCTCTAAGTCCCGCGGGCAGAAATCCACCTACCCCCCCCCCCCTATTCTAAGCACAAAAAAAGACACCTTGCGGTGTCACATACAGGAACAGCCCCTTGTGTCTTAGAGGGGCTCTGTGTTCGTTCTTAGTCTATCTTAGTGAAAGGCTCGTTTGATTCCATTAACAGTAATGAAGTCAACATCAAAGTTATCAGGGATCCATTCACCTGTTCTACTGTACACACTCTGACACATAAGATCCCATGTATGATTCATGGTGCTCGTATTGTCCATAGCTAGCTGTGTTTCCTTACTATTCAATATAATAGTGTGAGGATATCCTGTAGCTATGTGTGTTAGATCAAGACTGTTTTTTATATCTATATTTCTCATTATGTATACAGTATATCATAAGTGTACATGCGGATACAAGGAAAAGGAGGTGCTCTGTATCTATTGCTGTGACTAGGTTTCAGAGCGAGCGGTGATAGTATTTTTGTAAATCATTCTCATTTCGGATTCCACTCTATGGGGGTGAAGTCTTTAAGATAAGACATTCTTAATCGTAGGTGTATCATATCGTTTATACATCTCTCATCATGTCTGTATTTCCACTGTAATAAGAACTCTTGCATCTTAGCGTGCGACTTCTTATCATACTCTGCAATGACTTCTTTGGTTAGCTCTTCTGGACTACACTCTTTGATGACTACTGAAGATCCGAAATACTTCAGAAATAGTTTGTCTGTCTTGTGTGAAAAGCCTATATAGTACCGGCCGTCTGGAAGGTATGTAACATAGACTCTATAAGGGATTGGAGGCTTTTTGGGGGTTCTTGGAGGCATGGTATTACTTCTTCGTTAATACGCGGCATTTCAGAGTTATTTTTGTGTTCTGTTCAGTACACTTTGACACACTATGACACACTTCCGCGCGATAGTTCACCTCTTAAACGCTCTCTCTTTTGGCTGATTTGAATGAAAGTTCTTGATTCCTAGTCTAACTAGATGTCTTACTAAGTCTGATCTGTTCATTCCTTGTTGTTTACACCAGTCAGATTCTACTATTTCATCAAGAAGTTTGATGATTCCTACTTCAAATCGTGTATTGACACTCTCTGTAAAATGTCTCAAGGGCTACCTCCTACTATATAGTTCCACACTAAGAATGTTATTAACACTCCGAACAGTATATTATATACAAGAATATCTGGGTTTTTTATCTTCATACCTATATTTATGTATATGTTCTGAACATGATTTCAAGCAAGATCATGAACACGATACCGATTTTAAGAAATGTTGGAATCTTCGTAATCTCTTTCTATGTCTGATGGATTATCTTCGTGAACCGAACCCCTCATCTCTCTGGACATACTGTGCCAGGCTTCTAGTTCTTCTGGTGTTATTTCTAAACTTGGGCTCGTGGCTCGTAAGCCCTCCGGGTTATTGACTGATGCCGCCGCCTTCGTTATTCTTCTTAGTTCTTCACCTAACATTTGATCATTAGGGAATTCATCACATAACTGTTGTAATTGTTCTAGGCCTAGTGATTGATGTTCTTTGTTTCTTATTTTCATATTGTGTCTCCTTCTCCAAAAAAGTTGTTCATGTAATAGTCTTTGAAGTCTTTGTCTTTTAAATGTTCTTGTATTTGTCTAGCTGATACTTGTCCTGATCGTATACAAACTGCTAGATTGTAGTACTCTCCACCTTCTTCTTGTGATACTTCGTGGAGGAACTTATTGACTTTCTTCTTGATCTTGTTCATCACATAGATATGTGCCTGTTTTGTCGGTATAACATAGGCCGGGAATGGGTTCGTAGACAGCACAGGCTGTCATGATAACGGTTAAAATAAGAGCTGATGGGATAAGGATTCTTTGTATAATCTTAATGAATGTCTCGTCTTTCAATGGAGTAGTTCTTCCTCTTCAATGTGTGCTTCCTTATCGGGTAGTTGTTCACTACAGAAAGGACAATAGAACACTTGATACTGTAATCCCATTTCATGTTCGACATGGAAATCAGCTCCACATTCTTCACAAAATAGTGATAGGGTGTTTTCGTTGTTTTGCATTATATTAATCTAGACAGACCATAGACCAGGAGTATCAGTATAGCTGATAGTGCCCAAAAGACATATACTATTGGGAATGATGTGTGTAGTATCTTGTTTATTAGTGTTTTCATAATTTAAATTTCTCGAATGTTTCATCGGTTATATCTTGTTTAATCCCTCCTATTATATATGACTCTATTTCGGTCTCTTGTGGAGCGTTTTGAAGTCCACGACTAGAGAGCCAATGTTGAGTCCAAGGTAGGGGGTTTGTTCGACTTGAAATATCATATAGAGGCTCAAGTCCTATGCCTCGTAATCGTTTGTTAGCTATGAATTCAACATAGTTTCCAAGAAGTGTAGCTGATAGTCCTATCATTGAACCATCTTTCATCAAATACTCTGCCCAATCTTTCTCCTCTTGTACAGCTTGAGCGTACATATCGTAGACTTCTTGTTTACAGTCTTTCATCACTTTCAACATGACTTTATCTTTCTCATGTTTCTGATAATTTTTGATGATGTGTTGAGTAATAGCGAGGTGTTGAGACTCATCTCGAGCAATTAGAGAAATGATCTTTGCAGATCCCTCCATAAGCCTCAACTCCCCAAACCCAAATGTACATGCGAATGATACATAGAATCGAATTCCTTCAAGGATATTTATACTGATTAGCATCTTATAGAATAGTTTCTTGAGTTCGTATGCATACTGATCTTGTGAACTAAGACCATTAGCTCGTTTAGCATAGTCTATGAAATCATCATAATGTTTTGTAACTGTATTAGCTCTAGCTATGATAGGTTCTGTTTCTAGTATTGTGTCAAACTCTTTTGTGGGGTCAGCATAGAGATTCTTCATGATGTAAGTATAACTACGACTGTGTATCATTTCCATGAAATCCCAAGCCAATACACAACTCTCTAGTTCTGGAATAGAACAATACGGCAGTAGAGCTAAAGCTGGACCTCGACCTTGTACACTATCTAGTAGTGTTTGATACTTGAGATTAGCTGTAAATATGTGTTTTTGACCAGCATCTAATTGTTGAAAATCATTTCTGTCTTTCTGTAATGATACTTCCTCTGGTCGCCAGAAGAATCCTAACTGTTTTTGTGTTAGTTTGTCGAATATGGGATATTTGAAATTATCGTATCGTTGTGTATTCAAATCTTCGCCAAAGAACATGGGCTGCTTTAAATAATTTATCTTTTTTCTGTTAAATATAGTCATAATCTAATTAAATTCTCTCTATATAGCACAAGCTCCTGAATCGCATCCATCATCTTCATCATCAAAATCTTCATAATTGTCATTAGTGACAATATCAACAACTTCTTCTGTTAAAAGAATTTCATCTTCTTTCTTACTGTCGTATGTGTTCTGATAATATACTGTTTTCCATCCATATTTATAAGAGTTCAACATATCTTTAGCCATTTCAGATAGTGGAACTTCTCCATTCTCATAGTTTTCTGGATTGTATGACCAATTACCCGATATGGCTTGATCAAAGAACTTCTGCATGACTGCGACAATTTTAATGTAGCCATCATTGTTAGGCATGTCCCATAATAGAGTATAGAAGTTCTTCAAGTGTGGATAACCAGGAACTATCTGTTTTAGTGGACCCTTCTTACTTTTCTTTATGGCCATGTGATCTCTAGGTGGTTCTATACCATTCGTTTCATTAGACACGACAGAGGAGCTCTCAGACGGCATTTGTGCCGTTAATGTACTGTTTCTCACTCCATGTTTAACTAATTCTTCTCGTAAACTCTCCCAATCACACTCATATTCTGGCTTGACTAAATCATCAACATCTTTCTTATAATGATCAATAGGAAGTTGTCCACCAAAGTATTTCGTTTGACTCCAACCATCACAGCTCCCTTTCTCTTTAGCCAACTGAACACTAGTCGCGAGTAGATTGTATTGAAAGTGTTCAGTTAGCCTGTGAACTAATTTTAATGCTTCATCATCACCATACTTGACTTTGTTCTTAGCCAAGAAATGAGCTAATCCTATGTAACCAATCCCTAAACTTCGTCTTTTCTTTGTTGATATCTCAGCTGCTTTGACTGGATAATTCTGATATTCAATAACTTCATCTAATGCCCTAACAGCTAAATCACATAGCTCAGGCATTTCTCTTAAATCATTAGACATTGTACCAACATTGATAGCTGACAATATACATAGAGCTATCTCTCCTTGTTCATCTCTTGGAGATGTGATAGGAGTTGTGGGTAGTGTGATCTCTTGACATAGATTAGACATACTGATTTTAGCTTCATCCTCAAAGAATGATGAATGACTATTACAATGATCTATGTTCATTATATAGATACGACCTGTTTCAGCTCTCTCTTTAAGTAAATCCATAAACAATGTATGAGCATTTACTTTTGTCTTTGGAACTGAATAAGCTCTTTCGTATTTCTCATACATTTCGTCAAAAGCTTCTGTGCCGAAAGCTTCGTATAGTCCTGGCACTTCATGTGGTGAGAATAGTGTGATATCTTCATTTCTCAAGAATCTTTCGTAGAATAGTTTAGATATCTGAATAGAATAGTCTAGTTTTCTGACTCTGTTATCTTCTGTTCCCTTATTGTTCTTTAAAACAATAATATCTTCTATTTCTTGATGCCAAATAGGGAAATGAACTGTTGCAGAACCGCCTCGAACGCCGTTTTGAGTACAGCAACGGACTGTCGATTCAAATTTCTTAAGGAATGGAATAATGCCTGTGTGTTGTACCTCTCCTCCTCGAATCTTTGAACCCAAACCTCGAATTCTCCCAGCATTGATGCCAATTCCCGCACGCTGAGCAACATAACGGCCAATAGCCATATCAGAACTGAAAATACTGTCAAGAGTATCATCAGAATCAACAAGAACACAAGACGCAAACTGGCGTAAAGGAGTTCTAATGCCGGCCATAATAGGTGTTGGGATATTGATTTTAAATGTTGAAGTAGCGTCGTAATACTTTTTGACATATTGTAGCCTCGTTTCTTCTGGATAATTTTTGAATAAGACTGCGGCAATTAACATATACATATACTGTGGTGATTCATACAATTTACCTGAACTTCTATCTTGAACAAGATATTTGTCAACTATTTGTCTTAACCCAGCATATGTAAAATTAAAGTCTCTATCGTGTTTGATATAATTATCTAATTTTTCCCATTCTTCATCACTATAATAAGTGATAAGCTTTTCATCATAGACAGCATAATTGATATTACGCGTTACAATGTCTTTTAAAGGGGGATATATTTTAGAATCTTTCCACTTGGTGTTGAATACACCTTTACGAATTTGAAATAATAACAGTCTAGCAGCTACATATTGATAATTAGGACTTTCTAGTGATATCAAGTCTGCGGCAGACTTTATCAATATGCTCTGTATTTCTGTAGATGTTATTCCATCATAAAATTGGAGGCCTGAATTCATTTCAACAGAAGATTCAGATACGCCAGCTACATCTCTGCATGCGGCTTCTACCATTCTATGTACTTTTTCTAAATCTATCGGTTCTATAGAACCATCTCGTTTGACTACTTTTGTTTCAATCACTTCGCTTTCCACTAATCTTACTCCAATCACTCAAGGCCATGTTAGCCTTCAACCCTGAAAATTTACTCTTTTCTATTATGTCTATAATAATATTTGAAGATAGACCTGCTAAAACCATATCATTGATGTCTTTCTGTTTAATTGTTTTAGGCCAAAAACAAACAGTATAACCTTCTTCAATAATTTGACTCATTTTCTTCACAATTTCAGGATTTCTAGGCTCATTATCAAAAACTACCACCGCTTGTTCAGGTGGTACTATCGAATTTAATTTTGAGAAATCACTTCCTGCAACTGATATGGAATTGGGTAAAAATAGGCTGTCAATGGGTCCTTCTGTAACATAAACTCTTTTATTGTAGTCAACCGTTCGAAGGCCGTAGATGAGAGAATGTGTATCATCAAATTTTAATGTTAAGTATCTTAGTTTATTGTTATTGAGTGCCCTGCCTGATATCCCTATTAGTTTTCCCTGTCTTGTATAGAAAGGAATTACTAATCTCGGATCATTTCCAAATACTCTATTTTTATATTTAGTATCCAAGGAAGTTAGACTCTGACTGTTCTTAATATACCATAAATCGTCCCAATGATGCTTAGGAATTTGTCTATGATTAAGATAATCTGTAGCTTGTTGTGCATCAATAGCTCTAATACAACCTACTTGTTCAAGTAAATTATTACCTAAATTGGGTGATGGAGCTGTTTTAACTGGAATAGTGTCAAAGCTGGGATTCTTCTTATAGAACTTTTCTACAGCATATTGTTTCCACAATGAACTATCTTGTTCTTTCAAAAAAGAAGCGAAGGATTTCGATTCTCCACAGTTGTGACACTTGTAGATGAATGTTTCCTTGTATACGAAATGATATCCTCGAGCTTTGTGTTTATTCTTTTCTGAATCACCACAATAGGGACAAGCGTGATTTAGTAAATCTTCATTCTTCCATTTACTGTTTCTGAATCTACTCGCTATCAATCGTAGATATTTTTTATCTACCCATAACATAATTTATCTATAGTATCTATTATAACAGCATTCGCTGTTTTGTCAAGGTTCAGTCCTTAAATAATATAACTATTTCACATTGAACTGTTTCATTACAGAAGTTTCTCACGAATTCAGAAGCAGATTGTAATTCCTCACTGCTTCTGACTTCTATTGTGATAATAGAATTACTTCGAATTAAAGTGCTCTCTTTCTTTCTGAATTGTCTGAAGGAGCTTATTCTTTTGGGCTTTCTTCGTCTTGTAACGCATCAGTCTGTTCGTCCGCGAATTCTGCACCTGATTTGACAACACCAGCTGTGGTGTCAGCAACAAATGCTGCAGTATCAACTACATCCTCAGCTACTGCTGAGACTACTGTTGAAGTACCTTGAACTACGGCATCGACTGTACCTGTTACAACTTCTTTTCCACCTTCCCATACGGACTGTACTGACGCGCATGATGCAAGTAAAAGAAGAAAACTTATTGTTATTAAGTTTTTCATAACTTTATCCTTTTTTTTGTTATTATTAATAATCTATCTAATATAAAACACTACGCCATCTGCGATAGTGCAACTAGCACATTCTTGTGCTTACGGTTATATTTATGTCTTAATGATTTTCAAATATCGGTATATTGTGTGTTGAATGGTATAAAAAATCATATGTTATTTCTGCCGCGTGCAATATTAACATTAAACTCAACAACAACGCGCATATTTTTAACCACCTAATCATATGTCTCATAAAATAAATCTCTGATAGCTATGTTCATCATTAAACACGACTATATATCTATTATAACAGCATTCGCTGAATTGTCAAGGTTTGTTCAAAGAATGAACATCAATCTTTATCTCTTGGAAATAGACCAATTGTTGGTCTTTTTGAATCATCACCATTTGTAGCACCAACACCTTTTGTTGTTGATCCATCTGGGTTTTTAATAGTTACATTTCTGTAGTAGATGACAACCTCTTGAACTTCTCTTAAATATCGTCTTAGTTCTTGCATATTGAAACTCATTAGTTCATAATCGTCTATTGTCATTGCAACAAAGACCACATCTCCACCATTTAATTTCTTAATGTCATCTAGAAATCTGTCTAGATATGTATAGCCATCTGGCCAATCAGGGTGTTCTTTACCAAGAGTACAGTCTCTTTTACCCTCTGGATTCTTATTACAAGGATTAGATATCTTAGCTTCACTAACGACAAACCATCTAGGATCCTTTAGATCAATAGACCTAGGCATAGTAGGTTGAATGATCTCAATCTCTATAGGTTTAGATATTACTTCTACTTGTTTTGATGCACAACCACTAATTATTAGTAGTGGAAGCATCGTCAAGATTGTCAAGCATTTTACTGTCATTTTCAATCGTGATGAATATTTTCGCTGTTCCATCGTTTACTCTCTTTTCAATTAGACCTGGTTTAGCTATTGCTAACTTATTCAAATTATGTCTTTTGAATATGTCTAAGTATCTAGTCATTTCACCTTCAATCTCAGCATTTCTAGCTGTTAGATTGTTCAAGGCTTTCCCCTGTCTTTCAAAGTTCTCTTTGATTACTTCTATTGTTTTTTTCTGTTCTTCCACAGCAAATGTTAAAGCCATGTTCTCAGCCTTTACTGTTTCATACTGTTGATAAAGGAAATAGGATCCTATTCCCATTACAAAGATGATACCCATTAATACTTTACTCATACAATTCCCTTATCATGTAGTCTATTGGTTCTTGAGATTTAATCTCAACTATTCTTTCGTCATTATCCTTAAAAATAATATGTTTTGGAGTAATCTTAATCTTTTTCCTAACTATAAACTTATGTGTTTCCTTTTTACCATCCCAATCAGTAGGTTTATAAGTTACCCATAATTCATATTTTGGTTTTATGAATAAACCTAATATTAAATTCCATAATCTAGACATATTCTATTTACCTTTCTTCTGCCACTTTTGTAATCTCTTGGCTAATCTTTTTTTCTTTGGTTTAGTGTGAACTGTGTTATCATCACCTGTACCTGCTATATGTGCACCTGTTACACTACCCATATCTTCATTCTTTTGAAGAGCTTGAGATAGTTTAGCTTGTAAGTCTTTGAGTTTCTTCTCTCTTAATCTAGGTTCTTTTCTATTGTAATGTTGTGTGACTAAAGAAAGATTATTCAAATCATTATTCTCTGGATTGTTGTCTTTATGATGAACATCTTTATTAGGATCAGCATCAGCGAAACGCCGTCTTGCAGCATTCCGAGCAGCCCTTCTTATCTTTTGTTCTGGTCTGGAATGATAATTTTCGTATTCTTTCTTATAGTTTCTCATAGATATTTAAGTACAGTTTCAGGTTTTGACATTTCATATGGATCTTCACCATGATCATCTTCAATTCCTGCTTCTGCGAAAAGTTGTTCTACATTACCATTATTTATAACAGCAGCATATCTCCAACTCCTATATCCGAAACCTAAATTCTCTTTTTTGACTAACATACCCATTCTTCTAGTCAAAATACCATTGCCATCGGGTAAAAAGTTCAAACCTGCTGGTTTTATAGTTTGCCACCATTTTCCCATGACAAATTGATCATTAACAGAAATACACCATATTTCATTAATGCCTTTTTCTTGGAATTGTGGAAGAGCTTCAACATAATTGGGTACTTGTTTAGTTGTACAAGTTGGTGTGAATGCTCCAGGTAATCCAAAAATTACTACTCTCTTATCTTTAAAGATTTCAGTAGTGTTTATAGGATCAAGGGGGGCTCGATTGATTGTTATATTGTTCAAATTCATAATATATTCTCCTTCATTATCTAGATTTGATGTAACCAATAATTAATTTAACGATTACTTGATAAGGTATGTATAACCAAGACGAAAATACATACTCTCTTTTTTCAAGATATGATTTTTGACACCACTTCTTTTGTATGTTGTCAATATATCTACCTTTGTATTTAAGAACAGCGTGACCATTACCTTTAATTGTACAGCGACATATTTTGCTTTCTCTGATAAGTAAGCTTATCAACATCTTATAAAGACTTCTGCCTTTTAAGTTGTATAATAATGTCAATGAATAATCTTCACAATCTCCAGTATATGGAGCCTTTTTCATAATGAACCAGGCTTCTCTATGACCATATTGATCAGCGTCTTTGACATATTTAAACTGTTTGTTTAATTGTGCTACTGTTAAGGGTTTCATCTTAAATCATGTCCTGTACAATGCATCATCATTTCTTTATCAACATTGTACATTTTGAATACGGAAACTCCGTATACTTTTCCTGCAGGCTTTGCACCTGAATGGATTATTGTATCACCTCTTTCAGCATAGTTTTCTTCATCAATCATCATTTTTCTAGTCAAGGTGTATGTTCTTTCATTTTGTAATTTGTTTATAGGAATAAATTCTTCTAAAATTTCATCTTCAAGTTGTCCAGTTTCTTTGAGATATTTAAATACTTCTTTATCTAATTTTGTGCCTGTAAGGCCTGCGTGTTCTTTGACAAGAAATAGTGCGGCAGCATATGAAGATATCTTCGTTTTTCCAAACGGAATCATCTCCATAATTCTCTTTAAATTGAATACTAGACGATGCAGGAATGTGTATGCGTCTTTTTCTTTTGATGAATTGGGTTTCTTTTTAGTTCGTTTACCCTTTTCGTCTATAAGGCCTTCTTCGAATGCAGCCTGTTCTTTCCAAGGTGTAGTTAAGAGTTTTAATACTCTGAATACTATTACCGTGTCGATTCCTCTTCCCATTTATTATAACTCTCTTAATCTTTTTATTACTTCTTGATCTAACGGTATTTCTTGACGCCAATTATCCTCAATATAATTTAAATATAAAAGGCATGTTTTAAGTACAGGCCAGAACTCCTCTTCTATCTTATACTCTAACATTCGTATAGCGTTTGGTACGCCAAACAAATTGTTTAAAACTATAAGATGATTGAGAATCAATCTTTCCCGTAATTCGCCGTTTTTGTAATATCGTTTAAGAAGTCTCTTTAGATATCGGAATCTCCGAATATCTTCATAGAATTCTTCTGTTGATGTACATTGTGGATTGTCGTAATGACGAATCGCGAATAAGGTAAAATTCTCCTCGTTGAGTTCTTCAAAAATATCCATCATGTAAGTATATATGACTTACAAAAGGTTATTGCTGAATATTACCTGATACTCTAAATCCACCAGTAGGCATTTTCTCGTATTGAATATCCAATACTAGATTTTCTGGAATTGTTGAACCATAATTGTCAACATAGTTTCCTGTTGGATCTGCCTTTTCACCGAATACCGATAAAGGTATTCGAAGCGATCCACTATCGCCTGCCGCTTCTACTTGTACATCAAAAGAAATACCAAGTTGTTGTACTTTTTTAGCTAATTGAATAAGAGCCGCATTAACTGTAGCGAACTCCATTTGCATATTAGCTGAAAGCCAGGTATTAACTCTGGCTTTTACATCATCTTGGTCCATTCTATGAAAGTCAAAATCACCGTCAGCTGTAATTCCAGCTGTTCCGGTGCCTAAAGCTACTTCGCTTAAATATGTTTTAAAGCTTTTCATTATCTTAACCTAAAATTATGCTGTAACTGTTATTGTACCAGCTGCTGTTCCAATAGTTGAACTATTAGTAATAGTTGTATCAACTGCAGTTTGTCCAGCATCTTTGATTGTACCTGAATTTAAGTTCATAGCATTGGTTCCTACACTCAATACATCATCAGCATTTGTAGCTGCGTTAGCTGCTGCTATTGCTAATGTGAATACTAATTCATTAGTACCTGTTCCACTTACATAAGGTAAGTTGTGTGGTCCACGACCTGAACCAGAACCAGCATTACTGTTGGTTATAGCTAAGTATGGTACTCCACTTGTTACATCAACATCTACTGGCTCGTTAAAGAATACTCTAACAGAAAGACTAAATCCTTCAGATTTGTCTGCTGCTGTAGTTATCCAATCAATTTCAGTAATATCTGCTGCACCCAATGATGTTGCTAGTGATCCGATTGCTACTAAAATCTCTGGATCGGCACTTGTGTTGTCGTTCCCAGATTGTGTAGAACCAGCTTCAACTACCCACCCACTTGCGTTTGCGAATACTTCTTTC
>Ga0315316_10002751_pt1 | contig 12697 bp, 4 predicted proteins | sample M160m3416metaG_FD_203702 | JGI IMG/M metagenome (GOLD analysis project Ga0315316, IMG submission 203702) | Ammonia-oxidizing marine archaeal communities from Monterey Bay, California, United States - M1 60m 3416 | ecosystem: Environmental > Aquatic > Marine > Intertidal zone | place: USA...
TTAATCACATCGCCTGAACCCAATGACGCTGGTCTAGCAATATCTGCAACATGGCTTACCGTTGCAACAATGGGTTCTCGGTTTGGGAGTGTAATACGGGTGGGCAAACCGACCGTTATTTCAGATACGATTGCTTCATGTACACCAACTTTAACCTGCATTTTATCTAAGTCTGGCATCAGCAGTAATACCTGCTCTTTATAAACAGTACCTCCCTCGGTAATATCGGGGGCTCCCTTCCATGCCGCCGCACGTGGATGAATGACCAACCCATCTTTAGGCGCAACGATCGTACAATACTCACGCTCCGCAACCGCGCGGTCGCGACGTGAAGCGTCCGCGTCGGCGCGCTCATCGTTAGCGCCAAACTGTGCCTTGGCAATTTTCAAATCGCCTTCAAGTCGAGCGAGTTCTCGTTCTTTTGACGTTTTTTCGTAAACCCCGATGCGCGTCTTCGTATTCTCAACAGCCAATTCACTCGTCGTTACATTAAATTCCCGTTGTTCAACATCAGTCGCACTCACGTAACCTCGCTCTTGCAGCATCTTCGTGTGATCGAGCATGCTCTGGGACGTGCGCAACCGAGACTCTGCGATGGCGAGGTCCTTTTCCATTTCCATTTTCCTGGCCACATAACGACCTTCCAAATATTCTGGGATAGAAAGTTTCGCACGAGTCATCACGGATTGCCAGTGTTGTGCGCCCGCTTTGGACCAATGCGCATACTTTGATCTTTCCGAAATTTGTTCGTCAATATAAAGGGTATCTAGAGTTAACACGACGTCACCTTTTTTGACGTAAGTGCCACTTTCGACAACCGAAGTGATTGTATTTTGTCCACGTACACGACAAACAATCTGGGTATTATTGGAACTCTCAAGGGAACCTAATTCCGATACGTTAATCTCCATATCGGATCGGACAACTTTGTAGGTCAACGCGTGGGCGAATGGATCTTCTACAGCAGGTGTAAAATACCCCTGCGTATACGCGGTTCCACCAACAACGGCGCAGCTAACCACCAAAAGAATAAATAGAATGCGTCGCAGCAGTGGGCGTGTTGCGTCTACAGGTACTTCGCTCATTGAATTCCCTCTTCTAGGTTCGTTCGGAATGCCTGATTGCGTACAATAATTTTAGAATCGGTGGGACTTGACTTGCTTAGGAATTTACCGACATCTTCCTGTGCCTCCTCAATATCGGCAAGAGGGTGAAGTACAACTTGATCACCTTCTTTGACCCCCTGTATAACCACCACAAAGATATCATTACTATCCCCGAGAATCACTTGCTGCTTTCGCGGTCCTTTTGGAGTAGATATCCAACAGAACGGACCCTCTTCGGTGTCAACAACTGACGAAACAGGTACTGAGAGTGCATCTTTGTGAGTTGCAATTAAAATTTCTACGCCAGCACTCATACCTGGCTTTAAACCAGGAGTTTCAGGCAACTCAATCACAGTTTCATATTTCACCACATTTGCGGACCAAGAACCTAACGGTTTTGCGATATTAGCAACGTCCGTTACCGTTGCCTCCAAAACGTCGTCCGGCAGTGTTATCGTAGCTGGTAAGCCAGGACGAACTGTATCAACAACAGCTTCATGGACGCCAATCTGGACTTGCATTGTTTCGAGGACGGGCATGATCAATAGTACCTGATCATGGCTAACACCCACCCCTTCGGCAACATCTGGAGTATCCTTCCATGCGGCCGCCGTAGGATAAATTACCAATCCCGATTTAGGCGCCACTATGGTGCAATTCTCCAACTCGACCGCTGCTCGATCGCGTCTCGCTATATCAGTTTGCAAACCGGCCTGATCCGCTGCGAACTTGGACGTCGACCCAGCTAAATTGCCACGCATCCTCTCAAGCTCCAACGCTTTAGTATACTCTTTCAAAACAAACAACTCGGTCTGCTTAACCTTGAGCTCTAGTTCTGCCTGAGTCACCGTAAATGCATTGCTTTCAAGTTCAAGCTCAGTCACAAATCCACGTTTAAATAACAATTCCGAACGTCCATAAGATTTTAACGCCGAGTCATAATTAGATTCGGCAATAATTACCTCCGTTTGCTTCGTATTTAATCGTTCGAGGTAATCCCCACTTTCATAAGCATCAATCGATAAGTTTATCTGAGCAAGGTTTTGTTCCGTTTCTGCCAACGTCGCTGTAGCTTCAAATACATTGGTTTTTTGCAAGCTTAGGGATTCTTCGATCACCTTGGTATCTAGGCGAACTAAGACGTCGCCTTTCTCGACTACGCTCCCAGAAGGAATGACCCAAGTAACAGTATTTCGACCGCGTACTTTACATTTAATTTCCGTATTATCGGTGCTCGTAAGCACTCCCTGTTCTGTCAGCGTAACTCGCACATCTCCACGCTCTACCTGATGTGTCAAAAACTCCTTCGCTGGGGCTTTACCAACCATTGTGGAACCGTAGTAAATCCCACCTGATAAGAGACTAACGATACCGGCTAAAATAACACATCTACCAATCCAACGTTTCATTTTTCGCGGTATAGATTCAGGACCTTCGCTTGTCACGATAAACCTCCAAATGTCAGAAACCAGTCTTTGCATTATAACAACATTGCCATTCAAAACCGGTTGTCGATCATAAAAAACGACGCCGTAATAATGCGCATTGCAGTTGCACCAAAGGTAGGACCACCTTCAATCCGTGCTGTAATATCGGTCTGATATTATCTTTTCAATTTTTGTCTGTAATTTTAGAATTCGTTTGTGAAATCGTTCGCCAAAGTTTTCAGTAGACTCCAACTCAGCGAGCGGATTCTCCACGACGACATCTGTATCCTCAGGCATCAAGCTATCTAAAGGCGGCAGTGGTAGATCGACCCAGTTTCCGTCATCACTTAATTCCATGATCCCCAACTCCCGCATCAATCGCATTCTGGCCGCATAGTAACTTAGCCACGCCCGTAAAAAGCTATTCTGTGTGTCCCGCAAAGATGACAGTGATGACAGCAAATTAATTGCTGAAGTAGGGCCAAATTGTGCTGCTCGTTGACCAGGTTGTCGAGAAGGAACCGGTGCATATAAATTAGCACGTGTAGAATCTACTCGGCGAATAGCAATTGCAACGGCACGTCGTTGAATTGCTAAGTTAGCACGCAATTGTTCAATCTGACGAAGCAGTGCACGCAGGCCCAGATGTAATGCGTCTTGCGATTGTATAAATCCTCGACGACTGCGTTGATAGCGAATGAGTGTTTCTCGATAAGCGTTGCGTTCCAGCAAACGCGTAAATGGCGCATCAAACTCTAACCCCATACGTAGGGTTCCCGTAGGCGCCCGAAAACTGACTGGGTTGTTTTTCGCCGTAGACAGATCACCCCCTGCGGTTAGATTCAACACCGATTGCAGTTGATTCTGGCTAATCTGAATTTGTCGCCATTGATCGACAAGAGCAGCTCGGGCATTCATGAAATCCAGTCGATGATTAAGGGCAACTTGAAATGCATCGGTTGAATCCAACACGATCGTGTCTACAGTTATTGTTTCAAGACGCGCACGAGCCTGTATCAGGGCACTTCGTTGAGTAAGACGCAAGGCATCTCCGAGCCAAACAATAATCCGCCGCAACATTTTATCTGGTGCGCCCATCGGTAAATCGGTACGTATCGCATCGAGGGACTCAACCAAGGGGGTATATTTTTGATCGAGCGTATTGTGCGTAACACGAAGGCCGGATCTCAATTTAATAAAATCCGCTACTTCAGTATCATTCATCTCCGACTCGCGTGCAGCAGACGCGTCGTCTAGGCGATTCAAATCTATTTCAACCTCATCTAGCTGATTGCGAACCCGTTCAGAAAGCGCCGTCAGTTCAGTTACTGTCGGTTGCAAGTCTTCAAAAACAATATCTTCCGGAAGAAGTCCCACATTATCCCGTGCTGCCAAAATTGCGTCCTGAACGTTCGTTCCTGCGCGGGTAACAAACTGGAATTGTTCAATAAATGAATCATCTAACGCGATGTCGACATCCGGAGGCAAACCCAGAGTGCCTGTTTTATACTGATCAAGGGACAACTCAAGGCTGTTTCGCGACTGCAGTAAGGCAGCCCGTTCACGCTGAACACTTTGGCGGAATTGATCCACCTGATCGATATCGATAACTCCCACGCTTAGCAGCGCTTCGAGTTGATCCAGAGTTCGCAATTGCAAGCTAAGGTTGTCCTCAGTGTTTCGAATTTGTTGTAGTTGTTGCAATAACCCCAACACCCCTCCCACACCTCCTTGGCCGCCAAATGAATTAACGCTTGTTGACGGGCTACCCCGACGAGAACCGCTAACACCCAATTCACCAATTGCGACTTTCGTGTAAAATCCTTGGTGGTATTGATTGTGAGCGCGAATATTAGCCAACAGATTTCGCTCTGATTGCGTCAGCGATTCTAACGCAATGTGTTTACCTGCACCACGCAATAGCGGCTGGACGATGGAAAAGTTAGCCAGTGAAGACGCGAGATTCGCGTCGTTGCCAGTAAACTCAAACACAAATGAATTGGCAAACCCTGCTACTATTTCGCCAGCGGTCGAAAACTTCCTCTTAAACTGGGCCGTTGGATTACTGCCTAAAACTAGGCGATTACTCTCACGGCCTTGACTAGCGGATGTCGTTATGGTGTCACCGGTTGAGGGGTCTACTCCAAATCCCGCCGGATTAACATCTCCACGATGTCGATAATTTGTATCATAGCCGCCAAAATATTGCGTATCAAAACGAAAGCGTTGAGCCGTTACGTCCAACGCGGAAAGATATAATGTTTCAACCTGAGTCTGATAAGCTGGCGAGTGGATATACGCTAACTTAAGTGCCGAATCTACGTTGAGTTTAATAGCCCCAGCGTCATCAACAGAGTTATACGATGACAAGAGCGTTCGCCAGTCTGGGCTTTCATACTCGCGGATTGTTCCATATTTATCCCACGTTTTTGCCCCAGGCATACCGTGTACTAATTTCATATACTCACCTGACGCCGGATCATCCAAAGGCATTGGGACTTCATCAGGATTGCCGGGATCAAAGAAACGGCTTCGAGTGTCGTTAACAACATTGAAATCGGTAGTTTTCCAGCGTGGGTCAGTGCTTGCATTCTCGATTACCGAATAGGCGGACTTATCCGCCTCGCGCCGCTGATCGGCGACAGAGCAACCAACCAGCATACAAATACCGATACAAATATATAAGCGCGTAACCATTTGTGGAATCTTCTGTTTTAACATTAGCCGCGTTACGTCCTAAAATTACTACACAGGATATCAATCGCTCAACAACCCTGTTAACACCAGTATTTTTAGGCGTTTCCGGTCTATTTTTTGATATAAACATACAAATCCCCCCAACATACTAATACTCCGCAATTCGGCCGTGAAATTGGACAACTAACTGCTTGTCCGAGCCGAATAATTCTAGATATTCCTAGCTTACAGACGGTGTAAGATGCCTGAAGCCATGGCTATTCGTCTGTTTCTACTTCCGAAATGCGGGGTGTTCCGGATTAGCACCGCTAATAATATAGGCAAGGAGATCAAAAATCTCATTGCGCGTCATCGTGTTAAACAAACCCTCGGGCATAATAGAAACTTTCGATTCCTCACGTTCATCAATATCCTGCTTAGCTATCTCGACCACTTTGACGTTCTTTTCTAACGGATTGGCCGAAAGACGTAATATTTTTTCATCCTCAAACACCACTACTCCCGAATGGAGTTTGCCGTCGAGCGTCACGACTATCTGAACTCTATACTTTTCTGCGATCTCTTTGGACGGGACAACCAGCGCATCAACAATTTTAGCGACATCGGTTTTTTGCTCAGCGAGCTTCTTTTGCAAGTCAATCAGATCTGGCGCAAGTTTTCCGCCCACACCTTTCATAGCATGACAGGCAACACACGAAACCTGCGTAAACAACTGCCTACCGGATTCAAAATCTCGACCCGTTTCCAGCAAATTAATCGCATTGAGGATATCCTGCGTCGACCATTTCCGCACAAATTTACGTTGAGGCATATCACTGTCTGGATTACCTGGAGCGATCGCCTGAAGCGGAATATCACTAATATCCGCGACGACGTGCACCGTGCCAAACATCGTTCGCCAATGCCCGGGAAACGTACAAACAAACGGATAGTCGCCGAGTTCCGTAGGTGCGGTGATCTGCAATCGCTGCTGTTCGCCAGCCTGCAGCATGCCCGTAGCAAACAACACCTTGTCCGTATCAGGTATAAACTGTTTCGCAAATCCCTGCGGAGTCGAACCGAGCAGTTCAGCCAAGATACCGACTTCTTCGCGTGCACCGGGAGTCGTAATGATCAAATTATGCGGCATGATATCCACATTTTCGAAGACAATCTCAACCGGCTTGCCTGCCTGCACGTAGATATGAGGGCGATCATAGATCATGCGATGAGGAATGGGCCGAATTACAATCACATCCACTGCTAGATCAGCAAGCCGTCGGCGAATATTGACTGCTGCCTCCCGACCAAGTTGACCTGAAAGATCCTTACCGAGCTGAATGGCATCCATCACTTCGGTTTGGGTTCTGGACGTCGCCGGAACCGACTCGATATATCGTATTAACTCCGCAAGTAATGTGCTTATCTGTTCTTTCGGAAGCAGGCTGCCGTTGAGCCTGCCAATAGCTGTGATCGCCGATGCTCTGTACACACTGTCACTTACTAACGGGGCAAGTCTTTCAAATACGTCGATATCATGACCACTGATATAACTTAGTGCATTGACCGCTGACCGTTTTATCTGCACACGCGGGTTAGCGCCACCCACAGTAATTTTTGCGTTGGGATTGGGTCCCTTATGAGTCGCAGACACAAACACCTTCTTACGGTTTCCGTTCATCACCGTAACGGCGACACCATCCATGCGACGAACAAACTCCCCATTATTTTCAGTGCGATTCCATAAAATAACGTCATCAACTGGATATTCCCGACCTAAATCCACTTCCCAAAATGGATTGTTCTGCATGGACGTGTGGGTTTGCGAACCGTTGGCATACGCTCCGTCGGTATTCCCGTCGACCGCCCGAGAGGCTACACCTCCGAAATCCGTCGTTGATTGTTTTGCGACCTTGCTCAATGCAACATTTTTTCCGGCACTCATCACCTGTACTTCAGCCAGCGTCAAGACACGTTGTTTGCCGAGAATTTGAATCCGCACAAACCGAGCGCTCACGCCCTGATTATCCGTGATTTGATTCGCCAGCGGCGTCGGAAGCTGTATTATCGTTGATGCAACGCGCTGGTAAAGCCTTTCTCGCACCTGATCATCTGCGATCATCGGAATTGTGTCGAGCACGGTTCGAAACCGACTCAGACTGTTAATAGATTGATTCCAAAGATTTTCCGCACTTCCATCAGCGGCGATTACTGCTGCCGTTGCCAGTTGTCGCGTTACAGATTTTTTGCCGCTGCGGTGCAATCTTGCAAGTTCAACGCGTTTCATTTTCAACATCGCCGGTTCTGTCATGCGAAACATATGCACATAATCAGTCAACACTTGTTCCGACTCTTCGCCCGCGGATTCATCCAAAGAAACAACCACATCGACCAGTTCTGTGACCATATCAGTTTCATTCAATTTTGCCAGTCCCATCAGCGCTTCGTGACGATATTGATGCACCACTCCTGGGCGAGTTAACAATTGCTTGAACACCAATTCACTGCGCGCCATATTGATCAAATCTGATGTTGCCACACGATCGATGATATATTGAATCGCCTTTGGATTATCTTCTGCAAACGGGCGGCCTGACCCAACGAGTTCGCGCCAAGATGGTTCAAGTCGTCGAATCGTATGACGCAGCGCATATTCGATATAATAATCTTGTTCCCCATGCAGCGCCAAAAGAGCTACCTCGGCCGCTTCACCTTCGTAAAAATGGCTGCAAGCTCTGACCGCTTCAAGGCGAACACGAGGATGCGCATCTTGAACGGCAGTACGCAACAGTTGAAACACATTGGGTACCTTATGACGCCAAAAACTAACAACTCGTACCGCCGCAGCTCGTGCGCGGTAGTCATCCGACGCAAGTAACTCTTTTAATAGCGTAAGTCCAATACCATCGTATTGATTATGGTGCTGGCAGACCCATAACGCTTCAAGCTTAAGATGTTCCGTTTCGGTGTCTTGCGGATCCAAAGTGACCAGCCAAGCCTCAATCGCTGCGGCAACATCCGCCGCCGGAAATTCTCTTAACTTCAATCGCACACGATACCGCGTTCGATCCTCATAGCTTCTTAGCAATTCCAGTAATTGCGGTACGGTGCTACCGTCAATATCGACTGGTTTAACCAAAGGCCGTGAGGGATAGGTAATCCGCCAGATTCGGCCGTGGGAATGATCTCGATTTGGATCTCGCAGGCTGTGTTGCATATGCCCGACAAGCGGATTAAACCAATCAACAATGTACAATGCTCCATCCGGACCAAACTGCAAATCAACTGGACGAAAATTCCTATCTGCGGAAAACAATAGTGGTTCAATTTCAGTCGCAGCATACCCCGATACGTCATCTTTGACAGTATGTTGCAGCACACCTTGAAAACCTATCACATTGTTTAACAGGAAATTACCTTGGGCTTCGGGCGGAAAATGTCGACTTGAGACAAATTCACATCCGGAGGTAGGTCGCACTCGCTTCTTCAAAAATTGCTGCATCTGCTCGGCATAGGCAAATTTGAATGGCCCAAAATCTTCCTGCCCATAATACTCGGGCGCACGCGTTGAAAACGGAGCCGCAAAATAGTTAGCCCCACCCGATGCATCAGCCACAAAGTTTTGGCCCCATCGATTAAACGCGTGTCCCCATGGATTAGCAAAGTTGTAATGCACAAATGTCTGAAAGAGTCCATTGGTGGGGTCATATCGGTAGACACCTCCGTGGGCATTTCGAACCGTTCCACGTGGCGTTTCAACTTGCGTTATATGAAACGTTCCTTCATGCAAATAAAGACCACCCCCAGGTCCCCAAGTAAATGCTCCAATAGCGTGATGCGAATCCCCAGAATCAAATCCTCCGAGGAGGATATTACGAACATCGGCTTTACCATCGCCGTTGGTATCTTTGAGGAATACGAGATTTGGTTCCTGTGCGACATAAGCACCTCCATCGCCAAGTTCAAACCCGGTTGGTAGATGCAAACCATCAGCAAAGACCTCCATTTTATCTGCTTTCCCGTCACCATCAACATCTTCAAAAACCAGCAGCTTATCGTTGGGCTTGTGGGGAGGAAGATACTGTGGATAGCTTTGCATGGTGGCCACCCACAATCGCCCGCGTGAGTCAAACGTAAATTGAACTGGATTCTTCAAGTCTGGAAAGTCGACTTCACTGGCAAACAAATTAACCTCATAACCATCGGCTACCTGAAAATGCTTCTTAGCTTCATCGGGGGGAAGAATGTTGACGGGTGTATTGAAGTTAGTCGGTACATCGTACAATTTTCTAGTTGCGGTATAGTTCACCTGCGGAGGCACCTTCTCATGGTTCGCAACTTTCCAAATCCGACCATCTACTAGGTCGGCCATCTCAGCCAACTTAGCGCGTTCATTCTCAATGACATACGCATCCGTGTAGGGCGGATTACCGTGGTCCCGCCGCGAGCGACCTCCGTAAATATAATATCCATTGACGGCACGGTATTTGTGGAAATAGTTGAAGTTTTTTTCCTGAACCTCACGCAAGATGATTTCGGTCTGCGCAGTCCAGTCCGATTGCGAACCAAACAAAGCATCTATGAAGTGTGGAGCAAATTGTTTGTGTCCACGGTCCGATAGATGCACGCCGTTGAAGGTATAGTAAGAACTATCTTCAGAATAAAGTTTTTGAGTTAGCTCGTATAGATTTATAAACGGTATCTGATGTGCCTCCGCCGCACGTTGCATAGCGGCGGTATATAACGCAATATTCCGATTACTCTCCGTTCCGTCTGGAAAATTCCGCGTGTCTAATTTTTCATGAGCGATGGGGGATAGCAATACTAGGCGGGGGATCGCAGTTCCGTTGTATTTTTGCGATAGCGTATGCGCGATAAATTGCTCCAATTCCTTAGAAAAAGTCTTCAACCCTGGTTCACCGCGAAACGACTCACTAAATCCAAAAAACGCGAATATCACGTCTGCTTTAGCGTCAGTCAAATGCTGATCTGGCGTACCAAAATCCAAGGATCGCGGTCGGAATCGTACTTCATCGCCAGTAAACCCTTGATTACGTACGGATAGTTTTAGCTTTGGAAATTTGTGGTGAAGCATCGCTTCCCAATAACCAAAATACTGAAATCGCTCAGCCAGATTTCCGCCAATAAAGACGATTCGATCGTTATTCCGTAGTTCAACCCGCGGGGTTGTCGTTTGCGCACTCAGCGTAAATGACTGGGCCAGCAAAACAAAAAACAGAGTGAATTTGGATATATTTTTCATGAGTCTTTTCGTTAACGTAAACAATGGAGAAATGTCGTAGTGTGAACCATGACTAGGCAACGTATAGAGAACATCGCAAACGCGTGTTTTGCTGACAGTATGCCTCTTGTCCAAGATATCAGTTTCATGCTCATTCGTCATTATGTAGATGTTTAAATTTATTGGTTCCTATCACTGAAAATGACTGTGCGGTAAAATCACTGGGCAACACTATCGATTCTTTTAAAGAGACTACCTATGTCACGACCTCTTCGTTACCTACTCTTAATCATGCTAACGGGATGCTCTCAATCGCCGGTGACGCACGTCGAAAACCACATCACTAATTTTATAGGATCGACGGAAGCGGCGATCACCACAAAAGCAAAGCCAGCAGCTAAAAACGACAAGTGGGGTCAGATTAGCAAGAATCCGGCTGAGTTTTATGCCGCAAAAGACGTTTCTGAGTTTCAAGTCAATCTAACCAAAAAATGGCATCAGATTGCAGCAAAGGCTTGGGGTAACTATGGCCCCGTAGAGTTTTGGATTGTGGGCAGTAATGAACAAGCAGCCGCAATGTTGGATCAAGAATATTGCAAAATAAGAAGGCAAAAAGATCCGACCCTAAATATCGACCACTGTCTAAAGCGGGGTCACAACTTCGTTTCCTATGCCAAAAATGGGAATGCGGGATTAAACACTCGGCGAAACGAACATGACCAATGGTCTGGTTTTATCATCACCATGTCCGGTAAATTCCCGGGACCCGACGAAGAAGATTACATGCCAGTGACTTTACATGAATACTTCCATGTTTACCAACACGCGCATATTGATAGCCCAAAGCAGTCGGAAAGGGAAAGCAGAAACCAAAAAAATCCTTGGTGGGCAGAAGGGGGCGCCGAGTATATGGCACAACTACTCTACTCAAGACAAGAAGGAGTTCGACCGGATTATCTACGGCAGAAAATGCAGCGGAAGTTAAATTCACTAAATGATCTTCAATCCGGAGAGAGCATCAAAGACATCCCCTATGGTAGACGCGGAATGATCGCTTACGACCTGGGCGCATGGTTCATCGCCTTTCTAATCCACAAGACAAGCGAAAAGGCCTATCTCGTTGGCTTCTTTGACGATCTCAATCGCAAGGGATTTGAAGGATCCTTTGTTAAGAACTTCGGTGGCCCATCCGATGCGTTCCTCGATGAATTCCACAACACCTTTCTTAAGTTGAACCTTGACGAACAATTGAGCATCCTACCGTAGACAAGTACAGACGCAATTCTTTCGATGGACTCCGTTTTCGCGACCTAAAGGATGCCCAGCATTAGTCCTTCATTTATAGATAACCTAAAGGGTCCGTCGTGAATTTGCTGAACAAACCACATTGCGGCTATAATATCTTTGGTCAAATTATTTGAATCTTAAATGGATACTATCTATGCTTTGTCGATCTCTGGTAATTGCAGCATGTTTTTGGGCCGTTTGTTTTCCATTACAGGCGGAAAACTGGCCTCAATTTCGAGGGCCACAAGCGGATGGAATACATTCCAACGCAAAAATTGCGACAACGTGGAATGAAGAGTCTCATGTCGCGTGGAAGATAAAAACGCCTGGTAAAGGCCATTCCTCCCCCGTGATTTGGCAGAACCAAATTTGGATGGCAACAGCACTGGATAACGGGCATGCGCTTCACGCTTTATGCTATAGTCGACAGGGAAAGCTTATCCACAACATCAAGATATTTGACGTGCCCAAACTTGAACCGGTCAATACACTCAACACGTTTGCCTCGCCAACTCCTGCAATCGAAAAAGGCACAGTATACCTATATTTTGGCACCTATGGAGTCGCTGCTCTGGATACCGCGACCGGACAGATAAAATGGCGCCGGCAGGACATAAAACTCAACCATCAAGAAGGCCCAGGATCCTCACCGATTCTCTACAAGAATCTGCTTATCTTCCATTGTGATGGATATGATGTGCAGCATATTACTGCTTTAAGCAAACAAACGGGGAGAACAGAATGGAAAACGACTCGCTCACTTGAACTCTCCAAAGTTCCCAACCATGCTCGTAAAGCGTTCGTAACACCCGTCGTTCGCAGAGTTAACGGACAAGATTTACTAGTGAGCCCGGCTGCTCAAGGTTGCTATGCGTATGATCCGCAAACCGGTCAGGAAATCTGGAAAATCGCCTATCCTGGATTTTCCGCGGTTCCGCAACCCGCATTTGAGGGTAATA
>Ga0315316_10002752_pt1 | contig 12697 bp, 12 predicted proteins | sample M160m3416metaG_FD_203702 | JGI IMG/M metagenome (GOLD analysis project Ga0315316, IMG submission 203702) | Ammonia-oxidizing marine archaeal communities from Monterey Bay, California, United States - M1 60m 3416 | ecosystem: Environmental > Aquatic > Marine > Intertidal zone | place: USA...
CCTGCCGAAAGACAGAATCCCTCCTCTCCTGAGAGTGATGAAAGAGGGCTGGTTCTTCATAATCCCCTATGCGGTGCTGATTTACACGCTGTTCACCCTGAACCTGCCACCACAGGAATCTGCCTTTTGGGCGGCGATCTGCGTCGCCATTGTCAGCCTTATCTTTGGCTACAAGGGCCACCGCATTAATTTTTCCCAGGTCTGGGATTCTATCGCCAACTGTGGACGCCAATCGGCAGAAATCATCGTTATTGGTGCCATGGCCGGCATCATCATCGCCATTCTCGACCGGACTGGTCTGGGACAGGCGCTAACGCTGATCTTAGCCGCCGTCGGCGAAGACAGTTTGTTCCTGTTGCTGATCCTGACGGCACTTGTCTCCATCCTGCTAGGAATGGGCATGCCGACCTCGGCGATCTATCTGCTGCTGGCAACGATGATCGCGCCGTCCTTGATCAAACTGGGAGTCAATCCGATCGCCGCACATATGTTCGTGCTGTATTTCGGACTGATGTCGATGATCACACCACCCGTTGCGATTGCGGCTTTTGCCGCGGCGTCGCTATCGGGCGCGAAACCGATGGAAACCGGCATGACGGCCGTACGCCTCGGGTGGATTGCCTATGTGATCCCGTTCGTGTTCGTGCTGTCCCCGTCCCTGCTGGGGCAAGGAGCGCTGAGCGATATTATCATGGCTACGGTAACGGCGTTTATCGGTGTCTGGGTCGCATCCTGCGGATTGATCGGCTATCTCTTCGGGACGCTATCCAACCTCATGCGGTTCCTGTTTTTTGGTGCCGGGATCTTGCTTCTGCTCCCGGCAGAAGCGATCCCCAACGGACTGTTGATCAACGCAGCCGGCCTTGTGCTGGCGATCGTCGTCGTCAGCCGGGATTACACGTCCAACAAGGAACGGCGAAAACAGGCAGCCGTAGAATCAGCTGCCGGCGAATAGCCAGTTAACAGCTATCGAAAAAGGGCGGTCACTGACCGCCCTTTTTATTGTCCGGCTTTATCAATGGCCGCCAGCACACGCTCTGGCGACAGCGGCAATTCACGGATGCGAACACCGATCGCATCCTCGACCGCATTGGCGATTGCCGATGCAATTGGCAGCATACAGCCCTCACCGATGCTTTTGGCGCCATAGGGCCCAGGGCCATGACCCTGTTCCTGAAGGACTGAGACAAACCCGTCGGGAATATCGGTTGCCAGCGGCACCCGGTAATCAAGACCGTTGCCGTTTATCAGCGTCGCGCCGTCATAAACCATGCAGGGGAACAAAACCCCAGTTAGCCCCATGACCGCCGATCCTTCATCCTGCCCACGGCAGACCAATGGATTGATGGCCTGGCCGGCATCACCGGAAACAACCAGCTGCTTCAAATGGATCAGTCCGGTTTCCCGATCTACTTCAACCTCGGCAGCGCCCCAGCCGAATTCCCACGACACACATTGGGTTTCCAACGGGGCGGCATGATCCATTTCCGGCTTGAAGAACCCTGCACCGGTAAATTCGTAGCCCGTACCGCCGTAATATCCCATGATCATCGGCGGCAACGGATGGGACTCATTGCCCTTCCGGATAGACCAGTCATCCAGTTCAAGTTCATCAACATCGCAGCCCAACTGCTTCGCAGCAAAATCGAGCACCTTCTGTTTCGCTTCCAGTGTCGCCTGCTGTACTGCCTGTCCCGTACCGATCACGGCCGAACTGGCGTTGGTTCCCTGATCGAACGGCGTGTGATCGGTGTTTAGACCAGGATAGATCACCCGGTCGAAACCGGTATTCAACAGTTCCGCGACGATCTGTGACATCGCCGTGTGAATGCCCTGCCCGATCTCGATCGAACCACATTCCAGATACACGGCACCTGTCGTCGTAATCCGGACACGGGCCTGCGTGGGTTTGTTCACGCCGCCGGCGTCCTTAAACCCGATAGAAACACCCATGCCACGGCCATCGCCGCTGACCCGGTCCGCATATCCGGCACGATCGGCAACCAATTTCAGCCCCGCCCGCAGATCTGAATCGATACCGCTTTCTCCCGGCACATAGGCCTGGCCAAGTTCTTTGACGTTCTGCATCCGCAAATCGTAGGGATCGCGTCCCAACGCGCGGGCTATGATGTCGATCTGCGATTCACTTGCCCAGGATGCCTGGGTGCCGCCAAATCCGCGATAGGGCCCGGCGGGGGTCGTGTTGGTCAGGATGCAGTCGCAATCGATGTTCAGGTGCTGCCAGTTATAAGGCCCCGGAAGGCGATACCCGGCTTTCTCCGCCACGAGCGGGCTCGCATCGGAATACGCCCCTGAATCGAGCCAAATACTTCCCGACCGGGCGACGAAGGTGCCATCAGCCATGACGCCGGTTTTAACGTCTAGGATGGCCGCATGCTGGCTCTGTGTCAGAAAGCTTTCCTCTGTCGTCATGCAAAACCGGACAGGGCGTCCGGATAAGCGCGCCAGTAAAACGGCAATCGGCTCGGTCTTGCAGTTGTTCTTGGCACCATATCCGGCGCCAAGATACGGCACCTGTACCCGGATATGGTTTTCGGGATGCTGGAATACCCGGGCCAATTCCTTGCGGAGCGGAAACGGGCTCTGAGTACTCGTCCAGATATCGATAACGTTTCCATCCATCCGCGCCACGGTAACGAAAGGTTCAAGGTGGAAATGCTGGTCGCGTGAAAAGACAAACCGGTCTTCGAATATATGATCGCAGCCATCGAATGCAGCGGCATCTCCGGTTTCGTATGAGAACCGGTAGCAGTTGTTGCGACCGAGCCGGCGCGCGCCGCTTGCCCCCTGGCCGTAAGCAGGCACGATCCCCATCGGCTCGTCCTCGAACAGTTCAGGGGCGGCATCGGCCATCGCTTCATCGACGGTCGCTACAACGGGAAGAATTTCGTATTCAACCGTTATCCGTTCGAGCGCGGCAACGGCCTGAAGTTCGGTTTCCGCCGCGACCGCTGCGACCGTGTCGCCGATATAACGCACCTTGTCGATCGCGACGATGGGCATATCTTTGATGAAATATCCGTATGTGGGGTTCAACCCGTTCAGATCGTCGCGCGTTGCAACGGCATGAACGCCCGGCATTGACCGCGCTTTCGACGCATCGATGGAAACAAGACGCGCGTGCGCATGCGGCGATCGCAGGACCTTGGCATGAAGCATGCCCGGAAATGACACATCGACCGTATAGGTCGCGGCACCTGTGGTCTTTGGGACCGCATCCGCACGGGAAACATCCCGACCGACGACCCGAAGGTTTGGGGAAATTTCATTCATTTTCTGCCCCCTCGCTCAGCAAAACTGCTTTCTCTACCGCTTCGATGATCATCTCGTAGCCGGTACAGCGGCAAATATTTGCCCCCATCCATGCGCGGATAGCCGATTTATCGGGTGCCGGATCATGGTCGAGCAAGCCACGGGCGAGCATGATCATGCCCGGGGTACAGAACCCGCACTGGAAAGCGCTGTTATCGACAAACGCCTGTTGCACCGGATCAAGCGCACCATTCGCATCGGCCAATCCCTCAATCGTCCGAATGTCTGATCCGTCTGCCTGCCAGGCAAATGTCCCGCAGCTCGATACCGGTTTGCCATCAAGCAGCACTGTGCACGCGCCGCATGCGCCGAGATCGCAGGACAATTTGGTTCCGGTAAGCGCGAGCCGGTCGCGAAGAACATCGATGAGCATTTCTTCGGGACGGACATGCAGTTCCTCCGCGGTACCGTTTACTGTGCAAGAGACAAATACGAATTCGCCGCTCATGATCCGGCCTCCGCCTTCAATTTATCCGTCAGCCGGCGCGCCAGCACCCCGATCATCCGGCGACGATATGCGGCGCTCCCCATCGGGTTGTTCTTTGGATCGGGAAACATCTCTGCGCAGGTGTCGATCTCCACTACAGGACCGGACCAGCATATCGGATGATCGAAGGTACAACCGATCGCCACGGTCGCCCGGTCTCCATCGATACCCACAGCCACACTGACGACGGGCTTCAGGCTTCGGTCGAACGCTAGCCGTGCATTGCCCGCGACCGGAATCTCCAGCGCCGTTAGAAGCGCATTTGCCGGTATATGGTCGGGTACTTCGGCCGCCGGAACGGATACTTCCCCGTCAACGGTCGCGAATACCAGGCTACCGCCTGCCGCTGCGAGCAGAACGCAACCGTCATAGCCCGGCTCAGCCGCCATCAGATTACCACCAACCGTCCCGCTCATGCGGATGCGGATATTGCCGATGGTTTTCCACCCTGACTGAAAATCGGGAAGGTATGTCTCAAGGACCGGGTCGCTCTCAACATCCCAATGGGTCGCAAGGGCGCCGATCCGGATGTTACCGCCGACCCGGGAAATGCCTTTCAGACCGGCCACGCCGGAAATATCGATGACCTCGTCCCACGTGTCGCCGCCGCGCATCCTGCGCGTAAGATCGATACCACCGGCAATTACGGTTGTTCTATCCGAATGCGAAAGCGCCTCGAGAACATCGGATACAGTTTCCGGTTTCTGAAGCCGGTATGGGGCAATGGCCTTATGGGTTCGGGAAATCCATCCCGCGTCGGTCGAATGTGTATACATCACTGCAAGTTTGAAATTCCGCCGGGTCCTGTCAACTAAAAAGAACGGCCAACGAAAAAGGGCGGCCCGAAGGCCGCCCAAATTCCGTTCAGGAGAACTCGATCAGGAACCGAGCTGCTTGAACTGGTAGCGGTACGGCCACTTGTGACCTTCCGCTTCCATATACTTCATGTACTTTTCCATGATCGCGGGCCCGTTGATGCCGTAACCCTTGTGCAGGTCATGAGCACGCTCATTCGGCCAGTCCTTGAGAGCTGCCGCCCATTTGGCCTGCTGTGCGACCGGCAAGGTGGTGACTTTCGCGCCCGCCTTCTTCAGCTTAGCGATACCGAGAGCTTCACTCTTGTAGGAATCGATCGTCGCGACGTTCTCATAGCTCGCTGCGGCGTCATCGATGATTTTGAGAACCTCTTTCGGCAGTTTTTTCCGCGTATTGTGGTTCATTGTCACGATTGTCTGTGCCTGGGCGCCGAGATTCGCGATCTTGAAGTTCGGTGCCGGCTCATGGAATTTGAACCCGAAATAGACACCCGGGAACATAATGAAGCCGGATGCAACACCGGTTGCCAGCGCATTATAGGCCGTCGGCAGCGTGGTCGTGACCGGTATGGCGCCATAGCGTTCGACCCACGGAAGGTTGGGGCCGGCGGCGATGATTTTCTTGCCCTTAAGCTCGCTGACATCGCTCCATTCGAACTTGGTGCCGAGGCCGTAATTATCGAACCCGGTAATCGCGATCAGCTTCTGCTTATATTTTTTGTCGAGCATATCGTAGACTTCGGGATGCTCAGCCATGATCCGGCGTTTGACCTTAACCTGTTTCCGGATATCACCCGTGGTGAACGGCGTGAAATAATCCCAGTTCAGCGGCAGCAACTTCGCGCTTTCGAAGCAAACGCAATACCCACCGATATCGAGCAGGCCTTTTTCAACCGCTTCAAGGGTTTCATGGACCTTGGCGATTTTGCCGGCATAGGCGTGAATTATCCGCACCTTGTGCTTGGTTTCGGCCGCGACACGCTTGGTGATGTAGTCAGCCATGTGGTGTTCCATGTTACGCACATAGGCCACAGGCTTGCTCGGATGTCCCGAACCCATACGAAGCACATATGTTTTTGCATTGGCAATCGAGCCAAAGGTGAGCGAAGCGGCGATAACACCGGCCACACCCACTGAAGCTGTTGTAAGTTTTTTCAAAGCGAACCTCCCTTAAAGGCTGTTAAGTCCTGAGTTTTCTTTCGATCGTATCACATACCGGTCAGGGGCAAAAGACTAAGCCCCGTCAGATAAATGTCGTCAACCAACTGGCAATCCCCGGGAATACCCAGATCAAACCGGCCGTAATCAGCATGAGAATCCAGTAGGGAATAGATCCCCTGAATATTTCAGCCAGACTCACCCCGGAATCTGGAACGGCCCCCTTAACCACATACACCACCAGACCGAATGGCGGCGTCAGAAGTCCCGCCTCAATCAGCAGAATGCCGAAAATAGCAAACGCAAAGCCATCCATCCCGAGCAGCGGCGCAAAGGTCGCGAAAATTGGCACGGTCAACAGGATGATGGAAATCGAATCCAGGATCATGCCAAGCAAAAGCCAAAGCACAATCATCATCACGGCGATGCCGAACGCACCGATCCCCAAAGACAGCAGGGAATCCTTGATGATGGTCTGAATGTCGGCCAGCGCGAGGAAGCGCGAATACATACCGGCTGTTACCAGAAGAATCATGATCGGCGCGGACGTCTTGCCCGCATCGATGACGGCCTCGACGATCCCTTTCCAGCGCAGTCCCTTAATGATCGCCAGCACCATCGCGCAAAGCGCGCCGATGCCCGCAGCCTCGGTCGCAGTGAAGGCGCCACCCCAAATACCGCCAAGCACGATTGCGATCAAAAGAACCACACCGACCGTGGACACGATTTCGCCTGATGTTAGAGGCTCTTCTTCCTCTTCGGGTACGGCGGGCGCAAGGCTCGGATTCACGACAACGGCGCCAACCGTATACATAATGTATAGTAGCGACAGAATGATCCCGGGAATGATGCCGGCCACGAACAACTTGCCGATCGATTGTTCTGTAATAATACCCCAGACGATCAGCAGGACGCTGGGCGGGATAAGCATCCCCAGGCAAGCCGAGCCCGCGATTGAGCCCAGCGCAAATTCACGTTTGTACTTGAACTTCATCATCTCCGGATAAGCGATCCGGCTGAAAGCGGCGGCAGAGGCGATAGACGTGCCGGTCACCGCGGCAAACGCCGCGTTGCCTGTGACTGTCGCGACCGCAAGCCGGCCGGGAATTTTGCTGAGACCTTTATTAATAACTTTGTAGAGATCGCCTGCAGCCCCGCATTTGGCGACAAAATCCCCCATCAGCACAAATAGTGGAATTGTCGCAAAGACGTAGTGCCGCACAAGCTCATATGCTGCGCCACCAACCTGCGCCGATGCCAGATACATGTCTTCAAAGACAAAGTAGGTCCCGATCATCGCGGTCATGCCAAGGGCAAGAGCGATGTGAACACCTGCCAGTATCGCGACCAACATCCCGATCAGGGTAATGGCCATCAGGGCGTTCAGTTCCATTCGTCTACTCCGTCAGCAAATACGGGCTTACGCATAATTATATTTCTTCTGTCCCGCCGGATTCCGTCGCCTGGGCTCCCGGTGACGTATCTTTCCCTGCGGCCGCCCGCATCAACAGCAAAAAATAGATCAGCGTGATCAGGATCCCGGACCCGATAATGATTGTCCGTATCGGATAAACCGGGACTTCGAGCGCGCCAATTCCCTGGTATTCGCCGATCTCCCAACCTTTGATCATATCGGTCCAGCCGCCGACCGCGACGGCAATGAACAAAATCATCCCCAGTAAGTAAGCGACAGCATTCACCATGTGCCGCCAGCGCTTGTTCAGATGATCAAATGTGATCGTCGTCCGAAGCATGCTGCCGGTCAGGATCGCAAGCGGAATCTGCAGGAAAACGATCGCAGGGACCGAATTGGTAACAATCTCGTCTCCGCCAAGAAAAGTGCTGAAGACACCTCGTCCGGTGACTTCAACAAAGATTACAACCGCAATGAGCATCAGCCAGACCGCGGCGATGTAATTCAATGCCGTGCAAAATTTCTCAAGCGCGCGGTACATTACGCTTCCTCTCCTGTATTGCGGTTGAAAGTTATAATTCTTTCTTTGGTCCGCATGTTATCAGGGCTGCAACACTGTCAAATTCTAGTCGTTGCAGCCCAGAATTCAATTTATCGGTCGCTAATTTAAAACACAACCCGTCACGGCATAGGTATTTCTTGCTCGTTCTCGGGAACGTTCCAGCCGCGGCGGGTTGCCGGACGATCGAGAATTTCGAGATACCAGCGCCGCACATTCGGGAAATCGTTCAGGTCGACTGTCTGCCAGTCGAACCGGGCAACCCACGGCCACACTGCCATATCAGCGATCGTATATTCGTTGCAGGCGAGATAGGGCGACTTGCCAAGTCTTTCGTTCATCACGCCGTAGAGACGTTTGGTCTCATTCCGATAACGGTCTTCGGCATATTGCGCGATACCAGGATTGTATTTGGTAAAGTGATGGCACTGGCCGAACATGGGTCCGACCCCGCCCATCTGAAACATCAGCCATTCCATTGTCGACCATTTATCATCAGGATCCTGCGGCCAGAATTTGCCGGATTTGTCGGCGAGATACATCATGATAGCGCCCGATTCCATCAGCGATTTTCCGTTGTCGTTGTCGACAATCGCCGGAATTTTGTTATTGGGGCTGATTTTGAGGAAGTCCGGCGCGAACTGGTCGTCTTTGCCGATATTGATTGCGTGGGTCGTGTAGTCGAGCCCGCATTCTTCGAGCATGAGCGAAACTTTGCGCCCGTTCGGCGTGAACCAAGTATAGAGATCGATCACGTTGTGGTCTCCCTTTGTGGGGTTGTTTGCTGTGGTGAATTGAAAAACCCGGCTGCAGCGTCAGTCCGGAAGGTCGGATGCCATTATGTCTGCCGTGATATCCAATGCTTCTTCATTCGCGAAATTCAGCTCGACCTTCACGTCGTTGGGGTCCATCAGAAAAAGCTGAAACAGCCCCTGATCGTCGACCTGACGCTTCGTGTAGTCGATGCCCTTGGAATCGAGGTGCTTCATCATGTCTTTCAAACCGGTCGCGCGAAACGCGACGTGATCGACGACACCCGACCCGCTTGTCACGGTGGATTGCTGGCCCAGATATTTCATACGGTTTTCGGACACGTTCTTGCCGCCTTCAGCAAGATGCAGGACCGGCTCGTCCCCGAGATACATCCAGTGCACCGGCATCTTGAAGTCGGGATGAGGCCCCGAAACCATTCCAAGCACATCGGCATACCAATCGCGGGTACCGTCAAGATCTTCCGCCTGGATCAGAAAATGTTCCAAGTGAGTAAGTGGCATGATAACCCTCGTCTTTAGATTATCGATTATCGTAACGTATATTGAATAATTACGAAATGTATCAACGGCGCAGTCAGATTGAAAATGTCGGAAAAATTAACCTCGCAAGCCGAAAAGGATCGGCTATACCTCCATCGGAACAATCAAGGGATGATGAAAGATGACCGCCTACTGGCTGGCGCGCGCCAAGATCAATGACCACGACGAATACATGAAATATGCCACCAAGGTTCCGGCCATTCTGGAACAATTCAATGGCAAAATCCTGACCCGCGGCGGTAATCATAAGACCCTGGAAGGAAAAGATTATTTCGAACGTTTCGTTGTAATCGAATTTCCATCGATGGCGGATGCCGAAGCATGCTTCAACTCCGATGAATACAAAGCCGCGGCGACATTGCGCCGCCAAAACGGTGTCGGGGACAATGAGCTGACAATCGTCGGAGCCGGCGACCTGACACCCACTGCGTAAATCAATGCCACTTTCTGTAAGGAATTAGAATGACTGGATACGTTGTCGAACCCATGGATCTTCCCACGGTTGCCGTTGCCGGAACCGATGAGACTTTCCCTGTCCGCCGCATTTACTGCGTTGGCCGGAATTATGCTGAGCATGCCCGCGAAATGGGATCGGACCCGGATCGCGATCCGCCGTTTTTCTTTATGAAACCCAACAATACGATCATCCCCGACAATGCGGATTTCCCGTACCCGTCCAAATCCGAAAACGTGCACTACGAAATGGAACTCGTCGTCGCCATCGCCAAGGGCGGAAAGGATATCCCGCAGGCACAAGCGAACGATCACATCTACGGATATGCGTGCGGTCTGGACATGACGCGCCGCGATCTGCAGATCGGCATGCGCGAAAATGGCCGGCCCTGGGAAATCGGCAAGGCATTCGACGATTCAGCGCCCTGTGCCGAAATTCAACCGGCTTCGAAAATCGGTCATCCGTCGACCGGCGCCATCTGGTTGAAAGTCAACGGTGAGACCAAGCAAAGCGCCGATATCGCCGATTTGATCTGGAATGTGCCAGAAACCATCGAATACCTGTCGGGCCTGTTCGAACTGCAACCCGGCGATCTGATCTATTCCGGCACGCCCGCCGGTGTCGGCCCCATCGTGGCCGGCGACGTTATGGAAGGCCATATCGACGGCGTCGGCGACATCACCATCAAGGTCGTCTGAAGAAAGAAAACCAGCGGTGGGGACGAACGCGCCCCAACGAATTTAATTTATAACAAGGAAGGAAACGTCACTATGTCAGGACCCGTCATCAAAAAGCAGGACATCCTCGACGCGTGCGAAGGCATGCTGAGCAAGCAACTTTATATGGTGCATACATTCCCCGCGAATGGCATGGGACCGGTGATGGAAAACATCGAACCGCACCTGAAATTCCAGGTCGAGCTCGAAGAAAAAGGCATCATGTTCGGCGCCGGTCCTTTCTGGGACGACAATGAGGAACTCTGGGAAGGCGAAGGCATGGTCATCATTCGCGCCGGCTCTCTTGCCGAAGCCAAGGAAATCGCCGCCTCCGACCCCATGCATTCCAGCGGCGCGCGTGACTTCAAGGTCCGTCCCTGGTTGATGAACGAAGGCACCGTCACCGTGAAAATCCGTTACTCGGACGGATCCCGCGAAGTTATCTGATATTTGCGACCTCCCCGCCGCTTTGCGGCGGGGATAACCAAACCGCTACCGCGCACCGGATACGTTCAACACCGTGCCGCTGACATAGCTGGCTTCGTCCGAAAGTAGCCACACCACAGCGTTGGCGACTTCGCCCGGCTTTCCGACGCGCTGCATCGGCAGGCCGGGACCAACGGCTTCAACACGGCCCGGAGGCTGGATTTCAGTATCGATCACGCCCGGGCTGACCGCGCAAACGCGGACGCCTTCAGCAGAGACTTCCTGCGCGAGACCAAATGTGAAGCTATTGATCGCGCCTTTGCTCGCACCGTAGTGGACCGATGCCCCGGCTCCTCCAAGATCGGATGTGCGGGACGACAGATTGACGATCACGCCCCCCTTCCCGCCATGGGCAGTCGACATTCGGCGAACTGCCTCACGGGCACACAGGATCGATCCGACAACGTTGATCATCATGTGCCGCACGAGCCCATCACCATCGAGTTCGTCAACGCGGGCCAGCGGTTCCAGAATACCGGCGGAATTTACCAATCCTGTTACCTGGCCGAGCTCCGCATCGCAGGTCTCAAACAACCGAACGACATCCGCTTCAAGGGAGATATCGGCCTGCGCCGCGATACCCCGCTGCCCCGCCGCGATGACGTCGGCGACGACCGCTTCTGCCCGGGCCGCGTTTCCCTGGTAGTTCACACAGACGTCCCAACCGGCCTTTGCCGCTTTCACGGTGGTCTCCGCGCCGATCCCCCGGCCGCCGCCCGTCACCATCAATATTCCGCTCATCGGACACCTCATTTCCATTCGTTCCACGCACTCGACCAGCACGGGGAAGCCAAGTCAACAAACCCGGTTTGACTGCCGGCAACAAGACCATAACAATGCCCAAAAATGGGAGAACGCGCCTTGGAGGCCACACAGAAAATTGACGGCAACATCCGTCTGGCTGCCGATATCGGCGGGACGTTTACCGACATCGCCGCATTCAATCCGGAAACAGGGCGCCTGCATTTCGGCAAAACACTGTCGACACCGGACTCCCTGATCGACGGGATCGCCGACGGCGCCGGTAAAGCCGACGCGTCTTTTGCCGATGCCAGCATCTTCCTGCACGGCTCGACCGTTGCCATCAATACGATGCTCGAAAGGACAGGCGCGAAAACCGCTCTGTTGATCACTGAAGGCTTTCGCGACATATACGAAATCGGCCGGATCAACCGGCCCGATTCTTACAATCTATTTTTCCAGAAACACGACCCGCTGGTCGAACGGGCACTGCGGTTCGAAGTGCTCGAACGCATGTATGCCGAGGGCGAGGTCCACAAACCGCTCGACGAAGACCACGTTCGCGCGACCTGCAAAAAAATGCGCGACGAAGGAATCGAAGCCGTCGCGATCCTGCTGCTGCATTGCTATGCAAACCCGGCGCATGAACTGCGCGTCCGGGAAATTGTCGAGGAAGAACTGCCCGGCGTATTCGTATCCACTTCCCACGAGCTCAGCCAAGAATACCGCGAATTCGAGCGCTGCTCGACGGTGGTTGCCAACGCCTATATCGGTCCGCGGGTGAAAGGCTATATCGGCGGCATTAACGAGCGCATTCGTGCCGACGGGTTCGACGGATCGTTCCTGGTGGTTCAGTCCACCGGCGGTCTTTATGACGGCGATCAGGCCCAGCGTCAGTGTGTGCGTATGTTGGAATCCGGCCCCGCTGCCGGTGTAATCGGTACCCAGGCCCTGTGCGATGCACTCGGCATGGACAACGCCATCGCCTTCGATATGGGGGGTACAACCGCCAAGGCTGGCGTGATCCATCATGGCGAGGCATTGACGACGGGCAGCGCGCTGATCGGCGGTTATGAACGCGCCCTTCCGATCCAGATTGCGATGATGGATATCTTCGAAGTCGGCACCGGCGGCGGCTCCATCGCCCGTATCGTTGATGAAGGCGGCCTGCGGGTCGGCCCCCAAAGCGCCGGCGCCCAACCCGGGCCCGTCTGCTACGGT
>Ga0315316_10002753_pt1 | contig 12691 bp, 10 predicted proteins | sample M160m3416metaG_FD_203702 | JGI IMG/M metagenome (GOLD analysis project Ga0315316, IMG submission 203702) | Ammonia-oxidizing marine archaeal communities from Monterey Bay, California, United States - M1 60m 3416 | ecosystem: Environmental > Aquatic > Marine > Intertidal zone | place: USA...
TCGAAGGTATATTTTTTTCTGGAATAAGAGGAATGTTTGCAACCTTATAACCTCTGTTTGCTAAATATATTGAGGTTGGTGTTTTGCTGGTTCTGCTGATGCCCACCAATACAACATCTGAATTATCTAAATCTGATATTATTTTTCCGTCGTCATGAGCTATGGTAAACTGAACAGCTTCGATTCTTTTATAATATTCTTCGTCTAAAACATGCTGGCCGCTGGGTTTGTGGCTTGCTTCTTGTTTAAGTAATTTTGAAAAACCTGCTATTAAGTCACCTAAAACTTCAAAGCATGGAATATTATTTTTCTTTGTTTCTGTAATTAAATATTTTGCAAGACCGCTATCTACAATTGTGTATAAAATTATTATATTTTTTTCTGTTTTAGAATTAGAAATAATTTTATCTATTTGATTTTTGGTCCTTGTAAAAGAGTAATGGATAGTTTTACAATTAAAATTAGAAAATTGAGCTTTGATAGCTGAAAAAATTCTATCCAGCGTTTCGCCGGTTGAATCAGACACTTGATAAATTTGGTAAATCTTGTTCATATCCTTGTTGATAGTTTATCTAATGAGTAAATATTCATTTTTTTTTAATAATAACTGATTTTATTAAGAGAAATTAACAATAAATTAAGTGAGTTATATACGTTAGTAAAATATAAACAGATTATTATAAGAATTAACAAGCTATGAAATATATAATTAAATCAATAATTTATAACATATGTTAATAACAGGCATTATGGATAAACTGTATATAACTAATTATTACCGCTATTAACAAGACTAACTAATACTACTAACTTATTTAAATAATATATTAATGAACGATACATTGGGAAAATGCATTAAAGGGAAAAAAACTTCCTATACACCTATATGGTTTATGAGACAAGCTGGTAGGTATTTACCTGAGTTTAGAGAAATTAGAAAAAAAAACCCAGATTTTATAAAACTTTGTTTAAATCCCAATTTAGCTAGCGAAATTACGCTTCAACCATTAAAAAGATTTGATCTGGATGCAGCTATAATTTTTTCAGATATTTTAATGATTCCTTATGGGTTGGGACAGAATGTCGAATTTAAAAAAGGAGAAGGCCCAGTTTTAGGAGTATGTGAAGAAAAAAATATTTTAAGCACAGAAGAAGTAGATATTATAAAAAAAATTACACCAATTTATCAGGCAATAAAACAAGTTAAAAATAAAACAAAAAAAAATATAATAGGTTTTGTTGGAGCTCCCTGGACACTTCTTGTTTATATGCTCAATAAAAAATCCCCCAAAGAAAATTTTGATTTTAATTTTATAACAAAAGATAAATTATTAGTTAAAAAACTATTAGAAAAACTTATAAATACAATTATTTTTCATATTATTAAACAAATAGAAGCTGGCGCAAATGTTATTCAAATATTTGATTCTTGGGCCGGTTTATTACCGAAAAAAGATTTAGCAGAATATTGTTTTAATCCCACAAAAGAAATTTTAAGAAGAGTAAAAAAGTTTGGAGTACCAATTATTTGTTTTCCCAAAGGTATAAAAGAAAATTATTCTGATTTTTGTTCAATAGTAAAACCAGACTGTATAAGTATTGATTATAATGTAGATCCATTATGGATTAAGGAAAGAGCAAATGGAATACCAATACAGGGAGGGCTAGATCCTAAGATATTACTTACCGATAAGGAAAATATTAAAAAAAATGCTGAGAAATATCTAAATATATTTAAAGATTATCCTTATATATTTAATTTGGGTCATGGAGTTTTGCCAGAAATTAAACCTGAAATGATTGAATATTTAATTCAGATTGTTAGAAACAAGCAATAAAATGAAAAAGGCGGTTATACTATTTAATCTGGGCGGCCCTGATAAATTAGAAAGTGTAGAGCCTTTTCTATTTAACTTATTTAATGATCCTTCAATTATTAGCATTCCTACTATTTTTAGATATCCTTTAGCAAAATTAATTTCAAAAAGAAGAGCGCCAATTGCAAAGAATATTTATAGCGAAATTGGGAACAAATCACCAATTTTAGAATTGACTCAAGATCAAGCAAAAAGTTTAGAAAAAAGCTTGTCCACCAAAGGAGACTATAAATGTTTTATTACTATGCGTTGCTGGCATCCAAGAGCTGCAGATGTAATAAAAAAAGTTAGGGAATATAATCCTGATGAAATCATACTTCTACCTCTTTATCCTCAATACTCAGCATCAACTTCTGGATCTTCTATTAATGAATGGGGTGATTTGTGCAAAAAGGAAAGTTATCAGGTTAAAACGAAAACTATTTGTTGTTATCCCACAGAAAATAATTTCATCGAATCTCATGTAAGATTAATTAAAGAATCAATTAATAATTTAAAAAATAAAAACTTTAAACTTCTTTTTTCTGCCCATGGTTTACCTGAAAATAAAATAAAAAAAGGCGATCCTTATCAATGGCAAGTAGAACAAACTGTTCAGAGAATAATGTCTAAACTCAAAAATGAAAATTTAGATTATATAATAAGCTATCAAAGCCGTGTCGGCCCACTAAAGTGGATTGGTCCATCCACAGATGATATTATTGTAAAATATTCAAAAGAAAAAAAAGGCATTGTTATAGTGCCCATAGCATTTGTATCAGAACATTCAGAAACACTAGTAGAATTAGATATAGAATATAAAAAATTAGCTGAAAAAAATGGTTGCAGTTTTTACAAAAGAGTACCAGCATTAGGTATAGAGGAGAGTTTTATTAAAGGGCTTACGGAGTTAGTTTTACAAAAAGAAACAAGAGGAAATTTTGTTTCATCTGTAGTATGCCCCGATAAATATAAAAAATGTCCATGCTTAGCGCTGAAGAGATAGAAAATTATAAATCTAATGGAGCTATTTTTCTTAGAAAAAAGTTTGATGTTAGTTGGATTAAAAAGCTTAAGACGGGTATTAAAAAAGATATAAAAAATCCAAGTCCAAGATTTAAATCACACACGATACAGAAAAATATCCCAGCTTATTTAGAAGATTATTGGACATGGGATAGAATACCTGAGTTTAAAGATTTTGTATTCAACTCTCCTGTTTCTCAAATAGCTTCAGAATTAATGTCAGCTAAAAAAGTAAATCTATTGATGGATAATTGGTTTTTAAGAGAAGCAGGAGCAAAATCATCAACACCATTTCATCATGATATATCCTATTTTGATGTGGATGGAACTATGTGCATTTTATGGTTACCATTGGAGCCTACTGGTAAAGATGAAGGAGTTGCATGGGTTAGGGGTTCACATTTATGGGGTAAAATTTTTTTAAGGGTGCGTTTTACTGATGGTCACAAAGTAGAAGGAAAAGAATCTGTTATTAATGAAAAAAAATATGAAAGTCCTCCAGATATTGTAGGAAATAAAGATAAATATGAATTTTTAAAATGGGATTGTGAGTTAGGAGATTGTGTGATGTTTGATATTAGAACGCTTCATGGCACACTAAGTCCGTTCTTGCCCAAAAAAACTTTAAGTCGTTATACTTTGAGAGTAGCAAAAGAAGATACTAAAATTGATTATATAGGAGATTGGACAAGTTTTAATTATCGTAAAGCTATGCAAGATGCTGGTTATAAAAATGGGGATAAATTAGGTGGTGCCATGTTTCCACAGCTTTGGCCAAAATGAAAAAATAAAATAATGAACACATACCTATTATTTAAATCAATTCATCTAATCGCAGTTATTTCTTGGATGGCTGGCCTTTTGTATTTGCCTAGGATATTTGTTTATCATAGTGAGTCTGTCCGAGATAATAAGTCTGAAGATTTAAAAGAAACTTTTAAAGTAATGGAAAGAAGACTTCTTGTTTATATTATGAATCCAGCAATGATTGTATCTTGGATATTTGGAATATTGCTAATTCATACAATTGGTATGAATAATTTTGGTTCTATTTGGCTTCAGCTAAAGTTAGCTTTTGTTATTATTTTAACCATTTATCATTTCTTCTTATTTCAATGTTTGAGGAAATTTGCTGAGAATAGGAACACTTATTCCTCTAAATTTTATAGGATAATCAACGAAATACCGACGATTTTGTTAATAAGCATAGTACTTGTTGTAGTGTTTAAACCACTATGAGACTTGAAATTTTATAAAAAGCTATTATATTAACGTTACGTTTCTCATTAACAAATTACCCACATATGAATTTAGAAGAATTAAAAAAGAAGTCACCTGCAGAGCTCATAACGCATGCTGAAGAGTTGTCTATAGAAAATCCAAGCACTTTAAGAAAACAAGAAATCTTATTTGCAATATTAAAAAAACTTGCGCAAAAAAATGAACAAATTACTGGCGGAGGTGTGCTTGAAGTTTTGCAAGATGGATTTGGTTTTTTACGTGCTATTGAATCAAATTATTTGCCAGGACCCGATGATGTTTACGTTAGTCCAAGTCAAATAAGAAAATTTGGTTTGAGAACAGGTGATTCTGTTGAAGGCGAGATAAGAGCTCCTAAAGATCAGGAAAGATATTTTGCTCTTTTAAAAGTAGATAAAATAAATTTTGATAATCCAGAAAAAGCAAGAAATAAAATTGCATTTGATAATTTAACTCCGTTGTATCCTGATAAACAATTACGAATGGAAATAGAAACAACTAAAATTGAAAAAAAACCCGATTTAACTGCTAGGTTAATTGATTTGGTAAGTCCAATAGGTAAAGGTCAACGATCCTTAATTATTTCACCACCTAAAGCAGGTAAAACAATTATTTTACAAAATATAGCCCACTCAATAGCAGAAAACCATCCAGAGTGTTACTTGATGGTATTGCTTATTGATGAACGACCTGAAGAAGTGACTGATATGCAAAGATCAGTTAAAGGTGAAGTTATAAGTTCCACGTTTGATGAGCCGGCCGCAAGACACGTCGCTGTAGCTGAAATGGTTATTGAAAAAGCCAAAAGATTAACTGAGCACAAAAAGGATGTAATCATTCTTTTAGATTCTATAACAAGACTTGGCAGAGCCTACAATGCTGTGGTTCCAAGTTCAGGAAAAGTTTTAACTGGAGGTGTAGATGCAAATGCGCTTCAAAGACCTAAAAGATTTTTTGGCGCAGCCAGAAATATAGAACAAGGAGGCTCTCTTACAATAATTTCAACAGCATTAGTTGATACAGGCAGTAGAATGGATGAGGTAATATTTGAGGAATTTAAAGGTACAGGTAATAGTGAACTTATATTAGATCGTAAAATTTCTGATAAAAGAATTTTTCCTGCTATTGATATAACTAGATCAGGCACAAGAAGAGAAGAGTTGCTTTTTAAAAACGATGATTTGCTTAAAATGAACGTTTTAAGAAAAATATTGAGTTCAATGGGAACTATGGATGCAATCGAATTTCTTCTTTCTAAGTTAAGAAATACCAAAAATAATGCTGATTTCTTTGTATCAATGAATAAACCAAGTTAAATTTAATTAACTTAAGGTTTTTCGAATTCCAATAATGGACAATAAAAAACAATCTTTAAAAGAAGTTTTTACTGAAGCGCAGGAGTATTATAAAAAAAAAAATTTTAAAAAAGCTGAAATTTATTGTTATAAAATTCTTAGTATAGACCCCAATCATTTTAATTCATTATCTTTGCTATCTAATTTATTTGCCATCAATAGAGACTTTAATAAAGCAAAAGAACTTTTAGAAAAAGCAATAAAAATTCAGCCAGACAATACTACTATTTTAAATAACTTGGGCACCGCTTATAAAGAATTAGGTGACACTGAAAAAGCAATAACTTTTTATAAAAAAATTTTAGGCATTAATTCCAATCATACGAATGCTAACTATAATCTTGGTTTAATTTTTTATGGACTAAAAGAACTAAAAAAATCAAAAGAATATTTAGAAAGAACTGTTAAAATTCAGCCCAATTATGCGTTTGCTCATTTTAGTTTAGGAAATTTACAAAAAGAATTTAAGGAACTAAAAAAGGCAAAAGAATCTTTTCAAAAAGCAATTGAACTAAGACCTAATTTTGCAAGCGCACAAAATAATCTTGGGTTGATATTCAGCAATAGTGGTGATCCCGGTAGTGCCATGAAATGTTATAAAAAGGCTATAGAAATAGATCCAAAACATGCGGGAGCTTATAATAATCTAGGAAGATTGTATACAGAGACTGGCGAACTAGAAAAAGCGATTGCATCTCATAAAGAAGCAATAAAATTGGAGCCACAAAATTTAGTCCACATATATTATCTTAGTGAATTAGATAAAAGTTTTTTAAATTCTGAAGTAAAAAATAAAACCGAAAAAATTTTAAATCAAAAAAAAACATATAGAATAAATTTAGCTTATGGAAATTTTGTATTATCAAGGTACGAAAGAAAAGAAAAAAATTACCACAAAGAGTTTAACTATTTAATTAAAGCACACAAAAACTATTTTGAATTAAAAAAGGAAAAATTTGAATTAGGTGTTAGATATTGTTTTAATGATGTATTGCAAATATCAAAATTCTCAAAATTAAAAAATATAAATAGTAATAATAAAATTAAACCAATTTTTATAGTTGGTGTTCCAAGATGTGGTTCAACATTAATAGAAAAAATTATTAGTTCTGGTAAGGAATCTATTCCTATGGGCGAAGAGGTAGTTGCCCTTGAGCATTGTATTAATAATAAAGTACTTGAAAAAAAATCATTAGATTTAGGAGACGCCGAGAAATTCGGAAATGAATTAGTAAATATTTATAAAGATAAAGGTTTAATACATAAAAAAAGTAATTTTGTTTTTACTGATAAATCATTAAACAACTTTTTTTATTTGGAATTGATAAAGAATGTTTTCCCTGAAGCTAAAGTTATTAACTGTAGAAGAGAGACACTCTCGTCAATAATGTCAATTTTGCAAAACAATTTAACAGAATTAGCATGGGCGCATAATTTAGATAATATATTTAAATATTTTGATAACTATTTTGAAATCACTAGCATGTTCAAAAAAAAATATCCTGGCTATATTTATGATCTAGACTTTGAAGAATTTACTAAGGAGCCAGAAATTGAATCAAAAAAACTATTAAAATATTGTAATTTAACATGGGATGCAAAATGTTTAGAATTTTACAAAAGAAAAGATATAATTTCTAAAACAACAAGCCGTATACAAATAAGAAAACCAATTTTTAAAAATACTACAGAAAAATATTTGCCATATAAGAAATTTTTAGATGAATATGGAAAGAAATACTCTTGGTTCAATTAATAGATGACAATTTATGCTTTATCATCCGGATCCGGAATATCAGGGATAGCTGTAATAAGAGTTTCAGGTAAAAATACAGCTCAAGTAATCAAAAAATTAACTAGATCAAAATTACCACCTCCAAGAGTGGCTACCCTCAAAAAATTCAACAAAAATGGGCAAAAAAATCTAATCGACGAAGGTGTAATAATATGGTTTCCCGGCCCAAATAGCTATACAGGCGAGGATTTAGCAGAATTCCATGTTCATGGTAGCAGGGCAGTGATTAATGCAATGCATTCTGCTATTTCAAAAATAGGCAATTGTCGTCTAGCTGAACCCGGCGAGTTTACAAAGCTAGCTTTTCAAAACGGTAGAATTAATTTGCTAAAGGCTGAAAGTATTGCTGATCTTATTTTATCAGAAACTGAAATTCAAAGAAAACAGGCTCTTAAAATTATGAGTGGTCAATCATCAGATAAGTTCAATTCCTGGAGAAAAAAACTTTTAAAAATCTTATCGCACGTAGAAGCTAAAATTGATTTTCCTGAAGAAGATTTACCTCAAAACATTATGAAAGAAATACAAAAAACATCTAACACTGTTTTAAAAGAAATTAAAAAAACATTAAATGATCAAAAAGTTGGAGAAAGGATAAGAGAGGGTTTTAAAATAGCAATCTTAGGACCCCCTAATTCTGGTAAATCTAGCTTATTAAATTACCTTTCAAGACGTGATGTTGCTATCGTTTCCGAAACGGCTGGAACAACAAGAGATGTTATAGAAACTCATTTAAATCTCGACGGATATCCCGTGATAGTTTCTGATACAGCAGGAATTAGAAGCTCAAAAAATGAAATAGAAAAAAAAGGAATTAAAATAGCTTTAAATAGAGCTGAGGATGCAGATTTAAAGTTAGTGATCGTATCTGCAAAAAACGTTGATTTCACTACTGTTTTGAAGAAATTATTAACTAAAAACGCTATTTTAGTAGTAAATAAATCTGATTTGGTAAAAGGAAAGTTAAATAGTAAATTTAAAAAATACGAACATATTTTAATATCTATTAAAAAAGATTCAAATTTAAAAAAACTAATTACAAAGATAAAAAGTAAATTAAAAAATAAATTTACAACAACAGGAGATATTTTAATTACCAGAGAAAGACACAGGGAAAATTTAATTAATTGTCTTCATCATTTAGAGAAATTTCAAATGAAAAAATCAGTTCACGATTTTGATAAAGCTGCTGAGGACTTAAGACTGGCCACAAGGCATCTTGGAATGATAGTAGGAAAAGTAGATGTAGAGGAACTATTAGGCAGTATTTTTAGGGATTTTTGCATAGGCAAGTAGCAAAATAAAAACAAGCAAAACCTCAATAAAATCAACATTTTTTTAAATATTACTAATCTCTTATCTTGAAAATTAAGCCATCGCCTGTAAGTTAATTTTATGAATAAAGATTTAATTTTTGATGTTGCTGTTATAGGTGGAGGGCATGCAGGATGTGAAGCGGCCGCTGCCTCAGCTCGTATGGGTGTGAATACTGGTTTGTTCACTCATAAAATAGAAACTATAGGTGAGATGTCATGTAACCCTGCCATTGGCGGTTTGGGAAAAGGACATCTTGTAAAAGAGATAGACGCTCTAGATGGATTGATGGGTGTTGTAGCTGACAAATCTGGAATTCAATTTAGATTGCTAAATAGAAGCAGAGGTCCAGCTGTAAGAGGTCCCAGAACTCAATCAGATCGCACTTTATACAAAAAATACATGCAAAAAGCGCTGCTAAATTATTGTAATTTAAAGGTATTTTCAGACCCTGTAATTGAGTTCATTTTTGATAAAAATAAAGTAGTTGGGTTTCACACAAAGTCAGGAAAAAAAATAAATTGCAAAAAAATGATTTTAACAACAGGAACTTTTCTTAATGGTCTTATTCATATTGGTAATGAAAAAACTCCGGCAGGCCGACATAATGAAAAACCATCAATTGGTTTAAGTGAACAGTTAAAAAAATTTAAAATAAAATTAGGAAGATTAAAAACTGGGACCCCGCCAAGATTAGACGGGTCAACAATTAATTACGAAAATTTAGAAAAACAAGATGCTGACACTGATCCAGAATATTTTTCCTTTTTAACAAAAAAAACTTATAATAAACAAATTGCATGTAGCGTTACTTATACAAATCAAAAGGTTCATGAGATTATAAAAAAGAATCTAAAAAAAAGTGCAATGTATTCAGGAAGCATTAAGGGTGTTGGCCCAAGATACTGCCCATCTATTGAAGATAAAATTGTAAAATTTTCTGATAAGACAAGGCACCAAATTTTTTTAGAACCTGAAGGTTTAAATGACAAAACTGTTTATCCAAACGGCATTTCTACGTCTTTACCAGCCAATGTACAGGCTGAAATATTAAGTAAAATCAATGGGTTAGAGGAAACTAGAATAATAAGACCTGGATACGCTATCGAGTACGATTATGTTGACCCTAGAGAACTAAATTCTACTTTGGAAACAAAGAAAATTAAATCACTTTACCTAGCAGGCCAAATAAATGGGACAACAGGCTATGAAGAAGCTGCAGCCCAAGGCCTTATGGCGGGAATTAATGCTGCCTTAAAAATAAAAAAACAGGAACCATTAGTTTTAGATCGCGCTCAAGCCTACATAGGAGTCATGATAGATGATTTAGTCACAAAAGGAGTGGCCGAACCGTATCGTATGTTTACTTCCCGAGCTGAATATAGATTAAGTTTAAGAGCAGACAATGCTGATACGAGATTAACTCAAGTAGGAATTAATATTGGGTTAGTACAAGTGCAAAGATCTGAAATTTATACCAAAAAGATTAATAAAATTAATGAGTTAACTAATAGTTTAATGAGTCTTAAAATATCACCAAATGAAGCTGAAAAATTTAACATTAAAATTGCGAAAGATGGTGTTAAAAGGTCTGCCTTTGAAGTTTTATCTAGAGAAGGAGTTACATTTAATAAATTAAGGTCGATTTGGAGTAAAATACCCGAAGCATCAAGGGATGAGGAAGAACAAATTGAAATAAGTTCTCATTATTCAGGTTATTTGGAAAAACAAGAAGCTGATATTGTTTCATTTAGAAAAGATGAAAATTTGATAATACCTAAACACATTGATTATTCTAAATTAAGTGGCCTTTCTAATGAGGTTAAAAGCAAATTTAAGCTTATAAGGCCTAAAACCTTAGGTCAGGCTCTTAGAATTGATGGAATTACACCTGCAGCTGCATATATTTTGCTTTCACACGTCAAAAAAGGATCTAATAGGCTTAAAAAGGCATAGATGGATAAAACCATCCAGATAGATACATTTAGTAGATTTACTCAAGTTTCACGTGAAACAATCACAAGTTTAAAAAAATACGAAGATATATTAATTAAAACAAATAAAACGCTAAATTTAGTAGGAAAATCTACAATTAAAGATATATGGATAAGACATTTTCTAGATAGCGTCCAAGTAATTGATTTTATTGATAAAAATAGTAAAACGTTGGTAGACTTGGGTTCTGGGGCAGGTTTCCCGGGTTTAGTTTTAGCAATAGCTCTCAAAGACAGAAAAATTTCATTAAAAATAAAATTAATCGAAAAGAGTCCAAAAAAAATAAGATTTCTAAAAAGCATAATTAATGAACTACAGCTTAATGCTGAAGCTATAAATCAAAATGTTTTAGAAGAACCAATAAAATTTATTGATGATATATTTATTGCTAGAGCATTCAAACCATTAGAAATAATTCTACAACTTATACACAATAAAGCTAAAAACTGGAAAAAAATTTTTATTTTTCTGGGAAAAACTGGGAAAAACGAACTACTTCAAGCTTCTAAAATTTGGGATATTGAGTATAAGCAGAGGGTGAGTGTTACTAGTAGTGATTCGATCGTTATAGAAATTAATAGGTTAAAAAAAAAATAAATTGAAAAATACTCAAATTATTTCAGTAATAAATCAAAAGGGTGGAGTAGGAAAAACCACAACCGTCATCAACTTAGCGACTGCTCTTGCTTTTCGAAAAAAAAAAATTCTAGTTATTGATTTAGATCCACAGGGCAATGCTACAACAGGACTTGGTTTACGGAATGACGATGAGTCAAAAACGATTTATGATGTATTAAATGGAAATTCAAATTTTGAAAATACTATCAAGGATACTACAATAGATAATCTAAAACTAGTTTCCTCAAATGTAGATTTATCAGGTTTAGAAATTGAAACAGCTAGTGAAAATAGAAGAGCATTTTTACTTAAGGATAAAATAGAAAGTTTTATTAATAGTTCTAAAAATGATTTTTCATACATCTTTATTGATTGTCCACCTTCGCTAAGTTTGCTTACAATTATGTCTCTTGTAGTTGCAAATTCGTTAATTGTCCCTCTACAAGCTGAATTTTTCGCATTAGAAGGTTTAACACAATTAATAAAAACAATTGACAGAATTAAAATTAACCTAAATTCAGAATTAAAAATTAGAGGTGTTCTCTTAACAATGTTTGACAAAAGAAATAAACTTTCTGCTCAGGTAGAAGCAGATGCTAGAAAATTTTTAAATGAAAAAGTGTATCATACGGTTATACCAAGAAATGTAAGGCTTTCTGAGGCTCCATCGCACGGTATTCCTGTTTTAGTTTATGATAAAATGTGCACCGGAAGCATATCTTATTCTAATTTTGCAGAAGAATTTTTAAAGCAAGAAAATATATTGGAAAGCGCTGCTTAATTATGGAAAATCGATTAAAAAGAGGTTTGGGTCGTGGATTATCTTCTTTGTTGGGAGATAGTACTAAAAAAATTAATACGAACAAAATTTCAATAAAGGATATTAATAGAAATAAATTACAACCGAGGAAATACTTTGATAAATTAGCCTTACAGGAATTAACCAATTCTATAAAAGAACAGGGCGTTATTCAGCCGATAGTCGTTCGTCCTGATAAATCCTCAGATGGAAAATATGAAATTATAGCTGGTGAAAGAAGATGGTTAGCTTCACAAAATGCTGGTTTGCATGAAGTGCCAGTGGTTATTTTAGATATAGATGACGTTAAGTCATTAGAGTTTGCCATTGTTGAAAACGTGCAAAGACAAGATTTAAACCCAATTGAAGAAGCTAAGGGATATCAAAAATTAGTTGATGATTTTAATTATAATCAAGAAAAATTATCCCAATTCATAGGAAAAAGTAGAAGTTATATCGCTAACTCTTTAAGATTATTATCTCTGCCTATAGAAGTGCTTCAGATGGTTGAAAAGGGCAATTTGTCAGCAGGACATGCCAGAACATTAATTGGACTAAATAACTCAGCCGAAATCGCAAAAAAAATAATACAAAAAAAACTTTCAGTAAGACAAGCAGAGATATTAGCAAGACAATTTAGAAATAAAAAATTTAAACTTATTTCTAAAAAGGA
>Ga0315316_10002755_pt1 | contig 12687 bp, 7 predicted proteins | sample M160m3416metaG_FD_203702 | JGI IMG/M metagenome (GOLD analysis project Ga0315316, IMG submission 203702) | Ammonia-oxidizing marine archaeal communities from Monterey Bay, California, United States - M1 60m 3416 | ecosystem: Environmental > Aquatic > Marine > Intertidal zone | place: USA...
TTGAAATAAGAGTGGTGAGTCAGGTTGAGGTGTGTTGCCTTGTCGGTGGTTGCCTCATACTGGATTTCAAGCTCGTTCTGTACCGTCAACCAGTAGGTGACCTTACAGTTGAGGTTCCCCGGGTAACCCTCTTCACCATCGGGACTCAGGTAGCTGAACTCGATTCCGGCCCTGCCGACTCCCTTTACTTCCCTTGCCTTCCAGACCTTTTTATCAAGTCCCGCGACACCGCCGTGGAGGTGGTTGTCTCCATTATTGGTAGCCAGTTTGTATTCGGTGCCATCGATGGTGAAGCGTCCCTTGGCAATGCGGTTTGCATAGCGTCCGGTGATGCAGCCGAAATACGGGCTGGCTTCGATGTAGCTGGAGAGCTTGTCATAGCCCAATACCACATCGCCTGGCTGACCTTCGCGGTCAGGGACATGCAGTTCAGTGACAATGCCACCGTAATTAGTGATTTTTGCCTCCATCCCGCCGGGGTTTGAGAGCGTGTAGAGATCGACGGCTTGGCCGTCGCCGGTTTTGCCAAATGGAGCCTTGGTGATTTTCACTGTGCCACAGTTTGACAGCAAGATGGTTGCCAGGAAAGCGAAGAAAAGACGGGAAATATTAGCCATGCTGCTTTTCTAGCGGAATTTTCCACAGACTGCAAGCATATGAAAAAGGGGGTCCCGGGACCGAAATCCCAAGACCCCCAACCACACAAGGAGATTTTTTATCAATACTTCAGCGTAAAGCTTGGCTCAGAGGTCGGCTGAAGAGCTGATAGTTTCCCCTGTAAAGTTGATCCCGGGTTACCTGCATTCTGGAATGCAGCTCCTCAAGGTCACGTTCCTTGTCCTTGAGTTCCTCTGCGGAGCTTGGATTTTTTTCCTTGTGCGTATTTATCTGGTTCCAGAGCATGTCCGCGGTTTTGATTAATTTGTCGAGTTGCTCGCCATTTTTCCTGAGGCCCCGTTTTTCGATGACGATTTGCTCAATGAGGGCAAATTCCTGCTGCAACCACTGGAGAGCCTCACCCACGGCGTCAATGCCTCCGGCGAGGGAACCGTCCGGCCGGACACGCGGTAGCTTTGCCCTCGGAGAATCGCCCCGGAGGGGAATTTGTGAGATCGGTGTTTTAGAGAGCCCGCCACTCCTGGCATCAAGAATGGTGGGGGTGATAAAGATCAGCATGTTCTTGCGGGTGTGAGTCTTGGTGTCACTTTTAAAGCCATGCCTTAGAATCGGTATTCTACTCAGCAGCGGCAGGCCGGCACCTTCACGGGAATCAGAAGCTTCATCCAGACCTCCTATGGCAAGCGTGTAACCGCTTTCAACTTCCAGCGGAGCGGTGAAAACCCGCGAGCTTGCAACAGGGTAGGAATTGCCACCGATAATTTCAGAGCCGATGATGCTGGATACCGTGATCAATACCTGCAGGGATATACGGCCATCCTCAAGGCGCTTGGGTAGAACGTTAATACTTGTTCCTATTGGAAGGTAGGTAACCGATGATGTGGTTGTTCCGCCTACCCCGGGCGTGGTGCTTGATTGTGCTGAAAGAACGGGTTGGTTGACGACGCTCTGGATGGCAACCTCACGGTTGTTGCGGGTGAGCACCCTGGGGTAACTGACAGTGGTTGTCTGGCGATCCTTGATCAGTGCCATGACCTTAGCCTGAACGTCAGGGGCACTAAGGATTGCAGTCATTGGCAGTTGAGTGTTCCTGATGCGGGAAAGGTCCACGTTGGTGGTCATGTCCGAGAGGCTCAGCCCGTAGCCGCCATCCATTGTACCGGACCAATCAACACCCATTTGCTTGCGCGGGTCCTTGGTTGTTTCGAAGAATTTCACCTCAACTGCGATGAGAGGCTGCGGCTGGTCGATGGTCTCGAGATATTTTTCCACCAACTGGTGCTGTTGCCGGGTTGCCACGACAAACAGGGAATTGGTGTCTGAGTTCCACAAGACTTGCCCACTGCCCGCTGTCGATGACGCATTTGCCGTGATGACGCGTGCTGCAGAGGGGGTATTAGTGCCTGTCCCTGTCTGCAGCGGACCGAAGTTGCCAACGGTATTGATACCCGGGGCAATGAAAGCGTTCATTCCGGAAGTGCGTATGCCGACTATTCCCTTGATTGCCTCGACCAATTTGTCAGCACTGGTGGAAAACACTCCTGCACTTCCGCCCAGCCCAAGGCCGCCGATTCCACTGGCCGCGGGATTGCCGGCTCCTCCGCCCGAGGTGCCCCCAAGTCCTCCCCCTGAGCTGCCGAAGCTGCCGGCTGCGCTTGCACCCAGTGAGCTGCTGGAGGATCCTGATTTGCCGCCGCCTTTCAACTCGGCAGTGTTAAAACGGACACGATAAGAGCGCGCAATGAGCGCGGTGTCATTGAAAGGGCGCATATGCCAGACATTGTCTTCAAAGACAAGGGCAACGCCATTCATCCTTGATATGGTCTCAAGCGCGGAGAAGGGGCTCTTGTTGAGGGAGAAAGTGATAAGCTTGGTATCCTGGTCGCCGTCCTCAGGCAAGGCGACAAAATCAATCTCCGCATCGTCGGCAAGGAAGCGCAGAACATCTCTCACGGAGGCACGGTTGAAGTCATAGTTTTTCTCGGGTGCCTGACGGAGGGCAACGGCAGCAGCCTCATAGGCTGCCGAGGTTTCCAGGCTCGAGCTGATAATTTCCTTCGCCATGGCAGAGGGCCACAGGGTGAGGAGAATCGTCGGGGCAATGATTAACGCTGATCTGGCCGCACCGGGCACAGTTCGCAGTTGTTTGCGTGTGGTTGCAAATTTCATGGGTCTTCTTGTGTGGTGGTGGACTCCAACCATGAGCCTTGAGTCCAATAAATTTATAAACTATGTATAAATATCATAAAAGGCAACTGATTTTAGCGGTAAATCTATAATTACTATAACACCAGGCTTGTGAGAGTTTCCCCCTTTTTTCAGCGCAGTTTCAATCACTTGCCGGCCTTTGGCGGATTCATACCCGGCACTGGGGAAAATTGGCGGGTCACCGAAATTTTGGCGGTCAACAATCCCGGGAGATACCCAGTATGGACTAAGGATCGTTGGCAGTGGTCAATTTCTGCAGCATCCGGTTGAGGAGGACAAGGCTGGCCACCGCATCAAAAAGGGCATCGTGCCAGCTTAACCCCGGGCACAGCACTGAGACTTCTTCCTCAAGGTCAAGTTGTTGCAAAAGGGCCCCAAGCGAGTGGTCCTTAAGATTGGGCAGGTATTTCCTTGCCAATTGAAGGGTATCCACCCAAGGAGCGAAGCCATGCATGGGAAATGCCCTGAGGAAGCGTTTCTCGGTACCGGCACCGTGAGCGACAACCACCCGGCCCTGTAGGGAATCCCTGATGGTCGGCCAGAGGCTCAACAGCGACGGTGCTCCTTCCAGTTCTTCATCCTTGATCCTATGAACGGCGCGTGCTGCATTGGAGATTGCCCTAGGCTTGGCAGGCTGGATGAAACTTCTGACGAAATGATCGGGGCAAATTTCAGTTCCCTCCATTAGAGCGATGCCTACCTGGATGGGCTCATCCCCGCCGCCTTCCAGATAGCCGGTCGATTCAAAATCGATTGCCGCGAAATCCATCGTTTCTAATAGTTGCTTCTAGCTGACGGGCCATCACCAGGCCAATATCGTTTTGCCTCGTGTTCTGGCGGGCACTTCTGGCGATCAGTTATCATGGTAAACTGGCAAATTAAGAGCCTGCAGGCAATGATTGAACAAAATTCATCGGTTTTTTTCTAATTAGCGTATAATTTACTCACAGGTGGTTGCTGTTCTGCCGAAAAGCAGCGGTAGTAGCCTACTTCACTCCATGCGACAGAAATCGACAATATATACCGCTGCCGTTGCTGGGGCGGTATTGGCGCTTCTGGGCTTCCTTTACTTGTTTTACTTTGCTCCCAAGGGGGACAGGATGGGTGTTGCGGGGACCGGCGATCTGGGCCTGTTGGACAATGGCGAGAGTGTAGCGGATCTGAAGAGGGCCATGCTGCCCGATGGAGGTGAGGATGCCGACGAGGGCCTGCCTTTCCCCGGCTTTGCCAATCGAGTTATCAGGCGCATGCTGGCTGCCCTGCTTTCCGATCCTGCTGCAATCGGAAAAGAGGCTGTGCTCACCTTCAACTCTGAGGAAGCCTATCGCCGCTTTCTGGATTCTTTATCAGGGCGCAATTTGCGTTTACTTGGAAGTTCTGATCAGCTCCGCTCGGTGCGTCTCGGTTTTGATCGCTATGAGGACTTTGCTAACGAGCTTGCCACGCTGGATCCCTCGGAAACAGCTTCTGATATAAACTATATAGTGAGCCTTCCGCTTCCACCGGAACACAGGAACTCACCGGGAGCCGGATCGGATGCCGTCCCCTTTGGGCGTAATGCCCTTTTGAGTCTCGGCATCAATGGCGACAATGCTTCCTTTGGGCAGGGTGTGGTTGTGGCGGTCCTTGATAGTGGGATTCAGGATCATGTCGCCTTTAGTGGAAAGGCCATCAGGGAATTTGATTATGTTCGTGACGGCAATGGCAATCTCATTCCAATAGATATTGAAAATGGTCACGGGACAGCGGTGGCCTCAATTATTGCCGGCAGTGATTCCCGTTTGCCCGGGGTGGCTCCAGCAGCAGAACTGATCAGCTACAGGATTCTTGATAACGAGGGCTATACCAACAGTTTCACCCTTGCGGAGGCGATCGTCAGTGCGGCTGACGCAGGTGCTGACATTATTAATGTCAGCCTGGGTTCCTCCGGTGACAGTTCCCTGGTAAGGCAGGCGGTGGAGTATGCGGGTTCTCAAGGCGCCCTGATTGTCGCGGCAACGGGTAATGACGGCTTGAACCAAGTGACCTATCCTGCTGCCATCGAGGGAGTGATTGCAGTCAGTGCTATTGACGCTAGGGGAGAGCATCTGGACTTCGCGAATTCAGGAACCAGCCTTGAGTCCGGAGGGATGGCGGCTCCCGGATATGGTGTGGTTGCGGCCTGGCCGGATGGGCAGGCGAGTAATTTCAGCGGCACGAGCGCAAGCACGCCGTATGTCAGTGGCGCCATTGCAGCAGTGATGTCGGAAAATTCCGGCATGTCAGCCCAAGCTGCATATCAGCTTCTGATGAATCATTCCAATGAGGCTGGAGCTCCGGGAGCGGATTCGCTCTATGGCAGCGGCAACCTGAATATTGGCCGTGTCCTGGACAGGAATACTCAGGGCATTGTGGATGTGGCAGTTGCAAGTTACTATTACGACCCGGTGCTTGCGGTGTCTAATGGTACTGAGAATATTGCCCAGGTTATCGTCGAGAATCGCGGCACTGCAGCCTTGCACAATGTGTCGGTAGACATTGATTCCGGAGATGGCTCGCGCACCTATAATGTGGCATTCATCCCGGCCGGTGAAACCTACCTGATACCGACACCGATCAATGTGGCGGCCGGAAGATCGGCGGGTGAACTGGAGGTCTCGGCGACGGCCAGTGTTAACCCAAGCCTCAACGACCCGGACCGGGATCCGGGTGACAACAGTTTATCCACCAGGATTGAATTCCTGGAACAGGTGGCTCCCTAGGTGTAAATTTCCCCGCCGCTATTGGCGAATTCCTTGGCCTTCTCCTCCATTCCGGCAGCAATTGCCTCCTCGGTCTCGAGCCCGTGCTCGGCGGCATATTGACGCACTTCATCGGAGATTTTCATGGAGCAGAAAGTGGGGCCGCACATGCTACAGAAGTGCGCCGTTTTGGCACCCTCCTTGGGCAGGGTTTCATCGTGATATTCGCGGGCCCTGTCCGGGTCCAGCCCGAGGTTAAACTGGTCATCCCAGCGGAATTCAAAACGCGCCTTTGAAATGGCGTTGTCGCGTTCCTGTGCGGCAGGATGTCCCTTGGCGAGATCCGCGGCATGAGCGGCGATCTTGTAGGTGATGACTCCCTCGCGAACGTCATCACGGTCAGGTAATCCCAAGTGTTCCTTAGGTGTCACATAGCAAAGCATGGCGCATCCGTACCAGCCGATCATGGCAGCTCCTATTCCGCTGGTAATATGGTCGTAGGCAGGGGCGATGTCAGTGGTGAGGGGGCCGAGGGTATAGAAGGGGGCCTCGTGGCACCATTCCAGCTGCTTCTCCATGTTTTCCTGGATCATGTGCATAGGGACGTGACCGGGACCCTCGTTCATGACTTGCACGCCCTTTGCCCAGGCCCGTTCGGTAAGTTCACCCTGCACCTTCAACTCGGCAAACTGCGCATAGTCATTGGCATCAGCGATCGATCCCGGACGTAGCCCGTCACCGATTGAGAAGCTCACATCATAGGCGGCCATGATATCGCAGATGTCATCCCAATGGGTATACAGGAAGTTTTCCTTGTGGTGCGAGAGGCACCATTTTGCCATGATTGAACCACCACGGCTGACGATTCCGGTCATGCGTGTGGCTGTGCTTGGGACGAAGCGCAGCAGGACTCCGGCGTGGATGGTGAAGTAGTCAACGCCTTGCTCGGCCTGTTCAATCAGGGTGTCCCTGAAGACCTCCCATGAGAGGTCCTCAATGCGTCCCTTTACCTTCTCGAGTGCCTGGTACATGGGAACTGTCCCGATGGGGACCGGGGAGTTGCGGATGATCCATTCACGTGTGGCATGAATATTCTTCCCGGTGGACAGGTCCATCACCGTGTCGGCTCCCCATTTTGTGCCCCAGCGCATTTTCTCCACCTCTTCCTCAATGGAGGAAGAGACAGCGGAGTTACCGATGTTGGCATTGATTTTCACGAGGAAATTGCGGCCGATAATCATCGGTTCACTTTCCGGGTGGTTAATGTTAGAGGGGATGATGGCCCGCCCTCGTGCAACTTCTTCACGGACAAACTCAGCGGTAATGAATTCCGGTGTTTTCGCTCCCCATGATTGACCGGGGTGCTCGAAGTTCATGGCGTTACGGGGGTCGCGAGAACCGTCCTTGAGCGCCTGGTATGCAGCTTCTCTGCCGAGGTTTTCCCTGATGGCGATATATTCCATTTCGGGAGTGATGATACCTTCCCGGGCGTAGTGCATCTGGGTCACGGGGGTACCCTTCGTGCCGCGCAGGGGGTTGCGCTTGAGACCGGGATATTCAATGAGGCGGTCCTTGTCTGATTTTCCCTGGTTGTATTGCTCTGCGTGTTGATCAGAAAGGTATCCGTTGTCCTCTGGTTTTGTGCGCCGGCCGTCGTATTCCTCGACATCGCCACGGGCAAGAATCCATTCCCGGCGAAGGGCCGGCAGTCCCATGGTGACGTTGCCCTGGTATTGCGGGTCGCCCCATGGACCGGAGGTATCGTAGACACGGACAGGTTGGTTTTGCTCCACCCGTCCATTGGGATGTGTGGTCTCTGAGAGTGAAATTTCCCGTATTGGCACCCGTAGCTCAGGGTGAATTTTCCCCTGAAGGTAAATGCGTTCACTGTTGGGGAAGGTGGCATCATCCTTGATGGATTCCGGTTTCGTGATCATGTGCAGAAGAAGGTGGCTTGGTTGTGGAATGTTCTGTTAAAAATGAAAAAGGCTGCACCTTTGTCTACGAATGGCAGCCTCTTTAGGGGGAGATCGCCTGTTGGTTATCTCCCTTTCAAAAAAAACTCCCTTCGCCGGCATTACCCGTTTCAGGTTCAAAGGGTGTCGTGACCCTGGGTAACGACTCTCAGCTGATCGGGCAGCACCCCTGTTTTATTATATCGCTGTGATCGTAGGGTGCAGGCAGTGGGGCGTCAAAGCCATTCGGCGGCAGGACTCTTTTTTTTGCCTTTTCCTATGCTTTGGCCTGCCCCAGCAGGTGCTCAAGTGCCCCGGCGAGTTCGGGATGGCGCAGCTTGTAGTCAAGGTCAATGAGCCGCCTTGAGTAGACGGGCAGGTCCGCAAGCACGGTATCGTTGGCCATTTCCCCGAAAAGTATCCTGACAAGCAATGCGGGAACCGGGAAAATGGCGGGTCTGCGCAGGGCCCTTGCCAGCTGTTTTGTAAAGTTACTGTTACTCACGGGTTTTTGGGCCACTGCATTGACTGCTCCCTGCCACCGCTCATCGCCCAGTGCGTGTTCAATCATGCCGGTGAGGTCATCAATGGTGATCCAGCCTGTCCTTTGCCTGCCGTTTCCAATCCTTCCTCCAAGGCCAAGCCTGAAGGGAGTTATCATTTTCTTCAGAGCGCCGCCGGCAGGTGTGAGTACCATGCCGATGCGCAGCCGGCAGACCCGTATGCCTGCCTGCCCGGCGGGGAAGGTGGCCTGCTCCCACTTCTGGCAAACCTCTGAAAGGAATCCTGTGCCGGCAGGGGAGTCCTCGTCAATCCTCTCGCTGTCCGTGTGGGTTCCATAATAGTTGATGCCTGATGCCGAGACCAGGACCCCGGGAGGTTCGGCCATGGCGGCGAGGGCATCAGATAGGAGTCGTGTACCGTTTTTCCGGCTGGAGAGGATTCGCTCTTTCTTACGGTGCGTCCACCTGCCCTCTGCGATGTTTTCACCGGCAAGGTGGACTACCCCGTTGAGTTTCCCGGCCCCGGAGAGGTCGAGTTGATCAGCTTCGGGGTTCCACTCGATATCACTTTCCCTGCTGGCGTGTCGGGTCAGGCGGAGGATTTCATGACCGCGTGCTTCAAGCAGGGGTATTAGCGCATTGCCAATGAGCCCGGTAGCACCCGTTACCAGGATACGCATTGGCTGTGGGGTATCTCTCCGCTTGGGGGAGATGCTGCCGGATTGCTCGCTGGTTTGTTCCTGCAATGATAGTACGTGGCTGGAAGTATCCCGGATTGCGCCGGGCACCTTGTGATTCGTATAGGATTATACGTTTCCTGCCGAGATCCGGATTCCTGTCATTAAAAAATAAGGCAGCCTTAGTGGCGCCAACTGCCGGGCTTCAGGATTTTTCCAGGATCCAGATGTTCCGATAGCGCACAGGGTTGCTGTGATTCTGCAGGTGAATTCCCCCCTGGGTAGAGTTCTTCCGCAACTTAACCTTGTCGTGGATAACGACGCCGTTGTGCTTGACGGTCATGACCGGGGGTTGGCCGTTTTTGGCAGCTTGGAATTCCACGTCATAGGTCTGCCAGCGAAGGGGCGGGTAACACATGTTCTCATCCGGGCGCTTCCACTTGTAGAGACCGCCGCACTCATTGGATTGGCCGGAAAGTCCAAAAGAGTCGAGCATTTGTGTTTCAGTGCCCAGCAGGTACATGCCGCTGTTGGCTCGTCCCTGTCCACGAGCCTTCGGCATGTAGGGAAGCCGGAACTCGATATGCAGGGTAAAGTTCTTGAAGTCATTGCGTGCGGAATTAACCCCTTCCATAAGCAGTCCGTCCGCGGTTTTCCTGGCACCTTTTTTCCAGTGGTCCAGGGATGTTCCGTTAAACAGCTCGATGGCACCCTTTGGCGGCTTGAGGCCAAGGGTGGCGCTTTCACGGTTTACGCGTTTTAATACGCCTAAGGATTTCCCATCAGGGCCCTTGATAGTGAGACTGTCTCCCTTCAGTACTCCGGTGGCCTTGCTGTCTTCCTCGGTGAATGTGACCGATCCGTCTGCGGCTTTGTTGGCCTCGGACTGGGAGCGCTCGCCCTTGTCCCAGCCTGCTCCCGGAAGCCCTCCCTCAAAGCCCACGGCCCTGAACTTGCCGTTGCCCAGGGCGATGACCTGGATGCCGACCTTGGATACAGTTCCCTCGCTTTGGGTGTAACTGCCTGAAAATTCACCCTGGACTGCGAAGTCGGGATCCTCCTGCGCGTCCTTGATGGTTGCATAGGCACCCTTTTTGTCAGGGGCACCGATGGCCATGAAGCCGAGGCTTAAGCTCAGTGTCGTGATAGCGGATAATGTTTTCATGGATTTGTGTGTTTGGAATTACTTGATGGACTTTAGATACGTAACGAGGTCGGCAATGTCCTGCTCGCTGAGGCCCTGCTGGGCGGCCGAGAGCATGAGTGATCCTGCGAGCTTGCCCTGGCTCTTGACCCTGCTTTTCGGGACGGTCTGGGTCAGTCCGCCCATGGATTGTATGACGAGGGGGTCTCCTGCTGAAAGCAGCCTTCCCTGGATCTTGACGTCATCCTTGGTCTCGATCTGGTAGCTGTCGTAACCATGGGAAATGTCGGCTGCCGGGTTGATGATTGCCTGTGCGATGACCTCAGTGGTCTGGGTTTTCCCGTAATCGGTAAGGTTGGGCCCATACTCGATGCCCGTGCCGTCGATATGGTGGCACATGTAACACCTTGCTGCGACGGTCTTGCCGCGTGCCGCATCTCCCTTGAGGGCGAGGATTTCCTTTATGGGCTTGTAGGTCCGTTCGACCGGTGGCGGCAACACGGACGGGACCAGCTTGACCTGCCTGGGGTCGTAGATATTACGCGAAGTGAGTGAGCGTATGATGTTGTGTTCCTTCCAGCGGTGGTTCTTGTTGTTCAACAGCCACCAGAGGGCTTCAGCCTTGGCCCGCCCGGTACCCTTCTCGGCAAGGGTGAGCATGGTGTCCGCCCCGGCTTTCGTGGAAATAAATGCGAGCGCGACCACGGCGGCTTTCCTCTGGGCATCGGACACGCCGGCAGCCATTGCCCGCATGGCAAGCATGGGGGCGGATTTTTCAGGGTGCAGTCTCCAGACGATGTTGGCGAAGGCGGTGGTCCACTTGGCAGGGTCAGCATCACCTATGGCCCGGCCGATGGCATTGTAGGACTTGGTTTCTTTGCCGGTGCAGGCGATACCGAGTGCATCAAGGTAGGTGCGGTCTATCCCGTCGTAGCCCTTGGCAAGTTCAACAATGTGATCAAGTGCCTGTTCTACAGGCACATCGCGGAGCGAGGTTGCCAACTCACGCCTTACGGCGGGATCCGGGTCCTTGGCGAGCGTTGTTGCCAATGGCAGGACGTCCTGGCCGGAGCGGCGCAGGGCACGGAGGGCAGCCAGGCGCAGGCGCGCATTGTCGCCTGCCAGGACCTTCTTAGTGGCGGCGATCCCGGCTTCGCCGAGGTGGGGAAGCAGGAACACGGCGCGCGCGGCGACATAGGACTTACTTTCCTTAAAGAGGGTTTCAACGGCAGGCAGGGCATCGGCACCCTTTGCCTTGAGGCGTGTGAAGCCGAGGTTTCGGACATTCACCGCGTTGCTTTTGAGTGCGGTGACCTGTCCGGCGATGCTTTCCAGATCGAGCTTGGGTATTGATGGCTTGAAGCCCTTGGGAGCAACACGGTAGATGGCTCCTGACAGGGTGTTGTCGTGATCGGCGTGTCCACCAACGCGGGCATCATACCAATCGGCAACGTAGACTGCCCCGTCAGCACCGACCATCACGTCTGAGGGGCGGAACAGGGTCTTTTCCTCCTTGTTGGTGCGGCCTCCCTTGAAGTCGGTGCCGGCGAATTCCTCCTCGGCATTGGTGGTGAGGAAATTAAAGCGTTCGAGCTTGAACCCCGCCCCTTCAGGAACAGGCAGGTAGCCGAATACCGTATTGCGTGCGGGCTCACAGCTGAGCAAGAGGCCATTGCCATAGTTGCCATCAAGGGCGCCTCCCTCGTAGTAGCAGATACCGGTGGGTGAGCCACCGCCATAGACATCACCTGCAGGCATTGTGCCGGGATCCTCCTGGCGCCATTCCGCGATTGCGGTGGTCTGCCCGGGCCGGCGTTCTGATCCCCAGCTTCGCTTACCGTCAGCGGAGCAGAACCCGGCGTTGCCGTATTCAAGGAGGAAGCTGGTGCGACATGCCGGGGGATCATCATTATCATTCTGGAAGACATCACCGAAGGAGGTGATGGTTTGCTCGTAGCTGTTGCGGAAATTATGTCCAATCACCTCGGCGTTGGTTCCGTCCGGGTTCATGCGGTAGGCGGCAGCACCGATCCACACGTGGCCGTCATCACTTTTCTGTCCGGCGATCTGCCGCATCTGGTAGGCGCTTCCCAGGCGGAAGGTCTTGCCGGACTTGTCGGTGAACTGGGAACCGCAGTTGCCGTGGTTCCAATACCACTTGCCGTCAGGTCCGACGGTCACCGAGTGAAGTGAGTGGTCATGCTGCTTGCTGTTAAATCCCGAGAGGAGCACTTCCCGCTTGTCGATATCGGGATCAAACTTGAGGTTACGGTCGACGTCGGTGTAGATGACCATCTCCGGGGTCATTGAGACGACGATCTTGTTGTCAATCACCGCGACGCCGAGGGGGGCGGTGAGGAATTTTTCCTGGACGAAGGTATGAGCCTTGTCGGCCTTGCCGTCACCAGTGCTGTCCTGCAGGACAACGATGCGGTCACCTTCTGGTTTGCGTCCCCCGTGGCGCCGGTAATTGACTCCTTCAGCAACCCAGATGCGCCCGTCCTTGTCGACATCCATGTTGGTGGGATTGAAGAGCATTGGCGATTGTGCCCACAGCGTGACTTCCAGTTCCCCATGGGCCTTGAAGAGCTCAAGGGGCACGGTTTTGTGTTCTGCGGCGGCTGATGTCGCGAGGGCGATTGTTGCCGTCAGGAATAATAATGGCTTAAAATGGCGATTCATTGCTCTAGAACGTTGATTTGAAAGGCAATCTCACACAATCCATAAATTCACTCCAGGGCGAAATAATCCGCTTGCGCCCTTTCCAACAACTACGCATATTCACCGCCCGGCAAAAATCCTGCGTAGCTCAGCGGTAGAGCGGGTGGCTGTTAACCACTAGGTCGTTGGTTCGAATCCAAC
>Ga0315316_10002759_pt1 | contig 12675 bp, 13 predicted proteins | sample M160m3416metaG_FD_203702 | JGI IMG/M metagenome (GOLD analysis project Ga0315316, IMG submission 203702) | Ammonia-oxidizing marine archaeal communities from Monterey Bay, California, United States - M1 60m 3416 | ecosystem: Environmental > Aquatic > Marine > Intertidal zone | place: USA...
AGCTGACCCTGGTGGAGAAGCTGAGTAGTTTTAACCAAATGATTTTTACTAATTGTCTGGCAACGCCGAATTTTTGGTCCGTTGCTTCGCAATGGAGAATGTAACATGGTTTTTGGACGCAAAAAAAAGCAAGACCAAGCAGATGCAATCATGGACGCAGTGCTTAAAGCTTCGGGCGAGACGGATCTCACAGCCGATCCATCTGCGACACCGAACGTCATTAGCAAGAAATCTACTATAGTAACAAAAAGCAAATCCAAGCCGGTTTCTGACAACCTATTTATCGTCCATGCAGAGAAGATCGCTCTGACTGTCGCTGTATTATTATCAGGCTACCTCATATACGCTGGGATGGGTGCCGGAGTTAATGATCTCGGTAAACGATTCGAAAAAAATGGGAGCCAACTCGATGATCAAATTACCAAAGCTAATACCACGATCACCGAAGGAAAGTGGGAGAAGGAACAAGCTAATTACCTTATGGCAAGCTATGAAGCTCGCGCCAAGAATAGTCAAATGACAATCAACGCGGACAACTACTCTCCCGATCAACTATTCAATCCCCCAATCAACCGGATCATTACCCGACGCGAAGATCCCCAGTTGTACCCAGTGATGGATATTCGTACTTTTGCGCTAACTGGGCCAGTAGCCTATATTTTGGGGGAAAATGAACAAGACCCCACAGCAGACGACGAACCAGCTCAGGAAGTGATCGAAGAAAAGAAACCCATTCGTAAATCACCCAAACGAAGGGACGATGCTGCCTTTGGCATGGAAGGCGGCATGGAAGGCGGCATGGAAGGAGGCATGGAAGATATGCCTGGTATGGGCGGCATGATGGGTGACATGGATGGAGCGATGAATGATGCGGAAGGGGCAATCCGTAAACTCCGCAGCGATCGCGGCCAAATACTAGGCTATCGCCCCACTGGTGGAAACACTGGTGGCATGGGTGGTGGCATGGGTGGTGGCATGGGTGGTATGGAAGACATGACTGGTATGGGTGGAATGATGGGCGGCATGGAAGGCGGCATGGAAGGCGGCGACGGCACCGATGATGGCGGCACTAGTCAATTAACCGGTAACAAGCCAATAGGAACTCCAGTCGCTCGAGCACGCACAATGGTCGCCGGTACAGCACTCGTGCCCTTTAAACAACAATTTGATGAATTTGAACGTGCACTGGCTATGCGATCAGGGTACGACGGACTGCGTGATCAACCTGATTACGTATTTATGTACGTCGAACGTGTCGATGTAACAAACGATCCTACGCAAGTCGTCGATGAAGAACAGTGGCAACGAATTCTACATACTAATGCACACCGCAACGAACAAAAGAAATGGCACAGTACCGCGACGGAAATTGTCGCGTCGTCATACTTAAACCAATACATTTCACTGCAATGCCCGCCGGTCATGGTGCGCGACCTCGATAACTTATTACGACATCCAGAAATACCACTGGCAGGTATGACGATTGCAAAACCTGATGAGCAAGAGTCCGACGAAGAAATAGAACAAGAACCAGAAGAAAACAACGAAAACGCTGATCTTCCAGGTGGCCTAGTAAACAATCGACCCAATGGAAATAAAAACACCAATCCCGCAGGAGGCGTGGGAGGCATGGAAGATATGCCTGGTATGGGCGGCATGATGGGTGGCATGGAAGGCATGGGTGGCATGATGGGTGGCATGGGTGGTGGCATGGAAGGCATGGGCGGAGCAATAACTTCCAACAACATTCCCGATTATAAACTCGTTCGCTTCTATGATTTCTCCGCTGAAATAGGGCATGTGTATCGGTACCGCGTACAATTACTGATTGAAGATCCAAACCACCCCAACACCAAATCCGACGACGAGTACCGCGACCACCCAGTACCCAAGCAAGTCACACTCAAGGAGGACGTGGTCCAACGGATTAAACAGCTTGATAGTGCAATCTTCTATCGCGCTACTCCTTGGAGTGAACCCAGCGAACCTGTTACGGTGATGGATCCATTACAATTCGCGGGTGGAACAACGGACGTCGTTAAGATCTTAACGGATCCAGTTAGCCGAAGATCATTCCAAGACCATGAACCTTCAGGAATTGTCAAGACGATTATGTGGGACAAACGTCGCGCAGTAGATGTAATGTTTGATCGCCCCGTCCATCGCGGATCATTCATGAATTTCATAGTAGACGCAGAATACGGACACCCGATTACTGAAATCATTATGGCCGCCGGACAACAACAATTCAAAACCGACTTTATCATTGGTGATATCCGTGGTGGCGACAAATTACCACTAGACACGAAAGATTCCCCCTATCACGCACCAGGTGAGTTTTTACTGATTGATGCACAGGGTAACCTCGTCGTCCGTACTGAACTTACCGACGACAAATTGTTCCGCCGCTACAACTACGCTTCTGATGGCGACGAACAAGTCACTCCCACCGACGGAGGCATGGGTCAAATGCCGGGCATGGGTGAGATGCCGGGCATGGGCGGGATGGAAGGCATGAACAATAGCAATTAGACCTAGAGACTAACCCCAACGATGATCCCGTTGGATTTACCATTGTATTTGCTCCTACCAAGGCCACCGTGCACCGAGTGCTGTTTTCTGAATCTTAGTAAGTTGGCGTATTCCCTGCCCAGCGAGACTGAGCATGCTCTGTAGCTGAGCATCATCAAAGGTCGCTTCTTCACCCGTCCCTTGAATTTCAACAAACCGTTTTCCTCCGGTCATCACGACATTCATATCCACGTCCGCAGCAAAGTCTAACTCATAATCTAAGTCCAAGAAGCAACGGTCAGCCACAACCCCCACGCTTACAGCGGCTACACTATCAAGCAGCGGATATTTCTGGGGATCTGGTAAATTTTTACGAATGCTATGAATAGCGTCGACACACGCAATCATAGCACCGGATATACTAGCCGTGCGAGTTCCACCATCTGCTTGCAACACATCACAATCAATTGATATGGAACGTTCTCCCAGTGCATCAAGGTCCGCAACCGCCCGTATGCTACGACCTATCAACCGTTGAATTTCCGTTGTGCGACCATCCACCTTGCCGCGATCTCGACGTTTACGTGGGCTGGTACTCGAGGGCAACATATTATATTCAGCTGTAATCCAACCGCGACAGCTGCCCTTCATCCAATGCGGAACCGATTCCTCGATACTTGCGGTACACAATACAACCGTTTCACCGGCGCGGAACAGCACGCTGCCAGGCGCCTTATTCGTATAACGCCTTTTTACTGAGATGTCTCGTAATTGATTTGCCCGTCGTTTCGTCTTGGCCATTATCATCTCCTAAATTCTATTTATTGACTTCTTGCAACAACCACATCAATAATCCCTTTTGAGCATGCATGCGATTTCCGGCCTGGGTCACGACCCTACTTTGACGACCATCTATTACCGCGTCGGTAACTTCTTGACCCCTGCGAGCCGGTAGGCAGTGCAAGAAAATTGAATCCTTGGCAGCAACATTAAGCAATTGTTCATCAACTTGGTATTCCGCAAAATCTTGTTCTCGCTGTTTTTGCTCTTTCTCCTGCCCCATACTGGTCCAAACATCGGTATATATAGCCACCGCATTCTCGACGGCAGCCCGCGCGTCAGTAGTTTGTTGTACTGTAAATCCATCACATCCATCGCTTATACCATCTAACGAGGACTTATCAAATTGATATTTTTCCGGACTAGCAATCGTAAGTTTCATACCAAGCTTACCGCAAGCGATAGCTAACGACCGTGCTATATTGTTAGCATCACCGATATAAGCCACCTGCTGACCTGCAAGCCTCTGCAATCCACCGACATGCTCAGCAATTGTATGTACGTCGGCTAACGCTTGACATGGATGGCAGAAATCCGTCAAAGCATTAATCACCGGTACCGTGCAATATTGCGTTAGCTCCTGCACCGTTTGATGCAAGTAGGATCGACAAGCGATGGCATCGACATATTCGCTCAGTACTTCGCCAAAATCCTTCATTGATTCGCGCACCCCCCAACCCGCTTCTTGTCCTAAAAACACGCAATCACCGCCAAGCTGAGTCATACCAACCTGAAAACTGACGCGGGTTCGCAACGATGGTTTTTCAAATATCAGTGCAAGATTCGAACCTTGCAGCGGTGCCGACTTTTTAGTGCCAGCCAAATCGGCCTTAAGTAATTCGGCAATCTCCAAAATTCGAAACAGTTCGTCTTTGGTTAAATCCATTAACGAAATTAAATGTCTCATAACGTCTCCTTCCAAAAAACAATGCGCTCGATTTTAAATTCAAGCGACTCGTCGGACCATTGAGTTAGGTGTCTCAGATTTCTGTTGTCCGTGACCTCTGATTGTCCGTGTTACACTTCCAATCGTCGCAACACGTCGGATAAAATATCAATGCCTTCATTGGCTTGTTGCTCGGTCAAATTCATGGCCGGCAGCAATCGTATAACATTACCTTGCGTGCAATTAACTAGCAGATTCTGTTCTAAGCATTGCTGTACGACATTCCCGCCATCGATATCCAGTTCAATTCCAATCATCATACCCGCGACCCGAATTTCCTTAATCCACTGACATTCATTACGTAATTCATTAAAACGATTTTCGAAAAGATCGGCTATTGTTTTCACATTTTCCAATAGCCCTTCTTCTTCAATCGTCTCAATCATGGCAATTCCTGCAGCTGCTGCCATCGGGTTTCCACCAAAGGTAGACGCATGCATTCCGGGTCTCAAACTCGGAGCAATTTCCGCTGTTGTTAGCATAGCGCCTGCAGCGATTCCGCCACTGAGCGCTTTCGCCAATGTTATAACATCTGGTATCACACCAAAGCGTTGATACCCAAACCAATCTCCCGTTCGACCACATCCCGTTTGGACCTCATCGAACATTAACAACAAGTCGTGCTGATCAGCCAACTGCCGCAAACCTTGCAAGAATCCATCCGCAGGAATTCGAACTCCACCTTCACCTTGGATCGGTTCAATAAGCAGAGCACACGTTTCATCGTCGATTAACTCTTTCGTTGCCTGCAGGTCACCGTAGGGTGCATAATTGAATCCAGCAATCAACGGTCCTAAGCCGGCATGGTATTTGGGCTGCGCCGTGGCGGTAGTCGTAGCCAACGTCCGCCCATGAAAACCGCCTTCAAAGGTAATGATCTTATATCGTTCTGGACCATGATGTAATCGTGCTAATTTAATTGCGGCTTCGTTGGCCTCTGCTCCCGAATTACAGAAAAATGCTTGACCACCAAAACTGCGCTCACTCAATAACTTGGCCCACTGTCCCTGAGATTCAAAATGCCAAGAGTTGGGGACATGCACAAGCGTCGCTACCTGTTTCTGGATAGCTGCTACTACCTTGGGTGGACAATGTCCCAGCAAATTACAGCCCCAACCTGGAAATAGATCCAGATAGCGATTTCCCTCAGCGTCCCAAATAGATGACCCTTCTCCACGCACCAAGTTAATGCCATAACGCCCGTAATTGGGTATAACATAGTCTTGAAACAGCGCGATCGTATCTGGTGAACTTAAATTCTGAGCGTTCATGGCTTCTGGTCCTTTTAATGCTAAACTTTCTACGGCATTTCCGGTGCATATTACAGGTTGATTTTTCGAATACTTTTTTTAATTGTACCGCACGATAGTAAAACGGTGAAACACCTAGTCAAGCGTATCTCGCGAACTACGCTACTCGCTATTTGACGATTTGAGTGCCAATGCCTTGCGATGTGTAGATTTCCAACAACAGCGAATGGCGGATACGCCCATCAATAATATGGACTTTGCGTACGCCGCGGTCGAGAGTTTCAATGCAAGCTTCGACCTTGGGGATCATTCCAGCATCGATTGCCCCGGCGGCAATCAATTGGTGAGCACGCTCGGCACTCAGCGAAGCTATCAACGTTGATGGGTCGTCTTTATCCTCGCGAACACCATTTACATCGCTCAAAAAGATTAACTTTTCGGCTCCTAACAATCTGGCCACCATGGTGGCTGCCGAATCAGCATTCACATTATAAACTTGTCCCTGCTCGTCCGTACACATCGACGGGATGATAGGAACCGTCCCCGCGTAGCACAGATTATCGATGACCGCTTGATCGATTCGTGTGACTTGACCCACGAATCCTAAATCCATATTTTCACCATCGAGCACTAATTCCAATGGCTCGCCAAATAACACGGGGGTACTATCGAAATTCAAGGTCATAGCACGACCACCAATATCTTCGATCAGCTCAGCAATCCGGCGATTAACACTGCCGGCAAGTACATCCTGTACGATTCTTAGTGTCGCTTGATCCGTTACTCGACGACCATGTACAAAATTAGGTGCAATACCAGCTTTCTCCATAGCGATATTGATAGCGGGACCTGCTCCATGTACGATCACAGGTCGCATTCCAACGGTTTCCATAAAAACAATATCCAACAATACATGTCGCAGCGCATCTTCGTCGGCCATGACACTTCCGCCAAGTTTAATGACAGTCGTACGACCACGAAATTGCCTAATCCAAGATAACGCTTCGATCAGCGTATCTGCTTTTTGTATTGCATCGTCCACAACATCAACCTTTTAAACCGTTTGCTCCGAAGCTAAATATTCTAGGTGTGCCTACGGCGATGTGTCAACAATCAAAACGTAAGCGAAAAATTACCCTCGACCGATAGTTTTGGGTCCATCACAAGGCTTTTTTATGCTGCCGTAGACCCGTAAAAGCAATTTGAACCATATTAAGAATCTCCCCCTAGAAAAAAACAGGCGTTCGTGGCATGATACTGATAGCAATCGTTTTGCCACCCTCCACAGCACAATTCTTATCTTGGATTAATCACCTGCGATGACCGCCGACGCGATGCTTGACAATCCCGTTGCCAACGACACTAGCGCACAAACAATGGCAATTATTCTCGCTGCTGGGCGGGGTTCCCGAATACAATCCGACCGACCCAAGGTGCTGCTACCAGCCTTAGGCCGTCCGCTTGTAGCCCACGTAATTGATGCACTGTTAACCGCAGGCATCCAGAAAATTGTCTTAGTCGTTGGCTATCAACAAAACCTAGTTAAGACAGAACTGCAAGAATACCCCGACCTTACATTTGTTACCCAACACGAGCAACTTGGCACTGGTCATGCGGTTCAAATGTGCGATACCCAACTCAAACAACACTCGGGTCCGGTGATGGTCGTAACCGGCGACTCACCTTTAATTCAGCCTCAGTCTATAAAATCACTTCTCGCTGAGTTTCAAGTAATGCAAGCAAGTTGCATTTTAGGGTCTTTACACCACGATAACCCCACAGGACTCGGTCGCATCGTACGCGACCGACAAGGCATTTTTAGGGAGATCGTCGAACAGAAAGATGCAACGGAATCGCAAAAAAACATCACGGAAGTCAACATGAGTACCTATGTGTTTGACTCAGATCACCTACAATGGTCGCTAGAAAAACTGCAATCGAACAATGCTCAGGCGGAATACTATCTGACCGATTGTCCGTCGATCTTGAAACAAGGTGGTTTTGTTGTTGAAGCACTACCAGTTTTGAAATCATGTGAGTCATTGAGCGTAAACACACTCGAACAGTTACAATTAGTTGAACAAGAAATGCAACAACTGGGGTATTAGATGCGTGAATTAAAAATATTCAGTGGCGACGCAAACCGAGTCCTAGCCGAAGATATTTGCGGATTTCTACATCTCCCGCTGGGCGCCATTTCACTCACCACATTTCCAGACGGTGAAAAACACTGCAAAATTAATGAAGATGTGCGAGGGCGTGATATTTTTATCATCCAACCCACTGCACCACCGGTAAATGACAACCTCATGGAATTATTGATCATGATTGATAGTTTCAAAAGAGCTAGCGCTTCACGAATTACCGCTGTCATTCCCTACTTTGGATATGCTCGATCTGACCGTAAAGATGAAGGCCGAGTGCCCATTACAGCAAAACTATGTGCAAATGTTATTACTCGAGCGGGAGCAGACCGCGTATTGACGATGGATTTGCACGCAGCACAAATCCAAGGGTTCTTCGATGTACCGGTCGACCACCTGTACGCCGCGCCCGTTATGAACGAGCACTTCCGTTCAATGCAACTCGACCCTGATGATCTCGCCGTCGTCAGTCCGGATGAAGGCAGCATCAAACGATCCATCGGACACGTGCAACGATTAGGTGGTAAATTAGCAATTGTTGACAAACGCCGAGCTAGCGCTATGGAGACCACCCAAGAAAATCTCATCGGAGGTCCCATCGACGGTCGTGTCGCCTTAATGTTCGACGATATGATAAGCACAGCCGGTAGTATTTGTGGTGCCGCAGAATTAGTCAAAGCGGCTGGTGCGCGGGAAATACATGTCGCAGCAACGCATGGTGTGTTTTGTGGACCAGCACTAGAGCGGATTCAGAACTCGCCTATCACGAGTGTTATTGTGACCGATAGTATTGCTTTGAGTGACGAAGCTAAGATACCGCAAATTAAACAATTGACGATCGCACCGTTATTAGCTGAGGCAATTAAGCGAATTCATCACGATCAGTCCATTAGTTCTATCTTTGCCAATTTCGATGGCGCCGAGGAATAAACCGATTCATTTTCCCAAACTTTTACCGCATACACTTCAGTAGAGATTTAACATGGCTAAAGCACGAAAGACGGCGTCCTTTGAGACGGTCGAACCTATTGGCGCTAGAATTCTAGTCCGCAAAGATGACCCCAAACGTGAAACCCGTGGTGGGATTGCCCTTCCTGATGCCGCTGAAATACCGACAATAACCGGTCGGATCGTTTCTATTTCAACGTTAATCGAAAATGATGAAGATGTACCGCTGAGACAATACGATAAAATACTGTTTCATCCCAAAGACGCAATTCCTGTAGAGTTCGAGCACGATAACCAGTTGTTCGTAGTGCCCGTCGACGATGTCGTGGCTGTCTTCCGCTCCGACGAATAATCATTGGTAAATCGAATCTGTAGCACCGCTAAAAAATCTAAGGGTCGTTCCTAGCGTTTTACGCATTTGGACTTGTAAAGCTTGACCTTTATGCCAAAATAACGAATTGCCCAATGATTAATATTATCAACCGCTGTGGTCTTGACGCCCTTGGTTTGATGCTTATTCTTAGGGATTATTACCATTTTCACGCAATCCACAGTTTGATGCGTCTAAGATATTTCTTGTGTGAGTTCGCAAGTTATTTTCATAGCTAAGTCATCGAATTAACCTACAAAAAAAGGAAGAATTCCATGGCGGAATTGTTTCAAACCGAATTACGAGATCTTACTGGCAGTGCCAATACCCGTCGATTACGTCGCAGTGGTAATGTTCCTGCGATCCTGTATGGACACGGCAAAGAAAATGTTAGCTTGTCACTTGTCGGTAAACAGGTTCAAGCAGCTATCGCAAGGCGAGAAAAGCTCATTCAACTTGAAGGTGCCGTTACTGAAAATGCACTTGTCAAGGCTGTCCAATGGGACGCCTTGGGATCTGAAGTCATTCACCTTGATTTAACTCGAGTGGGCGAAAATGAAACTGTCGAGGTGACAGTTGTCATTGCTGTTAAAGGAACAGCTCCCGGACTTGCTGCAGGTGGGCGAGTCAATCGTACCATTCGAAGAACTCAAATTACTTGTCCAGTGATGAAGATACCAAGTGAAATTGAACTGAACCTCTCGACGCTTGAACTCAACGGTAGCCTTACCTTGGCTGACGTGGAACTCCCCGAAGGTTCTCAGTTTGTAGCAGCACTGGAAACCGTGGTAGCTACATGTACTGAAATTATTGTCGCTGAAGAATCAACCGTTGATGAAGCCACAGGCGATGCAGCCGAACCAGAACTCATCGGTGATACTGGTGATGCCGATGCGGACAATAGCGGCGAAGAAAGTGACAATGCAGACGCAGGAGGCGAAGACGGCGAATAAAATACAGTTTCGAGGTTTAAATAAAGCAACGATCCGTTAAACAACGATCAAACACTTTACGAGATCAACATCATGAAACTAATTGTTGGTTTAGGAAACCCTGGAAAACAATACCAAGCCACCCGGCACAATATTGGGTGGCAGGTCATCGCAGAACTCGCAAACCGGCACGGCGTTTCCCGAGCCAAAGCAAAGTTCAACGGTGAAATAGTTGAAGCACAGTTCCAATCCAACCGTGGATTGCTACTGTGCCCACTAACATATATGAATTTAAGCGGAAATAGTGTCAAACCCGCTAGTGATTTTTATGATTTACCACATGACGACATCCTTGTTGTGTGCGATGATATAAATCTCCCACTAGGGAATTTGCGTTTTCGAGCCAAAGGATCTGCGGGAGGCCAAAAAGGGTTAAACGATATCCTACAAAAACTGGGAAGCCATAATATTCCTAGATTACGTATTGGTGTCGGGAAACCGCCACCGCGGTGGAATGCCGCGGATTTTGTGTTGGGAAAATTCACAACGCAAGAACAAACAATCGTACAACAAACAGTTGACCGGGCCAGCAAGGCGGTAGCCGACTGGGTAACCCATGATACCGATTTTTGTATGAACCAGTACAACGAGAATTAAGTATCTAAACAAAAAACTTTTTTTGATTTTATGAGGAGAATTGATTTGTCTGCAACCGTTTACGAATGCATGCACATTCTCGATTCCAATCGATATGCTCGTGACCCCAGTGGGGTACAAGAGTCTTTCGATAGCACCGTCACGAAACTTGATGGAGAAATCCTAGTTTCGCGACTTTGGAACGAACAGAAACTTGCCTATCTTGTCGATGGTCACCGCAAAGGGACTTATTGGCTTAGCTACATCCGAATTGAAGGGTCGCGACTCGTTGAGCTTGAACGTGCCTTCCAACTTAACGAAAATATTTTGCGGACTTTGACCTTGCGACTAGACGAACGTCTCGTCGAACCGATGGTTGCGCATGCTCTCGGAAAAACTGCACCAAGCACCAGCAGTGATGATGACGCGAGTAATCCGAGCGATCAAGATAACAGCGAAGCTGCGGCTGAATCGGACAAAACAACTGAACCAGCCGATCAACCGGTAGCTGAAGAAGCTAGTAGTGAATCGTAACGGTGATGCGGCGTTGTCACGTCATATCACAACATTGCCGTCCACACCAGTTTAGGTGAGCGGATATGTAGTAGACAATATCGATGCCAAACTTTTCAGACCACTATTAAGGAATGACACCAACATGGCCAGTTTTAACAAAGTTATCCTGATGGGTAATCTCACTAGGGATGTTGAATTACGGTATACGCCGTCTGGTACAGCGGTGACCGAAATCGGACTCGCTGTAAACGATCGCCGCAAAGACGCCAATGGGCAGTGGGTTGATGAAACTACGTTCGTTGATATTACGCTGTGGGCACGAACCGCCGAAATCTGCAACGAGTATCTCGGTAAGGGTTCCGGCGTCCTTATTGAAGGGCGGCTGAAACTAGACCAGTGGGACGATAAACAGACTGGGCAAAAACGAAGTAAATTACGCGTAACCGGTGAACGTATGCAAATGCTTCCACGTGGAGACAACCGTGGCGGTGGCGGTGGAAATTCTCAGGATTCCTATTCAGCCCCCCCAGCTCAATCATTCCAACAACAACCACAAGGCAATCAAGGAACACAACAATTCCAGTCGGAATCGTCGCCCTTAGATAGCCCCCCATCACCACCTCCGATGGATGATGATATCCCTTTTTAACGTTCACGACATACACACAAATTTCAACATAACACTCTTTCATTAAGTGACTCGGAAAATGCCTAGAAGCCCCGAAACGAAACGATCTTACAAACGACTACCCAAAGGTCCCAACGGAGGAATCGAATTGCTGTTAATTCAGTCTGTCGATAACCTCGGACAGGCGGGTGACATTGTCGAAGTGAAACCTGGTTTTGCAAATAACTATTTGATTCCAAATGCCATGGCCACTATTGCCTCGGAACACCATAAGCGAATGGTCGACAAACATCGTGCCAAGATTCAAGCACAAGCCCAGGCCCGCTTGGCTGGCCAACGTGAAAGCGCTGCTAAACTCGCTGAAGAAAGTGTTACGATCGAATCCAAGGCCAACGAAGATGGCGTCCTTTACGGTAGCGTAGGCGTTAACGACATCGTTGATCATTTACGTGGTAAGAACTACACAATCAACAGCGAAAACATAATCATTGATGGGCAAATTAAAGAACACGGATTGTTCACTGTCAAAGTGCACTTGCACCAAGACGTTGACGATGTTGAATTAAAGGTGTGGGTTGTACCACCAACTGGTGAATAATCTCGGCTCAATTCAGCACCAATCGCCTTCTACGCACCCCAAAAGCTCTACCGACAAATCGGTCGAGCTTTTTTACTAAGCAGTTGCTTCAAACCAATGCATTAATCAACGATGCCGTGTACAATAACGACTTAGTTATCACACTCGCTGTAAAATAACACTTTTCGTTTGGATCACTGCGACTAAATGGCAATAGCTCCCGACCAACGCGCTAACGGCAAATTTTCCACCACTGCCGATTTTCTCGAACGCCAACCGCCCTATGATCTCAATGCGGAAAAGGGAGTCCTCGGCAGTATCCTGCTGATGCCTGACGTCATTGATGAAGTTATTTTGATAATACGTGCGGAAGATTA